>Ga0209373_10003256_pt1 | contig 15249 bp, 10 predicted proteins | sample Higcelweek5metaG_FD_187173 | JGI IMG/M metagenome (GOLD analysis project Ga0209373, IMG submission 187173) | Freshwater pond sediment microbial communities from the University of Edinburgh, under environmental carbon perturbations - High... | ecosystem: Environmental > Aquatic > Freshwater >...
AGGTAAGGTTCTTCGCGTTGCATCGAATTAAGCCACATGCTCCACCGCTTGTGCGGGCCCCCGTCAATTTCTTTGAGTTTTAACCTTGCGGTCGTAGTCCTCAGGCGGTACACTTATCGCGTTAGCTTGGACCCCGAAGGGGATGATTCCTCCGAGACCTAGTGTACAACGTTTAGGGCGTGGACTACAGGGGTATCTAATCCCTTTTGCTACCCACGCTTTCGAGCCTGAGCGTCAGATCTTGTCCAGTAAGCTGCCTTCGCCATCGGTGTTCCTTCTGATATCTGCGCATTTTACCGCTACACCAGAAATTCCGCTTACCTCTCCAAGTCTCTAGACATGTAGTTTTAGACGCAGTTCCGGGGTTAAGCCCCGGGATTTCACATCTAACATACTTGTCCGCCTGCGCTCCCTTTACGCCCAGTGAATCCGAGTAACGCTCGCAGTCTCCGTATTACCGCGGCTGCTGGCACGGAGTTAGCCACTGCTTCCTCTCATGGTTAATTCAGGTAAGGCTATGAACCTTACTTTTAGTCCCATGTGACAGAGGTTTACAACCCGAAGGCCGTCTTCCCTCACGCGGCGTCGCACCATCAGGGTTTCCCCCATTGTGAATGATTCGAAACTGCTGCCACCCGTAGGTGTCTGGACCGTGTCTCAGTTCCAGTGTGGCGGGCCGTCCTCTCAGACCCGCTACCCGTCTTTGCCTTGGTGAGCCGTTACCTCACCAACAAGCTGATAGGCCGCAAACCCCTCCTAAAACGCCTCTTCAAGCTTTAGTAGATCTATCATGCGATAGACCACCACATCCGGTATTAATCCGAGTTTCCCCGAGCTATCCCGGTATTTAGGGCAGGTTGTTTACGTGTTACGCACCCGTTCGCCGCTCTCATGTCGCTTGTATTGCTACAAACAACAATCCCGCTCGACTTGCATGTCTTAGCCACGCCGCCAGCGTTCACTCTGAGCCAGAATCAAACTCTCCGTAAAATCTTTTTAAAGATTTTGTGAGAGTCCTTGAATCTGTCTTTGTGATTGTCGATGCCTCTTACGGCATCTCGATTCGTTGGACTTCAATTTAATTGTTTAAGTTTTCTTAAGTCTTTCCAATATGCTCTCAATAGAAATCATATCGGTAGGCTTGCACAATCGTACTTAGTAAATTTCAAAGAACCTTATTCTTAGCTCATTCCCCCAAGACTCCTAAACGCCCCTCTCGAAACGCCTCCTTATCTTAAGAAGAAAGCACATCGTTGTGCCTTCTCTCTTCCCTTTTGTCAACTCTTTTGTTGATTTTTTTGAAAGATTTTTTAATGAACTCCTCCCCCATTTATCGAATACCTCGGCTCCCGCCTACGCACCCCTACTTTAGGAAAAGGTCGCTCAACATGACATCTCTTCTGCCAACGTCAAGCGTTTTTTAAAAAAAATTTGGAATGAACTTTTTTGCCTTTTTTAAAAGGCTTCCCAATTGATTTTGAGCCTTGCCTTACGGCGCCCTGCCTCAATTGAAAGACCGCACACAATGCTTCTTTGAAAGACGCTTGCAAGCATTTTTTTTGAAACAATTCTCAGGGATATTTTAAACCCTTGATTTGCATGAGAATAAAATTTCAAGAAAAATACATTTTTGCGGGAATTATATATCGGATTTTAGTTTAAACTTTTAAAGTTCCGAATTAACAATCTTTAAAACAGCCCAAAATATATTCTGCAATATGCTGATTTTTAACCTATTGCAAAATATAAAAGACATTGCGCCTAGACTAAAAGGCATTGTTTATTTTATTCGGAACTTACCTCTAGACGTTAAATTTATATTTGCGGGCATAAAAAAACCCCGCGAAAGCCCTATTTTAAAAGGTTTTGCGGGGGTTTTGTTTGTAGTTTAAACTATTAAAATTTTATTTTCGCAGGTAAAAATTAACTCAGCGCCTCTTTTTTGAAGACTTCGCGGGCTTTTGCGTTTTAAGCGCCGCCGACTTGCCGAAGTTTGCCGTGATGCGCGCGAATAAAAAGCCCAGAAGTGGCGCGAAAGTCACGGAAGAAGCAATGAGAAACAGCGTGGTTGCCGTAAGCCCGACGTCTTCGCCGCGTTCGGCCACAGAGTGGGCTTCCATTTTAAAATAGCCGAACCAAACCGGAAGCACGCAGGCAATGTGGACAAGCTGCAACCAAAGCCATTTGTTGCCGCCGCGGTCGGCATCGGCGATTTTATACGAATAGCAAAACGGCATGAAAAACATGCTGAATAAAAATCCGCAGACAATAAGCGTATGTATTGCGCTTTGCAAAAGGCCTTCCGCGCCCCGCCCCAAAAGCATTGCGAGCAAAAGCAAAACATAAAACGAAAGCGTATACGCAACGCTTTGCCTTATATAAATTTTATGCGGTTCATTATCCTTCAAAGAAGCTCCTTGTTTCATACTTTCATGCAAGGCATTTTTGGCGGGCTTGCAAACAATTTTGCGCGCGAAGTTTATTTTTGCGCGCGAGGGCAATCAGACAAACTGCGGCCATTTGGTCATGAGTTTTTTTAAATTGCGCGTTGCGCCGTCTATTTTGAAAGTGCCGTTGCCGTTTGCGTGAAAGGTGCGCTTTTCTTTGCGCCCGCCAAGCCAAGCGGCCTTAACTTCAAGCACGAAGAAGTTATATTTGCTTACCAGGGTGCTGTCCGCAACTTTGCATTCCAAATTAGCCAAGCACTCTTTGACAAGAGGCGCCTTGACGACATCGCCCTTAAGCGGCGTAAGGCCGAAGCCGGCAAATTTGTCGACCTCATCGCCGTCGCAGTTGCCTATCGATACAACCTTCTCTATGAGGTCTGCGCCCGGTATTGCTATTACGCATTCCTTCGTTTTTTTAAGAGCCTCGAAACTTAAATTGTCTGACGACACGACGCAGCCGATTAAGGGCGGCGTAAATTCCATCATGAGATGCCAACTCATGGTCATTAGGTTTGCCCTGCCCTTGATTGCGGTCGATACCAAAACCACGGGACCCGGTTCCATAAGCTCAAAGACCTTTGCGAGATTTAGCTTTTTCATGTACTCATGCTAAAGCAGATTGCGCGCAAGTCAAAATAAAATCCGCAGATCCGCGCGCCGAAAATTCGCCATAGTGCCTTTAAAATGCAGCCCCGGAAAACGCATTTAGGCTTCAGGCAAAACGCAAAAAAACGCGCGGGTAAAAACTATTCCGCGCGCGTTTTCAGAGATTATGCATTAAGAAATTATTTGTCTGTCTTCTTTGCGTTTTGAGCGTCTTTGTAAGCCTTTTGCATTGAGCTTGTCTCCCAATCTTCATGAGCGCCGCCGCCGTAAGGCGCAAGGTTGCTTACAAGCCCCTTAAGTTTACTTTGCGGATTTATAAGCTTGCCCGCCTTTATGTCGGCCTCGGTAATTTTTGCGAACAAGATTTCTTGCTGGTCTTTTGAATAGCGACCGCGGTCGTAAGCGACATAGATAAAGCCGTCCTTGCCCTCTGCGGCGTCCGGGTAGCTTACCAAATTGCGTTCGTCAAGAAGGAGTTTATGCGGCCAAGTCTTGCCCTCGTCTTCAGATAAAAAGGCCGTCATAAGGCTGCGCGACTTGGGATGGTCGTTGGCGATTAGAATCAGATTTCCGCTTTTTAAGCGCGCAAAGCAAAAACGCGTATTTATACTTACTTTTAACGGAAAGTCTTCAAGCGTTTGCCAAGTTTTCCCGCCGTCGCGGCTTTCGCCCTGCAATATCGCCTCTTTGCCGCGCGCAAGGCACCACAAAGAGCCGTCTTTACGCTCTACTGTCATGTGCTCGCTGAAGACTACGTTTGGGTTGCTCCAAGCGCCAAGAAATACCGACGTTTTGCCGCCGTCTTTTGAAATGTAAAAGCGCGTGCGATCGGAATCTTTTGACATTTTATCCGCAGGAATTATCAGAGAACCGTCTTTTAAGGATGTTGGCTTGTTAAGCTCAAGACCGTTTGCCATTAGACGCGCCGTTTCAAAAGCAGGCACCTCTTTTTCGGCGTCTTTCATTTTAACATACCACACGGAACGGTCTTTTATTTGCGGCGGTATAGCGGTTAAATTCAAAATCCAATTTATTTTGCCGTCTTTGTCTTTCCATAGATTTGGGTCTCCCGAGCCGGCACCGCCTATTGAAGACGGGTCGTAGACCGCCACTTCCTTCCAAGTTGCGCCGCCGTCTCCGCTTGTTGACAAAATTACAAAGTGCTTTCCGGCTCCCTCTGCGGTGTTTCCGCTATACCAAGTAGTCCACAATCTGCCTTTGTCCGAGACCTCAATGCTTGGTATGCCCTGCCAAACGCGCATACGCGGCCAATACATCGGCGGCGGGTTTGTTTTTATTTTGGGAACCGCAGAAAGCTCTGCGCTTTCAGGATAACTCAAAAAATCATCTGAGCCCGAAGCCGAATTTGCAGCTACCGCCCCGCAGGCATTCAGAAACGAAAACATAAACATAATTAAGAATAAATTTTTCATTATTTGCCCTTCTTAGCCGTATACAATTTTTGCATTTCCACAGTTTCCTTGTCGGCATTTACACCGCCCCCGAAAGGCGCAAGGTTGCTGATAAGCCCCTTTAGTTTGCTTTGCGGATTTACGAGCTTGCCCGCCTTGATGTCGGCCTCCGTAATTTTTGAAAACAGTATTTCTTGTGCGTCTTTATTGTAGCGGCCGCGATCATGAATTACATAAATAAACCCGTCCTCGCCCTCGGCCGCATCGGGATAGCTTACGGCCTCGCGCTCATCTATCGGCAACTTATGTGGCCAAGTTTTACCGTCGTCTTCAGACAAGAACACGGTCATATTATTGCGCGCCTTTGGGTGATCGTTGGCTACCAAAATAAGGTTGCCGCTCTTAAGACGCGCTATGTTAAAGCGCGTCCCGACACTCACTTGAAGGGGGAATTTTGCAGGGTTAGTCCAAGTTGCTCCGCCGTCGCAAGACTCTATCGAAAGTATGCCCGAGTTTGATCTTACAAGGCAGACAATCACGCCGTCGCGGCGTTCGTAAGCCATGGGCTCGCTTATCGAACCGTCGTCAATACCCCATTCGGAAACGAGCTTTACGTCGGAACCGTCTTGGCGCGCAGAAAAGAAAATTATGCGCTTTTCGTTTTTTTCCATCTTGTTAAACGGCATAAGAATTCTGCCGTCTTTTTTCAGAACAGCGGGCTTGTTGAGCTCTACTGCACGCGCAACAAAAATCGGTTCTCCAAACGCAGGATTATCGTTCTCTGGATTTTTAATTTTAATATACCAGCAACTGCGCGGATTTGTGCCGCTGCCGAATGAAAGCTTGCGGTTGATTATCCAAAAAACTTCGCCCTTGTCATTCTTCCAAAGACTGGGGTCTCCCGCAGAACCCTCTAATAAAGCGGCCGGATCGTAAACGGCGACTTCTTTCCAAGTTGCGCCGCCGTCGCCGCTGGTGGCAAGAATTGCAAAGTGCCGCCCTGCGCCCTCGCATACATTGCCGCTGTACCAGGTAGCCCACAGCCTGCCGCCGTCAGAGACTTCTATGCTCGGTATACCCTGCCAAACACGCATGCGCGGCCAGTAGAGCGGAGGAGGATTTAGCGTTATGCTCGGCGCAAGCGGCAGCGTAATGCTTTCGGCAATTTGCGGCGCATCGCCCGCTTTGGGTGCAAGCTGTGAAGATTTTGAAGCATCAAGCGCCATCATGCCTGCGAAATTCGCAGGCTGATTTTGCGCCGATAAAATCGAAGCCGCGACGACTAAGACAACGAATGCCGATATTTTAGTTTTCATAAATTTGTCATGCAGCCGCGCCCGTAAGCTATTTATTTTTATGCTTCATGGCGTTTATGGCTTCTTGATAAGTCTTTTCTTTTGCGGAGCTCTCTCCTTTTTTAAGAGTGCCGCCGCCTGTTCCCGTAAGCGTGTTTATCATTTGCTTTAGCGCGCTTGCGGGGTTGACGAGCTTGCCCGCCTTTATGTCTGCCTCCGTAAGCTTTGCGAACAGAATATCCTGCTCTCCGGGCTCATAGCGGCCGTGGTCGTAGGCAATGTATATGAAACCGTCTTGCGCCTGTGTGGCATCGGGGTAGCTTACGCGTTCGCGCTCGTCGATAGCAAGTTTATAGGGCCAAGTTTTACCTTCGTCTTCAGATAAGAACACCGTCATGTTGCTGCGCGCCTTTGGGTGGTCGTTGGCAACCAAAATAAGGTTTCCGCTCTTAAGCTTGCCCAGATAAAAACGCGTGTTGATGCCGAACTTGTCGGTAAAGGGACGGAAGTTTTCCCACGTTTTGCCGCCGTCTTTGCTATCGGCTTGCGCAATGCCGTAACGCGTGCGCACAAGCATCCAAAGGGTGCCGTCCTTGCGCTCTATGAGCATGTGCTCGCACAAGAATCCGTTTTTCTCTTTGTCGCCATCCGTAATTAATACGGAATAAGGTGCGTAAGACTTGCCTGCGTCTTTTGAGATGTACCATTCCACATTGCTTGTTTTGCCGTCGCTTAAACGCACATCGACGGGTCTTAATATGTCACCGTTGCTAAGAAAGCTTGCCTTGTTCAAAGATACGCCGTAGCCGCCGAAGAAAGAAGGACTCCATTTTGTAAAAGGGTTTTCTGGATTTTCCGCCTTGAATATCCAGCTCGTCCAATTTTTACCTTCCTTGCTTGCGCCCATAGTGCGGGTGACGGAGAAGAAGAGATTGCCGTCCTTATCTTTCCATAAGGTTGGATCCCAAGTATAGGCACCGTAAAAAAGCGTGGCATCGTAAACCGCAACGGGGGGCGACCATGTTTTGCCGCCGTCTGCGCTTGTTGAAAGCACAATGAAGTTTCCGGGTTTGCCCTCTTGCACGGGGCCGCCGTACCAAGCCGCCCACATCCTGCCGCCCTTTGTTATTTCAATGGCGGGTATGCCCTGCCAAGTGCGGTAGCGCTCAAGATATTTTGTGTTGATGCGTTTGCCCGTAAGCAAGGCCGCCGGCGTAAGCGCCGAGGGGTAATTTTCAGGGCTTAACTCTGCGCAAAACGAGTTGTCATCGCCGCTGAGAAACTTGTCCAGAAGCTCCCCCTTGGGCTTGGTTTCTTGGCCGAAAGCCGCAATCGATGCAAACAGCGCCGCAACGGCGCTTGCGATTGCAAATATTTTTGTCCGTATTGTCATGTTATGATGTTTTGTTGCGACAAAGGAGGGGACTGTTCCGTTTTTGATAAAACGTTTTATCGATTCCCTTGTCAATTATATTCGTTGATTTATTCTTGAAATGAAACGCGGGGGATTTAACTCCCGATAAAGACGCAGCACAAAACCATTGTCCGACACCTGCCGCAGCATCAGCCCTGCCCGCCGCCTTAATATCAGCCATTTGTTCCCCGTGCGGAATTTTTCAGCGCGCCCCTAAAGCACCCGTAAAACTAAGATAAACGTTTAAGCAAAGAGCGGGAAAAGTCAACCGCAAAACTCTGTACGCACAAAAAAAACGCGGTGGCTAACCGCGCTTTAAGCATAAAACAACCGTTTCTATTCAAACTTGTTTGAAGAAATATCTGCGTTTAAATTCATTGATTCAACAATGGGCGTTTTTACTTTCTTAAATATGTTGCCCGTAATTTTGAGGCCGTCAACGCCCTCTGCGTTTACGCCTATATCGCAATCTTCAAAAGTGTTGGACAAAACCGAAATATTGCGCATATAAAAAACGGGTTCAACTTTGAGGCGCACATAATTTTTACTGTATTCGTTTAGCTCCTTTATGTTGCTTGAACGTATGCCAAGCGCCCCCGTTACGCCTTGGCGCGCCATCCAACCGCTCGATATAAAGCGGCATTTTTTTACGGTCACGTTTTGGGGGATTATCCCCTCGCCCTCGTTTGGCGCGGCACCTATGAAAATTGCGGGATACATTATATTGTCAAATACGCAGTTTTCATAGACGGTGTTGCGATTGCGCAAAATCGCCGCGCAGCCCGCTATATTTTTAAATTCCGAATTGATGAGTTTGTAGGAGTCAAAAGTCCAAGCGTAGACATGGCACAGAGAATTGGATGCCGCAAAGGCGGGGATTTCCTCCTCAAACTCTATTACAAATTCCTGATTCTTGGCTTTTCTTCCCTCCGCGCTTTTCACAGTGAGAAGAGTTTCCGAGTGCGGGCCCTCTATAAAGCCGAACTTCGTACCCGCCTTCAACTCAACCGAAGCGCCTCCCTGTTTGTAAAACAGGGCTTTTTTTGCGTCGGATTTTTCTTTTAAGTATAAAAAAGAGCCGTGGGCGTTTTGTCCGTCCCAACGCACACCCTCCGCATACATCCCGTCAATTACAACTTCACCGGTGCAGGCGTAAAGCTTCCAAGCATCGCGCCCGCAAACCATAAGCTGATTATCCGGCGCAATGAACTTTACGTTTTTGCCGCGGACATTGCGAGAGGCCTTTGTTTCAAAGCAAAAGCCGACGGCGCTGTATGTCCAAACATTTTCAACATAAAGATTGTCGCAATATAAAAAACCCGTCTGCACGCCGTTATAACCGAATGTCCAACTTAGGCCGTCGCCGACCTCCGCTTGCCGCGCGAGCGTGGGGCTGTCGAGATACATGAGAGACTTATCGGCGCCGTTCAAAAAATGAAGAGTGTATTCGTCGGCTTTCTTCTGAGTGTCGCCGCCGTAAGTCGGGCTGGCAACATGCTTGAGCTTTTTGGTTTTCAAATCCCAGATGTTTGAACAGTAAATCATGCCTCCCTCTATGGCGGGGTTGCCTTCAAAAATTTTTATGACGACTCTTGATGCGTCCTTTTCTATGATTTCGCCCGCCGAGGCATAGCGCGGAGAGTTGTCGAATATCACATTTTTAAGCGTGAAATTTTTGCAGCGGCTCGCATACAGCATATAAGCGCCGTATTCGTTATTTTTAAATTCATAATGCCTAAGCAGCGTCGTTGATGGTTCGCCCTTTTCATTGACGGCGCCAATTACGCTGAAGTCATCCATGTTTTCAAAACGCAACGGAGAAGCCGCGCGCAGGCTTTTGCTTTTAAGATCGTAAACGCCAGCCTCAAATATGAGCGCGTGCGCACCGGTATCTTTGGCGTGCTTGACGGCCTTCTCAATGGCGTCTTTATCGCACTTGCCGTCATTTGCAACGGCCCCGAAGTCTGCAACGCGCACGACGTTTTGCAAAGCAGCCTCTGCCGCGCCGAGATCTGCGCACATAAAAAACAAAGCCGCCGCAAATGCGGATAATCTAAATGGATTTTCCATAAGGTATTTGTTTCTAAAAATCATGAGTTGCACGCTCAATTTTTAATTGAAACGCCGTAAGAGTCATATTCGTATACGGGTTTTTTTACATTTTTAAATTTGTTGCCGCTAAGCTGAATCCCCTTCACGCCGCCAAACTCTATGCCGACTTCGCAGTTTTCAAAAAAGTTGTTTTTGATTGATACGTTTTTAATGAAAGGTATTTCTTGCCCGTCAAAGCGCTTAGGAACCTCCGGCTTTATGCTTAGGGCGCCCTGCGCGCCGTGTCGCTCTTGCCAAGCGCTGTCTTTAAAGGTGCAGTTTTCAACTGAAAAGTTTTTGCCTATACCGCCCTCGCAAGATGCCAAATCGCCGCCCAAGACTACCGCAGGATACATCACATACTCAAAGACGCAGTTTGAAATCTTCGCGTTGTCGCCGCGTATAAGACTTGCCGAACCCGCAATGTTTTTAAAAGTGCAGTTGCGCAGTTCGTAAGAATCCATATACCCGCCGTATAGATTGCATATAGCGCCCGCCGCCGCAAAATCGGGCAGGTCTTCGGCAAAGCGCACCTTGACGGCGGGCTTCTCATAAGGTTTTACGGGCAAATCGGAAGCCGAAACTACGGTAAGCATAACCTCATCGTCGCGCCCCCTGCAAAACCCGACTTTTGAGCCTTTGGGAAATAAGAACGCCTTTGCGCCAAAGAAGTAGTTTGAAAACACCGCGCTTTTTAAATCGGTTTTTTCTTTAATAAACGCAAATCTGCCGCAGACGTTTTGCCCGTCCCAACGCACGCCTTCGACATACATATCTTCAACCGAGAAGCGCCCGTTGCAAAGCTGCACTATCCACGCGTCGCGGCACCCCACCTGCATTTGATTGTCTTGCCTTAAAAATTTGACACCCTTCGCATAAGTGTTTTTGCAGAGCATTGAATTTACGGCTACACCTATGGCGCTGTAAGTGTGGACATTTTCAAGCCGCAAGTCTTCGCAGCGCACAAAATTCACCTGATACCCCAGCCACCCGAAGTGCCAACTGAATATCTGCCCCTTTTGCACCTTCTTTGCGACGTCTTTTGAGTTGAGCTTCATCAGTCTTTGCGAAGGGTCTCCCAAAACACGCATGGTGTATTCTTCTTTGCGGCTTTCAACGTCGCCGCTCAAGATTCCGCCGTAAGTTACGCTTGGAGCCTTTATGAGGTTATGCGTATTTTTATCCCAAATGTTTGCGCAGTAAATTACGGTGTCCGCTATGAAGGGGTTACCCTCAAGCACCTTGACCGTGATTGATTCTCCGTCATTGGCGACTATTTCGCCCGCAGTCATATAGCGCGGATAGTTGTCGAAGACCGCGTTTTTGAGCGTAAAATTTTTGCAGCCGCTCACAAAAAGAATTTCGCGGGCGTTGAGAGAGTTTTTAAAATCGTAACGGCGCACAAAAAATGTGGCGGGATTCCCGTTTTCATCAAGCGCGCCCGCAAACGTCAGACCGTCGATGTTTGCTATTTCTATGGCGATGTTATTTTCGGCATCGCCCACATTCAGGTCGTAAACGCCCTTTTCAAAAACAATTTCTTTTGCGCCGTTTTGCGCGGCGGCGGCTATGGCTTTTTTTATTGCGGCCTTGTCGCACTTGCCGTCGTTTGCAACAGCCCCAAAGTCCGCCGCGCGCAAGGCGCTTTGCGCCCCTGCCCAAGGCGATAGCGACGCACACGCCAAAACGGCCGCCGCCATTTTAAAAAAAGTTTTGCAAAAGCTAATTTTTGGGCTGCGGCGAATTTTTATCATATATGTTTTGCCCCAAAATCACGGCGGCGTTGTCATATTCATAAACGGGCTTTGCGGTATTTATAAATTTGTTGCCGCCTATGTAAAGCCCCTTTACGCCCGCAGTTTCGACGCCGACGTCGCAATCTATAAATGTGTTTGCGGAAATATTCACGTCTTTTATGTAAGGCGTAAGCTTTGCGGGCACGCGCGGCGACTGCTGCACGCGGGCGCTTACAGCCCCCGTCGCGCCGTGGCGCGCCTGCCAAGAACAGGCAATAAATGTGTTGTTCATAATGTTGGCATTTTTAGATACTACACCCTCTACTTCCCCCATTGCGCCGCCCACGCAAATTGCCGGATACATTATGTGGTCAAAAGTGCAACCAGTTATGCTTGCATTGTCGTTGCGTATGAGACTTGCCGTGCCGGCTATATTTTTAAAGGTTGAATTTATAAGCACGTAAGAATCCAAATTCATACCGTAAAGATTGCAGGTGGTAGACGGGTTAACCCATTCCGGCAAATCCTCCGCAAAAGATACGATTACCATTTTTTTGCCCGCGTCCGTAAGCTTGTCAGACGGTTTTGCGGAAACTATCGTAAGCAAAAGCTCTTCCTCCTTGTCTTTCATAAAGCCCACTTTGCTGCCTATCGCAAAAGCGTCGTGACTTATGCCGTAAAGATCGTTTGAGAAAAGCGCGGTTTTTGCGTCAACCTTTTCATACGGCCATACAAATATGCCGTGGACGTTCTGGCCGTCCCAGCGCACGCCCTCGATATACATATTTTCAATCACGGCGATACCTCGGCACGCCATGAGCTTCCAAGCATCGCGAGAACCCACGTGCATCTGGTTGCCCGCCTTCAAGAATTTGACATCCTTTGCGCGCACATTGCGGCAGAAAGACGCCTGCATACAAAATCCGAGCGCGCTGTGCGTCCGGACATTCTCCACATAAAGATTGTCGCAACGCATGAATATAACCTGATAGCCGAGCCATCCGAAGTTCCAGCTGAAAACTTCGCCCACTTCGCATTTTTTTGCGATTTCGGGGTTTTTAAGTTCAACCACCCTGTCTTTGGGGCCGCCAACTATGTTGAATGTGTATTTTTCAGGGTTATTTTTGATGTTGCCGCCCTCGGGCGCGCCGAAGGTTACGCTGCCCTTCTTCTTTAGGTTTTTGGTGTTCTTATCCCAAAGGTTGGCGCATATGGCCAAACTTTTATCGAAGAGGGGGTTGCCGTCAAACACGCGCACCCTTATGCTTTCGCCGTCGTTTGAAATTATTTCGCCCGCAGTCATATAGCGCGGCGAATTATCGAACACCACGTTTTTGAGCGTGAAATTGGGGCAGTTTGACACCCGCAAAATCTGGTTGCCGTTTAAATCGGGCTTATATTCAAATTGGCGCTGAAATGTGGTTGCGGGGGTGCCGTTTTCTTCTGTAGCGCCCGACACCGTGAGGTTGGCAATGCCCTCTATTTCTATGCAGCGCTCTTTACTTGTGTCGGCAACTTTAAGCTCGTAAACGCCCTTTTCAAATTTTATTTCATCGGCACCATTTTGTTTTGCTGCGGCTACGGCCTTAGCTATTGCGGCTCTGTCGCATTTGGCGTCGTTTGGCACTGCGCCAAAGTCGGCAACATTTACGGCAACAGCCGCATTTACGGTTTGCAGACCCACGCAAAAAAGCGCGAGAGCAGATAATATCCCCTTAATCATTTTAATTCCCCCTATTTATGTTTAAACGTGCGGCGCGCAAAAAGCCTCAACCCTAAACACCCCGCAAAAATACTTTTTTAAATAAAGCCCAAATGCCGATTTTCGTCAAATAAATAGCGTTGAAGCTTGAAAATAATGCGGCGGCAAATATCTTTTTACCCATGTTAAAAAGCAAATTTATGAAGGGGTGTTTTGTTGTTTTTCTTACCATGTTTAACGCCGCTATTTTTGGGCAGACGCAAAGCGTTTTGGTAAACGGCTTTGGCGACGGCAATATAGAGTTTAAAAATCCAAAAGCCGTGCGCACGTCAAAGGGCGCCGAAACGATAAGCATAGATACAAGCGGCGCAAAGCCCGAGTGGAACGGCGTTTTAAGCACTGCCGAAGGCTTGCTTAAACCCGATACCGAATATGTTATCCGCTTTAAATACCGCATTGAAGACGGCACGCCCGACAACGCATTTTTACATTGCATTGTGCGTTCCGCAAACGGTGCGCCCGCCGTGCCCGATATCAAAAAGTTTGACCTAAAATACGCGCCTGACCTTAAAAAAGTCAAGCAGCGCTTCCGCACGCCCGCGTCACCAGCAGACTTCACTTTTCAAATCCATACGCACAAGGGCTTAAAGGCGGAAATATCGGGCTTCTCCATAGCGGAAGGCTCCGCCGATGAATTTTACCCCGCGCTTGAAAACGCCCCGCGCTATACCGCGCCCTTAGACAATCTGCCGACGGGCGCAAAAGAGTTTGAGGTTGAAACGCCCCAAAATAACGGAGGTGCCGCAATAGACGCTGCGGATTTCGGGACAGACAGGTGCGACCCGTCTAACTTTGCAAGCGCCTTGAACGCGGCCATACGCAAATGCAAAGAAATGGGCGCTTCAAAACTTTTCTTAAAAAAAGGCGTCTACCGCGTGACTGAAAACGCCCCCATAAAATTTGAAGGTTTGAAAGATTTCGAGTTTGATGCCCAAGGCTCCACCTTCGTTTTTTTGCGCACGCGCGGACACAGCATGACAATCGCAAATTGCGAGCGCGTTAAGTTTGCCAATTTCAACTTTGACTGGGATTGGGAAAAAGACCCGTTGGGCAGCGTGGTTCAGATAGACTCCGCAAAAACCGACGGCGACAAGCCCTACATAGATTTAAAGTTTGTTGAATACGACGCCTTCCCCAAGCCCGACGTGCGCATAGCGGTGTTGTCTTCTTACGATCCCAAAACGCAGTCGGTCGGCATTGAGGGCGGTTTAACAAAGGGGTTTGAATTTCATAAAAATGAAAACAAACCCGAGACCGAATGGATGAGCCCAAACATTCTGCGCCTCTACGGCAAGAAGGGAGAGCTTGACCGCTTTAAGGCGGGCGCGCTTTTCAGGGCGCAGCACTATTATTACGATATGCACGGCATATTGATGGATTCTAACCGCAACCTCACGCTTGAAAACGTCAACATATATTCATGCGCGGGCCACGGCATAGTTATAAACGGCGCGCAGCAGTATTGGCAGTTTTTAAACGTGAATATAAACCCGCCGCAGGGCGCAAAGCGCCGCCCCATAACCACCACCGCAGACCATTGCCACATGGCGAACTCAAAGGGATTTTTTAAGATGATAAACTGCACGTTCAGGCTTGGCGCCGACGACTGCCTGAATATACACGATTGCACGGCTTTTGCGGTTCGTTATGGCGACTGCGCCGTAAAGACCGACAACGCCAAAAGCGCAAGCACCAAAATCGGCGACAAAATAGAACTGCGCCACGGCGACTATTCCCCGACAAATTATCTCGGCGAAATCACAAACATTGAAACTTTGGACGCAAAAAAAGGTATTCATGTAATAAGCTTCAAAGAAAAATTGCCCGCGCAAAAGTTTGACGGCTTTATCCTTTTTAACCGCAAATTTGACAGCCGCAACATAATCTTGCGCGGCTGCCGTTTCGGCGACAATCGCGCGCGCGGCATTTTGATTTTGGGCAGGGATGTCACTATAGAAAACTGCATGTTTTTCCATACCGAGATGGGTGCAATAAAGATTGAGACGGGTTACACGCTTAACCTCTGGAGCGAAGGCTTCGGAGCCGACAACATCGTCATACGCAACAACACTTTTGAAAGCGTAAACCCGGCCGACATTAAAAACTTTGACCGCGCCCGCGACATCTACATGGGCATCTACATCAAAACCGACCCGTCGGACGAACAGACAAGCTACCCCATACTTTCAAACATCCTCATACAGGGCAATACCTTCAAGAATTCTTACGGCCTGATTGCGTCTATAAATTCTACCGGCAACGTTACTGTCGCAGACAACGTTTTCATAAATGACGAGCCGCGCAAAGAGCCCTTTGATTACCGCGCCTGCTTTGCCGTAAGCTACTCGCAAAATACGCGCATTGTAAATAACACCTATGTAAAATCACCCTACGTGCCGAGCCCGGGGGTGTATGCGGATAAAGAAACGGTCAAATCTCTCACGGTTGCGGGCAACCGCGTTGTAGACAAGACACCGTAATATGCA
>Ga0209373_10003259_pt1 | contig 15224 bp, 15 predicted proteins | sample Higcelweek5metaG_FD_187173 | JGI IMG/M metagenome (GOLD analysis project Ga0209373, IMG submission 187173) | Freshwater pond sediment microbial communities from the University of Edinburgh, under environmental carbon perturbations - High... | ecosystem: Environmental > Aquatic > Freshwater >...
GAGAGTGTTACATTCGACTCTGACGGCAGTGGCTTCCGTTTCATGGGGCTGAGGTTTGAAAAGAAATAACCGGGCAGGCATTACCTCCATCTCTCGGGTAACAAAGACATTGAAATGCATGATATATAACCACTGTTATAATACTTCAAATATTTAAACCCCAATGAAAAGCAGATTAATTGTACTTGTCCTACCGGTTTTGTTCCTCTGCCCGGGAGCTGTTACGGCTCAGAAACATGCGAAGTCTCAGAACGACTGGCAGCTTGTATGGCAGGATGAATTCAACGGAAAAAGCCTTGATAATACGAAATGGAATGTGCTCCTCCGTGAGACCAGCAAGCACGGTGAACTGCAGTATTACGTTCCGGATGAGGTTTACGTTGAAAACGGCTACCTCCGGATCAGAAGCCGCGTTCGCAAGTACGGATCGAAAGAGTATACAAGCGGCAGGCTTGACACCGAGGGTAAGTATGCCCCTGTGTATGGCCGATTCGAGATACGTGCCAGACTGCCGGGAGGACAGGGACTCTGGCCTGCTCACTGGCTCTACCCTCAGGAGCGCGACTGGCTCATGGAGAAAACCATGGAAGATGCTGTTGCCGCAGGTAAAGAGCGGCTCATTCCGGAAGCAAGACCATGGTATACCGAAATCGACATAATGGAATTCCTTGGCCATGAGCCCGGCGTCCTTTACGGAACAATGCATTACTGCGACTATGACGGCACCAGAAGATCCACCTCCGGCACTTGGAGAAGCACAATTGACTACACAAAAAATTTTCACATATACGCCCTCGAATGGGAGCCAGATTCGATACGCTGGTTTATCGACGGTAACCGGATTCATGCCACCGCAAATGGAATTCCACATAAACCGCACTTCATCATCCTGAATACGGCCATCGGCGGGAGCTGGCCGGGAAATCCGGACTCAACTACGGTCTTTCCGCAATTTCATGACATTGATTATGTGAGAGTATATCAGAAAGGGTCGTATTTTTTACAGAGATAACAGTGACAAGTTCGAATTTGGAAAATTAATATTTTGTAATAACTTTGTAATTACATAATACAGTTCTTGTCATGGAAGTCTCTGTTGTTAAAATAGGTAATTCAAGGGGTATACGGTTCAGTAAATCTATTATCGAGAGATACAATATCCGTGATAATGTGGAACTTATACTTGAAGATGGCCAGATCATTGTCAAACCCCTTCCTCAAACCAGGAAGGGATGGGACAAGGCATTCAGTGATATGCATGCAAGCGGAGACGATAAACTGACAATGCCGGATGTATTCGATGAAGAAGAACCGGAAGAATGGAAATAAAACAATACCAGATTATCCTTGTAAATCTTGAACCTGCCGTCGGCAGCGAGATCAAAAAAACTAGACCATGTGTTGTAATCTCTCCGGATGAGATGAACAATCATCTTCGAACGGTGGTTATTGCCCCCATGACAACAAGCTCCAAAAATTATCCTACACGAATTGAAATAAAACATGATAACAAAACCGGCTGGATAATCCTCGACCAGATCAGGACAATTGATAAACATCGTATTATCAAGGATCTGGGGAAACTGTCAAGACCTGAAATCAGGGAGCTCAAGTCCGTCATGAAGGAAACCTATATAGACTAAAAGAGCCGGCACTTCAGCCACCTACAATCTCCAACAAAAAAGCCGCTCACGCGGCTTTTTTGTTGACCCACAGGGGGGACCGAGCGTTAAAAAAATGCCCGGTGGGCATTTTTAGCGATGGGGCCAGCCTGCAGGGTGGAAATTTCACTCCTTCAGCCACCTACAATCTCCAACAAAAAAGCCGCGCGATGCGGCTTTTTTGTTGACCCACAGGGGGGACCGAGCGTTAAGAAATGATCCGGTGGATCATTTTAGCGAAGGGGCCAGCCTGCAGGGCTGTATTCTCACTCCTTCAGCCACCTCCAATCTCCAACAAAAAAGCCGCGCGATGCGGCTTTTTTGTTGACCCACAGGGGTTCGAACCCCGACTCTTCTGAACCAAAATCAGACGTGTTGCCAATTACACCATGGGTCAATCGGCGCCTTATAAGGCGGTGCAAAAATAATATATTTTTTTGTGATTTTCAGGTCTGTTCAGTCTCGTAAAAGATGAACGGACAATCAATGAAGGAATGAATTATCTGCCCAAGCTCATACTGATCTTCATCACCCTTCTCATAATACCACTCGATGGACACCATTTCATGGACATTGCGGTACTGCGCCAGGCGCTTAACAATTGCATATACCCACTTGGTTGACGCAGTATTGATGAAGTCAAATGCCAATACTACCCTGGTCCGGACTTCGGTCTGCGCTGCATAGGATGCAACCCAGTCCTCCAGCGGCCTGTAAAAATCAGTAGAGTTCTCGGAAATCGAGCGCCCCCTGATCTCAAGGTGGCCTTCAAGAAACAATACCTGAGGCGTAACCTTCGTAGGTTCTATTTTTATAATCTCCAATACCATTGTTATCCCGGACGGTCACTTCCCCCGCTATGTGGATTACAAAAATAGTAAAATATGAATAGCCTCCTCCCTTTTCAATTATTTTTCGGTTCCTGAGAAAAAAGGGTCAGCTCCCCCTGCTCCCACAGGGAAGGATGCTCAGCCTCAAACCTGCCTATGATTGCATGCATGATTGTCCGCCGCATGAAGTCCGACTTGCTTCGTACCCTGAATCGCTTGCAGTAGATGCTTAATGCCCTCGCCTCCCTCTCATTCAGCCTGAGAGTAAGTGAGGTAGTCCTCTTAATCCTGTCTTCAGTGACCGGTCCGCGTCTCAATCCCGCTATAAATTTTAATCTAAATTAACCCCTGAGGGGTACCGGTGAAGGCAATAATCCTTTGATTTATTAACAATAAAAAAGCAGGCCGACGCCAAGGTGCTGACCTGCTTTATGTTAGCTTATTAATAAGTATTAAACCCTGTTCAGTGCATTCAGGTCGGCAAAGGCCTCCTTAAGCCTGGCGATGAATGTATCCTGTCCTTTGCGGAGCCATACCCTGGGATCATAATACTTTTTGTTGGGCTTGTCGTCACCTTCGGGATTGCCGATCTGGCCCTGCAGGTAACCCTTCTTTGCCTCGTAGTAATCCTTCACTCCTGCCCAGAATGCCCACTGCATGTCCGTGTCGATGTTCATCTTTACGGCGCCATACTTTATGGCTTCTGCAATCAGGTGCTTCTCCGAACCGGAGCCGCCATGGAACACGAAGTTAACCGGGTTGGGACCGGTTTTGAATTTCTTCTGAATGTAATCCTGCGAATTTTTCAGGATGACAGGCTTCAGGGTTACGTTTCCCGGTTTGTAGACGCCGTGAACGTTTCCGAATGATGCTGCAATTGTGAAATTGGGAGAGACCTTCATCAGCTCCTCGTATGCATAAGCTACATCCTCCGGCTGGGTGTAGAGCCTTGAGCTTTCCACCCCGGTATTATCAACACCGTCTTCCTCGCCACCGGTGACGCCGAGTTCAATCTCCAGGGTCATCCCCATCTTGTCCATCCGCTCCAGGTACATCTTGCAGGTTTCGATGTTCTCCTTCAGCGGCTCTTCCGACAGGTCAAGCATGTGTGAGCTGAAGAGGGGCTTGCCGTTTGTCTCATAGAACTCCTCGCCAGCCTCGAGCAGAGCGTCAATCCACGGCAGAAGCTTGCGTGCGGCATGGTCTGTATGAAGAATCACGGGAATTCCGTAATACTCTGCCACATTGTGCACATGAAGCGCACCGGAGATACCTCCCGCGATGGCGCCTGTATGATTCTCCTTCGTCAGTCCCTGGCCTGCAAAAAAATGGGCGCCGCCATTTGAAAACTGGATTATGACAGGCGAATTCACCTCGCGGGCAGTCTCAAGCACTGCGTTCACGGAGTCAGTCCCCACGACATTCACCGCCGGAATGGCAAAGTCATTCTTGTTGGCATAGTCGAACAGCTTTTTTACATCCTCGCCGCTGATCACACCGGGCTCCAGATTTAATCCCTTATTACTCATTATTTTATGTGTTTGATTAATACTTTATTGTCAAGCAGGGCAAAGATATACAAAAATGAAGGACTCTATTATCTGCGCAATGCAACATCATAATATCTTTGCTGTCTTTAAAATACTGATCAATTTCCTATCTTCGTACACTCAATCAATGCTGTCAGTAATAAAATGAAAAGAAAGATTTTCTCTCTGGGATTTATTCTTATGCTGAGTCCGCTTGCACTGTTTTCTCAGCAAAAGACCTGGACCCTGGAGGAGTGCATAGCGCATGCCCTTCAGAACAACATCCGGATAAAGCAGCAGGAGATAATGACTGAATACCAGGTCACTGCCCTGGAGCAGTCGAAGCTGAAACTGCTTCCGAATCTCAACGGAAGTGCATCGCACAACTATGCCTTCGGGCGTGCTCTTGACGAGACCACGTACGAGTTCACGGAGAACGAAACGGTCCAGTCAAACAACTTCTACGCCGGAAGCAATGTGACTCTCTTCAGCGGGCTTGTGAACTACAACACAATACAGAAGAACAAATACCAGGTTCTCGCCAGCGAGCAGGATCTTGAGCAATTCCGTGACGATATCTCCCTGAATGTTGCGCTTGCCTATCTCCAGATACTTCTTAACCAGGAGCTTGTCTCGGCTACAGAGGCACAGGTTGAGCTTACCAGGCAGCAGATAGACCGGACGGGCAAGATGGTTGAGGCAGGCAGTCTCGCCCGCGGCAACCTGCTGGATATTGAGGCGCAGGCTGCCCGTGAGGAGCTGCAACTGGTGACCCTTCAGAACCAGTTAACCCTTTCACTACTCAACCTCGCCCAGATGCTGGAGCTGCAGACCGCCGACGGTTTCAACATCGCTGTCCCGGCAATCACTGTAAAGGATGAGGCGGTTGACGGTAATCCTGCAGCCATCTTCTCAATTGCCGAAAAGACCCGTCCGGAGATTCTGAGCGCGGAATACCAGCTTAAAAGCGCTGAATATGATCTGGCAATTGCCCGCGGCAGCAGGAGCCCGCGTCTGAGCCTCGGCGCCTCCATGTCAACAGGCTATTCGGACATGCGCCTCAGGCCGATCACACAAGAAAAATACCCCTTTGGGGAACAGCTGACTGACAACCTCAACTACGGCCTCGGATTCTCCCTTAGCGTTCCGATCTTCAACGGCTGGCAGGTCAACACCGGCATCAAAAACTCAAGGCTGGGTATTGAGAACTCAAAGTACGCCCTTGAAAATACAAGGAAACAGCTTTACAAGAACATTCAGCAGGCAGCCACAGATGCCAGCGGAGCCCTCAAGAAATACAATGTCAGCCAGAAGGCGGTGACCTCAATGGAGGAGGCCTTCCGATATGCCGAACAGAAGCTTGGCGTGGGCATGGTTACAGCAGTTGAATACAACCAGTCAAAGACTCAGCTCCTCAACGCGCAGAGCGAAATGGCCCAGGCTAAATACGAGTATGTCTTCAAGACAAAGGTCCTCGATTTTTACAAAGGGATACCCCTCACACTCGAACACATTACAATCCTTGCCAAATAATACCAGTAAACTATCAACCAATGAAAGACAATAAGATTCTTAAGATCCTCCTTCCCGCCGTCATTCTCCTCATTATCTTCGCCGTCGTTGGCAAGAAGGCCGGCTGGTTCGGCAAAGAGGCAACAGTCAAGGTAGCCACAGAAAAGGCGGCTGTCAACCCGATCATCGAGGCGGTCACTGCAAACGGCAAGATCCAGCCTGAGACCGAGGTAAAGATCAGTCCCGACGTATCCGGCGAGATCGTTGAACTGCCTGTAAAAGAGGGAGATTTTGTGCAGAAAGGCACCCTGCTTTTTAAGATAAAACCGGAGATTTATATCTCATCGCGTGACCGTGCAGCCGCCACACTCAACTCCACGAAGGCGCGCCTTGCCCAGGTGGAGGCGCAGCTGATACAGGCTGAACTGGCTTACAACAGAAGCAAGAAACTGTTCGAAGAGAATACCATTTCAAAGGCAGACTTTGAGCAGGCTGAGTCACAATATAAGATAGCCGTTGCTGAGAAGCAGAGCGCGGAATATTCAGTGAAGAGCTCCGAGGCATCACTCAAGGAGGCTAATGAAAATCTGGTGAAAACCACAATCTATTCTCCTATGACCGGTACAATTTCGAGCCTTCTGGTTGAGCTTGGTGAAAGGGTAATCGGGGCAAATATGATGACCGGTACCGAAGTGCTTCGCGTTGCTGACCTGAACCGTATGGAGGTAATGGTGGATGTCAATGAGAATGACATTATCAGGGTAAAGCTGGGCGACACTGCAATTGTTGAGGTGGATGCCTACCTCGACCGTGATTTCAAGGGAATAGTAACAGAAATAGCCAATTCGGCAAATACCCTCGGCACCACCTCTGACCAGGTGACAAACTTTAAGGTGCGCATACTCATCCTTAAAGAGTCATATGAGGACCTGATCACCGAAAAGAGCCCAAGTCCTTTCAGGCCTGGCATGTCCGCCTCAGTGGATGTTTACACAAGCAGCAAGACCAATGTGCTGACGGTACCCATCCAGGCAGTCACAACACGTACAGATACTGTGAACACGGATCCCGAAGCCAAAGACCTGATACGCACCCTTGTATTTGTCTCCGACGGCACCTATGCACTTGCCCGCGATGTGAAGACAGGTATACAGGACAACGTGAACATCGAGATCCTTGACGGCCTTAAGGAGGGAGAGGAAGTTATAGTACAGCCTTTTACAGCCATCTCCAAGAAGCTCTCTGACTCAACCCTGATAGAGGTCGTTGACAAAGACGCTCTCTTCAGTGCCGAGAAGAAAAAGAAGTAGGGAACAAAACTGACCAGCACGCCCGATGATCCTTTGCATTGAGACAGCCACAGCTATTTGTTCGGCTGCGCTTTGCGATGAGACGAAAGTGGCCGGGGTGGCGGAAGCTCCGCCAGGCATGACACATGCCGCCTCGCTCACCGTTATAATCGGGCGCCTCCTGGAAGAGCATCGCATCAAACCGTCTGACCTCGAAGCTGTTGCCGTAAGCAAAGGTCCCGGGTCATATACAGGACTGCGAATCGGCGTCTCGACAGCAAAGGGCATCGCCTACGGCGCAGGAATACCGCTTATCGGCATAAATACTCTTGCCGCCATGTGCAGCGGTTATATCACCCTGCACCCTGAAGAAATGACGGCCGGAACGCTCCTGTGCCCCATGATCGACGCCCGCCGTATGGAGGTATACAACGCCCTCTGCCGTCCCGACGGCACAACAGTCAGGGAGACCTCGGCAGACATTATTGATGAAACCTCATTCAGTGACATCCCCGGTGAAAACAGGATAATATTCTTCGGTAACGGGTCCGAAAAATGCAGGCATACAATAACCCGCGCAAATGCCCGCTTCGCTGAGGGCTTCCTCCTCTCGGCATCATATTTGCATCTCCCTGCAGTAAATGCTCTGAGGAATAAGCAATTTGAGGATGTTGCATATTTTGAACCCTATTATCTCAAGGAGTTCATTGCCACAATCCCCGGAAAGCTTCTTCCCTGAAAAAGCTAAACGATACATGAGAAAAACGATAATTACGGTTCTGGTCATCATTACTGCGGGTCTTCAGTGGCTGGGGGCACAGAAACAACCATACCTCCCCGGGGAGAAGGTCACCTACCAGATAAGATACGGTATCGTCGGCAGCGGTATCGCTACACTTGAGATTAAGGACGGAATGTACAAGGGTGAAAAGATCTGGCACGCCGTTGCGACAGGACAGACAACCGGGTTTGCCGATGCCCTTTACAAGGTGAGGGATGCCTATGAGAGTTATATCGACCCGGCAACTGACCTGCCTGTGTTCTCAATAAGAAACATCCAGGAGGGAAAGTACCGCAAGTACAACGAGGTTGCATTCGACCACAGGTCCAGGAGTGACTCCACCCTCCTCTTCAGCGACCTCACAGGCAATCATTCAGGGCCGAAAGGACTGCTTGACATCCTCTCTTGCTTCTACTGGTTCAGAAAATATTACCTCGCCGGTGATCAGGAACTTGTCCCCGGTGAGACTTACAGGATGATGACCTGGTTTGCTGACGAGCTATACCCTATCATCCTGAGATACAAGGGTAAAGAAGCAATAAAGATAAAGGGCAGCAGGATCGAATGCCACCGTTTCCACCCCGTAACGGAAGTGGGAAGGGTCTTCAAAACAGAGGAAGATATGGCCATCTGGTTCACTGCCGATGAAAATTTTTTACCGGTTAAAATCCGATTTGATATCTTTGTGGGGTCATTTCATGTGGATATGACAAGTTATGAAGGGCTTATAGCGCCCATCAATTTTATGGATTAAACGAAACAGAACTACAGATTTTTTTATGGCTACAACTGCAGATTTCAGGAACGGAATGGTTATAGAATATAACAACGACCTCTATGCCATCGTACAGTTCCAGCATGTTAAACCGGGAAAGGGACCGGCCTTTGTGCGCACAAGGCTTAAGAACGTTACTACCGGCAAGGTCCTGGAGAATACATTCAACTCAGGGGTGAAGGTCAATGTGGCACGTGTCGAGCGCAGGCCTCATCAGTATCTTTACAACGACGACATGGGCTATCACCTGATGCACGTTGAGACATTTGAACAGATCACTGTTCCGGAGTCTATGCTTGAGAACAGCGACCTGCTCAAGGAGGGCGATATCGTTGAGGTAGTCGTGCACGCTGAAACCGAGAATGTACTGGTGGTTGATCTTCCTGTCAACGTGGTTATGGAGGTAACCTATTCTGAACCAGGCCTTCGCGGTGACACTGCAACGAACACCCTTAAGCCGGCGACTATTGAATCCGGTTCAACAATCATGGTGCCCCTTTTCGTCAATGCAGGTGACAAGATCCGCATTGATACGCGTGACCGCTCATATATAGAACGGGTAAAAGGCTGACATGGTAACAAGAGAGGGCCGGCTTCCCACGGACAGGCTGAAGATGTCGAAGTTCAAACTCGACGCCCTGCTCGACATTACCCTCTCAATCAACGCCAACCTTCCCACTCCTGAGCTGGTAAAGAAGTATGAATCGATCCTCAGTGACGAGCTTGGGATCGGCAAGATCCTGCTTTTCAAATACGGAGAACATTGGGAGCCTCTGTTAAATTCAGGCTTCCCGGAATCATTGAGTCATTCAATCAATGTTGAAAAGGATCTTCTCTGCTTCAGGGAGATACAGACCGAGGTAGTTCAGAAACACTTCAGGTCGGTTGATTTCATCATTCCCGTGCTCCACAACAACGAACCTTCGGCCTATGTGCTGATCGGCGATATTGACGAGGAGGGAGAAGGGATGAGTCCCCTTATAAAACACCTCCATTTCATACAGACAATCTCGGGCATTATAGTCGTTGCAATCGAGAACCAGCGTCTATTCAGGGAGAGCCTTAAGCAGGAAGCGCTTCGCAGGGAGCTCGAGCTTGCCGCCCGCATGCAGATGATGCTCATCCCTGACAACACCAGGCTCCCGTCAGGTGACACAATCAGGGCACGGGGCTTCTATTACCCTCACTACGAGGTCGGAGGCGATTACTATGACTTCATGCCGCTCTCGGAGAATGTTGTAGGATTCTGTATCGCAGACGTCTCCGGCAAGGGGATGTCAGCGGCGCTACTCATGTCTAACTTTCAGGCCAGCCTGAGAGCGCTCTTTACCGCTGATGCCAACCTCGGTGACCTGATCAGGAAACTGAACGACCTCGTTGTGTCAAATTCGGCCGGCGAGAGATTCATAACACTCTTCATTGCACGGTATGACCTGAAGACCCGAGTGCTCGAATATGTCAATGCAGCGCACAACCCTCCAGTGATCATAAATACCCTTACCGGCCAGTCGTCAGTGCTCAGGCAGTCATGCGTGGGAGTCGGCATGCTCGACGAGATGCCGTGGGTAAGAACTGACCATCTCACGCTCAAGGGTTCAACAAAAATAATTTGTTATACTGACGGACTGTCAGAGTTGAAAGATGACAGCGGCAAAGACCTTGGTATCACACCCGTGGTCAAGCATTTCCCAAATGAAATGCCTCTGGCGGAAAACATTGAAGCTCTGATACGGGACATTGACATCAGCAACGGGAACCCGCGGCTGTTCGATGATGTCTCAATTCTGGCTATCGAGATTCCGTGAGCCCCCTACCTTTCTGAACCAGGTCCGTTGCGGTTATTATCGCAATGAAGCCCCACCAAAGAGCTGCGATCTTGTCGCTGTCGAGAAAACTGTTCATTATACCGTGAACCGCATATGTAATGAGTCCCGTCGCAATGGCAAGGGATAAGTAACCTGCCGCATCCCTCTTCTCACGGTACCATACCCTTATACCCATGATGACCGCTAAGATTGTCATTGCAATAAACAGCAGCGCCCCGGGCCATCCGGATTCGCTGAGAGCCCCGAGGTACTCGCTGTGAGCATTCCCGGCATCACCGAAGTCGGTGCTGATGACCGTTCTCTCCGACGCCTTCTGAAACGGAGCATACTTGAACTGGTAAGTTCCGGGTCCCCACCCGGCGTGCGGCTTCTCTGCGAACATCCTGAGCGCGCACTTCCACCGGTTGATGCGTTCAAGGTTCGACTGGTCGGTGGAGATATTTGAGGCCGAACGGAGATGCTGACCCAGGTCTGCCGAGGAGTCCTCCGTGGTGCTGTCCATCCTCTGCCAGATAAGGTTTGCAGAGAGTGCAACCGCCATTATGAAAAGCGCAGCCGATACGGTGAGCAGCCTGAATGGCATCCTGATCCAGAGTATCAGGGCAAGCAGTGCGGCTGCTATCAGGCTCACCCATGCGGCACGGCTGTATGAGAGAATGAATCCGGCAGTGAAGAGGAGGATCAGGAAGGTGAGCAATCCTTTACGCAGGGCAGAGCCTCTGCCGGAGAGCATAACTGCCAGCGGAGCAAGCAGGAAGGCCATTGAAGCGCCGAAGGAGGTGTGGTCCCTGTAGAATGGATAGCATGCGGAGTGAGCAAACTGCTGGTTGAGCAGACCTGCACCCTGCACTCTGACGATGAAGTAAACAACAACTAACGCAAGGCCGGCAGCATAAGCTAAAATATATCTCTCCCTGAATCTTGCGGAGTAAGCCAGCCGGCCTGCCACAAGGTAAAAGCCAGCCGTAAACCAAAGCCGGTATGCCAGTGTCTTGAGGGAGACGCCCGGCATCGTGGAGGTAAGAGAGGTCACAAGAGTCCAAAAGAGGTACAGTCCGATCATTATTGTCATGGGATGTCTCAGGAGCTCCCGGGGAAATCCTCGCGTGACAATCAGGCGGAAGAGGGTGATCAGCAGCAGCAGAGCCATGACCGGTTCCGTGGGCACGGAGAGGTCGATGCCGGTGCCGCCGGTGATATAGCTGAGTTGCAGAGATAAGGGAGTAAGGAATAGCGTCAGCAACAGCAGGTGTTCAACAGAGAGCAGAGCCAGCAGAAGCACCGCCAGAACCACCGGGATGATCAATATCAGCAGTTCACTGCCTGTCATCAGTACGGTGCAGCTTCACTCCCTCGGCAACGAACAGGATCAGGGTCAGCAGCAACAGCACCGAGAGTGTCGCCACTGCGACAATGACAGTGCGGCGCGGGAAGACTTTCTTTTCTGCCACCACGGCCCTGTCTACGATGTGCGTGTAGGGCATCGTCTGACTGCTCAGGGCGAGGGCCTCGAGATACCTCCCGCGAATCAGGCCCAGGTAATCATTTTCCGTCTCAAGAGTGGAGTAGTTCCTGAGGGCGGCTGCACCAGAGAGGTTGAGGAGGCTGTCCTCGTACTGCCGGACGATGCGCTCCTGGATAGAGTAGCTGCGGCTTATCTCGTCAATAATGACAGAGGCAGCATTCCGCTGCAGGTGGTTGAAGATAGTGTCGGCCCTCGCAGCCATGTCATTTGCCATGGCGCAGGCAGTCTCCCGGTCACGGTCCCGGACACGTATCTCCACGGAACCGTAGGAGGTCCTGGTACAGCGAAGGTACTTGTCCATCTTCTGATCAATCAAAGTGTTCGGGTATTTTTCACCCGGCTTGATATTGTAATGACCGGCCAGGTCATATTTCTCCTTGAGATAATCCCGGACCTGTTCGCTGTTAATGACCTGCATTAACTTTTCGGTAGCTTCATCGTCGCCGAAAAGCGAAGTTCTGGAGGCAACTTCGCCCATCATGGAGCCTGCTTCGGAGATGTTCGAGGAGGGGTACAGGATCACGGATGATTCGTACAAAGGTTTGATCAGAAGGGATATTCCCGCAGATAGCATCCCGGCTGCAATGCCGGCAATCACAAACTTCCTGAAGTGTCTGATAAAAAAATTTACAAGATCAAAGGAATCGGCCCTGAATTCAGCTTTTATTTCGTTTTTCATCGATTCCTGATTTTAGATGCTCTCTATTTTATTTGTATCCGGCTGGGGATTTTCTGTAGCCCTGATGAGGAAATAGTTCTTCTTCCCTTTCTGAACAAGAAGGTACTTATTGTTGAGCAGGTGCGAGGAGGTAATAACAGCCTCCGCATTATCAGCCTTTTCCTTGTTGAGGCTAACTCCCCCGCCCTGTATCAGGCGCCGGAATTCACCTTTCGATTCGGCTATTTTGGTGTGCACCGCACAGAGGTCAGAGATTGTCACTCCCTCTCCCAGCAGGTCCGCGCTGACATCGTACATCGGCACTCCCTCGAAGACAGCCAGGAAGGTGCTTTCGTCCATCCGCCTGAGCTGTTCGGTGGTACCCTTTCCGAAGAGTATCTGGGAGGCCTCCACTGCTGCATCGTAATCCTCCCTAGAGTGGGCCATCTCAGTCACTTCTTCGGCCAGGCGTTTCTGCAGCAGGCGCAGGTGCGGCTCTGCCTGCTGTGCCCTGACGAGGTTATCTATTTCGCTCTGCGGGAGCATTGTAAAGATCTTTATGAATTTCTCAGCATCCGCGTCAGCAACGTTGAGCCAGAACTGGTAGAACTGGTATGGCGTGGTCCTTGCCGGGTCAAGCCACACATTACCGGTTTCGGTTTTTCCGAACTTCTGGCCGTCGCTCTTGGTGATGAGCGGGCATGTCATTGCATAGGCCTCGCCGCCGGCCTTGCGCCTGATGAGTTCGGTGCCGGTGACGATGTTGCCCCACTGGTCTGATCCGCCCATCTGAAGCTGGCAGCCGTGGTTGGTGAAGAGGAACAGATAGTCGGTGCCCTGCACCAGCTGGTATGAGAACTCGGTGAATGACATCCCCTGACCGGTCTCGGAGTCAAGCCTCTTTTTCACAGAGTCCTTGGCCATCATGTAATTGACCGTAATGTGTTTGCCGATATCCCTTATGAAACCGAGGAAGGAATACTCCTTCATCCAGTCATAGTTGTTGACCATTACGGCCCTGTTAGGTGCGGTGGAATTGAAGTCAAGGAATTTTTCGAACTGCTTCTTCAGGCACTCCTGGTTATGGCGAAGGGTCTCCTCATCAAGCAGGTTGCGCTCCTCTGACTTGCCGGAGGGGTCGCCTATCATACCGGTGGCACCGCCAATAAGCACGATGGGGGTATGTCCGGCATCCTGAAAGTGCTTCAGCATCATAACACCCACCAGGTGGCCAATATGGAGCGAGTCGGCCGTCGGGTCAAAACCCACGTAAGCCGAGGTCTTCCCCCTGAGCAGAAACTCCTCTGTCCCGGGCATTATATCATGGATCATTCCTCTCCACCTCAGCTCTTCAACAAAGTTCATCATCAGCATCTTGAATTTAGGTGTCGCAAAGATATCAAAACCGCTCAGATGGTCACCGCCGGCGATTGCTTTTTGTGCCGGTTGAAGCTGTCAATCAGGTTGCCGCCCTCGACCATCGGGAATATTGACGGTACGAGGTCAGCGATGGGGTTGTAGAAAAATGAGTTGTTGATTGTGGCTGAGGGGAGGAAGTGTTTCTTCTCGTCTACCGTATTCAGAAAGACAAAGATGACACTGAGTATCAGTGCGATCTTAAGCACTCCGAAAATGGCGCCGAGCGTCTTGATGACGAATCCGAGGGCTATGGCCTTAAGCAGTGTGTCAAGCAGCTTGCCCAGCAGGTATACAGCAATCATGATTGCCACGAAGGTCACTGCGAAGGATATCAGGCCTGTCCACTGGGAGGTCATGTCAAACCAGCCTTCAAGCTTCCCTGCCGTCCACCATGAAAAGTGAATTGCGCCCCAGATGCCGAGTACCAGGGCAGCCAGTTCTGCCACTTCTATTATCAGGCCGTCAATGAATCCCTGTACAAGCCCGTAGAAAAGCAGGGCAACTATTACGAAGTCAATCCAGTTCATTGGTCATAGCGTTTGAAAGGATGAAGGTAGGAAATGTTAAACAATCGCACAAACTGCCATCTGTGATGCTAAAGAGCAATGTATGCAACAAACCAATAATTATCTTTGATATAAAATTATTACGGATGGATTTGCATTCTACAGATGTGATTGCCGTATTCGATATCGGCAGAACATGGAAGAGATTTGACCTTTTTGACAGAGGCCTTCACCCCCTTGTTACAACGGAAAAGATCATCCCTGAAGCCGTTGACAGCGAGGGTCATGCATGTGATGACCTCCCGGCACTTGTTGGCTGGGTCAGGGCAAGCCTCAACGGGGTTACCGGAGGTGGTCTGTACAGGATAAGGGCGGTAAGCATTGCCGGGGCAGAAAGATGTCTTCCGGCGATGGAGCAAGCTGTATCGGAATTGCTTAAAGCCGCCGGGGCGGATAACGGGCCGGTTAAATGCAGCAGCATTAACAGCACAACAGCCTCGCTGATTCCTTACCTCAGGGGATCTGACAAGCCGTTTATCCTGGTTTCAACCGGTACATGGTGTACCTTCATGAATCCGTTTGATTCCGGGCCCTTTGAAAGGGAGCCGGAAAATGATGAGGTCAGAGGCATCAGGGCTGTCGGCCGTCAGCAGGTAAAATACTCCAGGTTTCATCTCGGGGAAATACATGACAGGAATGTGACAATGCTCGATGACCACTTCGGGGTTACCGGTGAGCTCTACAAGACGATAAAAATCAAGAACAAAAAGATAGAAAAGATCAGGGCGAACAGGCGGGGCAGGGTCTTCTTCCGTCATGGCATCCCTGAGGGATACGCTGATACCTCAGCCGATCTGTCTCATTTTCTGACATATGCCGACGCCTATCACCAGATGATGTACGACCTGGCTGA
>Ga0209373_10003261_pt1 | contig 15221 bp, 14 predicted proteins | sample Higcelweek5metaG_FD_187173 | JGI IMG/M metagenome (GOLD analysis project Ga0209373, IMG submission 187173) | Freshwater pond sediment microbial communities from the University of Edinburgh, under environmental carbon perturbations - High... | ecosystem: Environmental > Aquatic > Freshwater >...
GCGGAATATTTGAACAGAGCTACGGTAAAATCAGGATAAACGGGGTAGATACCCAGGAGAAACGTGAAGAACTGCAGGGCCTCATCGGCTATCTGCCGCAGGAGTTCGGTATGTATGAAAACATGACTGCCGGGGAATACCTGAACTATCAGGGAATACTGAAAGGCCTTAGAGATCCCGAAGAGCGCGAAAAGCGGGTCGATTTTGTACTGACCTCCGTTCACATGCTCGAACATAAAGGCGAAAAGATTGGCAGCTATTCAGGGGGTATGAAACAACGTATCGGTATTGCCCAGATATTGCTGCACCTGCCAAGAATACTTGTTGTTGATGAGCCTACAGCCGGACTTGATCCGCGTGAGCGGATCCGTTTCAGGAATCTTTTGGTGGAATTATCGCGCGAAAGGATCGTCATATTCTCGACGCATATCATTGAAGATATTTCAAGCTCGTGTAATAAAGTGGCAGTCATTGACAAGGGAGACCTGGTATTTCTGGGAGCTCCTGAAGATATGGCTCACACCGCCAAAGGGCATGTCTGGCAGGTGGAAGTGGGACTGGCTGAGTTCGACCGCCTGGCTGAAATATACAAGATCGTTCATCACATGCGTGATGGCCAGAATATCCGGGTCAGGTTGCTGGCTGAAGAGAAGCCTTCGCCGGATGCGATACCGGTTCAGCCTTTGCTCGAAGATTCTTATTTATGGATGTTGAAGAAAGAGATCTGATATGAATAGTAGCCGAATTAGATTAACCTGGAACTGGATCTTTAATATGGTCCGGTACAATCTCAAGATCATTTTTGCCAATAAATTCATCTGGTTTTTGTTGGCTTCGCTGGCTTTCTTTGTCGGGGTGCTGCTGATAACCCTGTTTTCGCAGGGCAAAATCGATACCGGAACCATTTTCAACCTGCTATTATACCCGGGTCTTCTGCTGGTTTTTTATCCCACCGTTTTCGGAATTCAGAATGATGAGGATACCCGGGTGCTGGAGATCCTGTTCGGGATTCCAAATTACCGGTACAAAGTCTGGCTGGTCAGGCTGATCCTGATCTATCTGGTTGTATTCCTGATCTTGCTCCTATTGGCCGTTTTCTGCTCGTGGGCGCTGTTGCCATTTCAGGTTTTCAACATGGCATGGCACCTGATGTTCCCGATCTTTTTCATGGGTACGCTGGCATTTCTGTTATCGACCTTTATCAAGAACGGCATTGGAACCGGAGTGGTGATGATTATTATCGGCGTGGCCTTTGTCGCATTAATGGCATTCATCCAGAACAGCAAATGGAATATTTTCCTGAACCCTTTCTCTCTGCCTGACGGAATGAGCGAAAATGCCTGGAAATCAATTGTTCAGGACAACCGTATCATTCTTTTTGTGGGAATGGTGTTGGCGCTGCTCGGCGGTTTGACCAGCCTGCAGAAAAGGGAACGATTTATTTAAGGATGCCTGTTTGTTACTTGGTGTAATAATTAATCATATCGACCAGCGTCTTTGAGCAAACCGGGCAGAACGGATCTTCGAGCCAGTTCATCTTGCATTTTGCCATGGGGCTGAAAATGCCTTTCGCACTATACATACCGCCTTCATAAGCGCCCAGGATGCCGTTAAATTCAGGCTTTCTCGGAGTCGGAACCGGAGTGCCGGGTTTGATCATCTTTTTCCATTTTTTACCGAAATCCACCATGTTTGTAACGTTAGGCTGAATGGGTTCGACGGTCATGTCGATATAATCCTGATAGGCAACATCACTGGTGTAGTATTCATCGGCCAGCCAGGCGAAGGTGTGCCCGAATTCATGGATGAAAACACCCACCGATTGTTTATTGTTGGCAGTAAAACAGCCATAATAGTTGTAAACCCCGCCACCACCATATTTTTCAGAATTCACCAGAATGATGATGATATCGTAGGGAGTATTGGCGGCAACATCACGGACCGACTTGATGTCGTAGGTCATGTTGTAGCGTTCGCTGTCGAAGGTATAGAAACTGGTGCCGAGCAGCGTGTTTTTATAGATTCCTTTACCGGGAATGTCGGTTCCGGATTCGGTTGACGGAGCTTCAACGAGCCAGCAATTGAACTGATCAGCGGCAGCCGCGAAGGGTGGAGTATCGAGTAATCCTTTTGAAAAACGTTTCACGGCTTCACTGAACTGGTCCATCTCGCCGGCAGTGAATCCATCCGGAATGAACACAATATCGACCTTCTGACACGGATCTCCTGAATCATGTACCATATAGGATTTGTAGACCTGACCGGCTTCCTTACTGATGAAGTAACTGGCCGGATCGATCTGGTATTCAAATGTTTTGATCAGTTTTGTTTTGCGGTCGCGACTGTACAGTGATAATACGGCAGGTTTTTTCGGATAAGGGACCAGCACCGTCTCATAAAAGCATCTGGCTGTGGTTTTTGCCTCGGCAGTGGATTGCCATTCGCTGTACAATCCAGCATATCCGCGCGAATAGATCATTTTTTTTGTAGCCTTGTCGACAAGCTCAACCCGGTATTCGCCCCAGGCAAAAGGATCAATCAGTTGGGTACGGGGTCCCGACCATTTGCCTTCCTGCTTCATTTGTTCGAACCCAATTTGCTCTGAAGATGCTGTTCCGCATCGATTATAATCAAACCGAAGGGTATTGTCGGTGAAATAATCTTCATATTTGATCTGGGCTTGCAGGCTTACTGCTACAAAGATCAATGACAGTAAAATTAACTTTTTCATTGGAGTCCTTTTTTATTAAATACCAACGGTAAAGGTAAATTACATTGTATTTTTGCCAAAGTTTAAATCACATCTTTACAGCATATATGGGTGATAATCTGAAAATGATGTTCAAGCATCTCTCCGATTGGCTTGAAACATGGGGATTGACAGGAGATTTTGGCCAGTTCCTGCATTTGGCAATCATGCTGGCTGCACTGTATCTGCTCTGCTTCGGGATCGACCGGCTGACACGAAATGTAATCAAGGTGGTCATTCACCGGATTGTTAAGAGAACGCAGAACCCTTATGATGATATCCTGTTGTCAAAGGGAGTTTTCAGGCGCCTCGCCCATTTTATACCGGCCCTGGTGGTTTACTATATGTTGCCACATGTGATCAACGGAGTCTATTTTGTTGAAAATATTGAACCGAATAAAATCCTGAGTCTGGTTGTTCTTTTCTCACAGAAAGCGGTCATCGTTTATATGCTGGTTGTTGGAACGGCTGTGGTTCTTGCGGCACTGAATGCCCTTTACGAAATTTTATCCCATCTCGAAGTTACCGAAAGAATACCCGTCAGGGCTTATATTCAGCTGTTCAAGGGGCTGTTTATGCTGATTGCATCCATCTGGATACTCTCGATCCTTTTCGATTTTCAGCTAAAGGGCTTTTTCGCGGGGTTGGGTGCCTTTATGGCTGTGTTGGTTTTGGTATTCCGGGATACCATACTGGGATTGGTGGCCTCCATTCAACTTTCGGTCAATAAGGTAGTGCGAATCGGCGATTGGATTACCATGCCCTCGAGGAATGCCGATGGTACTGTCCTGGATATTACGGTGAATACCGTTAAAGTAGAGAATTTTGATAATACCATAACTTCGATGCCTACCTATGCCCTGATATCTGAATCGGTTCAGAACTGGCGCGGGATGGAAGAATCCAACGGCCGGCGAATCAAGAGATCGGTTAATATTGACATTGGTGCCGTTCACTTTTGTGATGATGAACTGCTTGACCAACTCGAAAAGATTAAGTTGATCAACCGTTACATCTCGGAAAAGAGAAAAGAGTTCGCAGAAATGAATCTTCAGTTTCCGGATGCGGATCAGTCGCTGGCGAATGGACTCCGTTTGACCAATCTCGGAATTTTCAGGAAATATCTTGAATTATATTTAAAGAATCATCCGGATATTCAACATGATATGACTACTCTGGTCAGGCAGTTACAGCCTACCGATCGAGGAATCCCTGTTGAGATTTATGTTTTTAGCAAGGATAAAGCCTGGGAGACATACGAAAATATCCAGTCTGATATTTTCGATCATGTACTCGCTGTGATCCCTGAATTTCAGCTTCGGGTGTTCCAGAATCCGACCGGGGCTGATTTTAAAAAGCTGGCGAATCCGGATGTGCTGATGAGTTGATGTGCTGATGAGATGATGTGCTGATGAGATGATGATATGGAGATAGAGCGGAAATTTCTGGTTAACAAGGCTCTCTGGGGATGGCATGATCCGGGGGAGGCTACGCTGATGCAACAGGCTTATCTGTCATCGGTACCGGATTGCTCTGTCAGGATTCGTATTGCCGGGAATTGTGCGATGATTACGATAAAAGGCCGGACAAAAGGGATTTCGCGTGAAGAGTTTGAATACGAGATTCCGCTGGAAGATGGCCTGGAAATTATCAAACTGGCTAAAACACCCGTGGTCATAAAGCACCGTTTTGTTGTTGAATACATGGGCTTCGACTGGGAGGTGGATGAATTTATGGGCGACAATGAGGGGTTGATTCTGGCTGAAGTAGAGCTCGAAAAGGAGAGCGATCATCCGGAGTGGCCCGAATGGATCGACAGGGAAGTATCCGGCGACCGTCGTTATTATAATTCACAGCTGGCTGTAAATCCAATAAAAAACTGGATATGAGGTTTTCAGGTTTCAGACTTTCCTTTATGGTTATGGTCGTGTTGGCTTTGACTCTCTCCGCCTGCATTTCACTGAAGCCGACGACCAGTAAGGCTCCGGCCAGCCTGGTATTGTACAATCCCGGTAAAAATTTTCTGCATCCGCAATACCGGATTTATCACTCCAAAGAGAATGAAAGTGTTCTGTTCCTGAAATTTCTGACCAGTGAAGTTCTATTCAATCAGGCTAATGCACAAGGCAAAAACCTGGCAAGGCTGAGGATTAAATATACGCTGTTCAGTTCCCTGATTAACAATGAGGTTGCCAAACGGGATACCCAGGAAGTGTTTATTGACCGCGAAACGGTAAAAGAGCAGTTTACCGCATCGGTAAAAATTCCCACTACCCCGGGAAAAACTTACCTGCTGGATATTTCGATTGAGGACCAGATTCGCGGAACCGAGATCAGAGACCGGTTGCTGGTTGATCGGTTTAGTCCGGATCATCAGCAGAACTGGCTGGTTTTGAGTTATCCTGACAATAAAGTATCATTTGAGCACTTCTTTTATCCGGGCGAATCATTCCGGTTTATCAATAATAATGCTCCACCGGAGAAGATATATATATCGGTTTTTGCACCCCGAAATGCTTTGCCGCTACCGCCCTATTCGCTTGATGAGCCATTGGATAATGCTCCCTTCCCGGATTCTACGTTTTATATGGCATACTCCGAACAATTACTGTATAAGCTTGGCGGACAGGGTATTTATGTGTTTCATTTCAAGCAGGATGTAGCAAAGGGATTGTGTCTGACGCAATTTGGCGGTCAATATCCGCAGGTTTCGAAGCCCGATGACATGCTTCCGCCTCTGCAATACCTGACAACGAATGAGGAATATCAGAAAATGGTTGCCAATCCGGATCGAAAGGGTGTTGTCGATCAGTATTGGCTGGATAAGGGAAAAACATTTGCCAATGCCCGGGATCTTATCCGGATATATTATAACCGGATAGTTTTTGCCAACCTTTATTTTTCTTCCAGTAAACAGGGATGGAACACTGACAGGGGGATGATCTATGTTTTACTGGGGCCCCCGAAATCGGTTGAAAAGACCGAAACTTGCGAAACCTGGTTCTATCAGACCTCCGAAACCGGAGAGAAGATTACCTTTGAGTTCAATCTGACAGAAGATTTTTGGATAGGATACGATTATAAATTGCACAGGAAAGAGGAGTTCAGACCGATCTGGAATCAGGCGGTGGATTCCTGGAGGCGTGGAAAAATATTTAGCTTATAATGGAACCAAAACAGGATTATATTTTCGGGCTAAGGCCGGTACAGGAAGCCATCGAGGCCGGGCGTACCATCGAGCGGGTGATGATCAAAAAAGGAATGCAGGGCGACGGGGTATATGCCCTGCTGAACCTGATCCGGAAATCGGGAGTCCCTTTTCAGTACGTCCCGGTTGAGAAGCTCAACAGAATGACCCAAAAAAACCATCAGGGGATCATAGCCATCACCTCGCTGGTAACCTATCTTCCTTTTGAAGAGATCGTTGCACGTGCATTCGAAGATGGGAGAGATCCGTTTGTGATGATTCTCGACTCGATCACCGATGTCAGGAACCTTGGCGCCATAGCCCGATCGGCAGAAGCAGCCGGGGTTGATGCCATACTGATACCCGAAAAGGGAGTGGCTCAGATCAATCCTGATTCCATGAAAACCTCAGCTGGCGCACTGTCCATCATTCCCGTGTGCAGGACTCCAGATCTCATCCGGAGTATAAAATATCTGAAAAATGCCGGGCTGAAAATCACCGGTGCCACAGAAAAGACCGATCTGCTCTATTATGAAGCCGATTTCAGGTCGCCAATGGCGCTGGTCATGGGAGCGGAGGATCACGGCATCAGTGCCGGTATTCTGGCGTTATGTGACCAGGAGGTACGTATTCCCATGTTAGGTAAGATCGCCTCGCTAAACGTATCGGCAGCGGCATCTGTGATACTTTTTGAGGTGGTCAGGCAGAGAAGCCTTTGATACGTGACGCGTTACGCGTTATGCGTCACGATTCTTCGTGGGCAGTTTCCCACTCTTCCATCGCCTGTTTGAGTTCTTTTTTGAGCTGATCATATTCGGCGTACGGATCGGGCCCTGCATTGCTGGCCATGCTCTCGGGATCAGCCAGAAACATTTCGACCAGGTGAATGCGTTTTTCAAGATCCTCAATGCGCTCTTCGGCTTTTGCTATGCGTGATGCTACTTTGCGTTTCTGACGATCGATTTCCTTTTTTTCTTCGTACTTCTGCTTATTGTCAATCGGAGCCGCTTTTACCACTGGATTTTCGGCCTGAATCTGCTCCTGACGGATCTGTTTCTGCTCCAGCTTGTCTTGTTTTTGTATAACATCCTTACGCTCAATCTCTTTTAAGGTGCTCAACCGCTTTTTGCTGAGGAATTCATAGATATCGCCCGGATGTTCCTTGACTTTCCGGTCCCGGAATTCAAAAATCTTCGACACCAGTCCGTCGAGGAAATCCCTGTCGTGCGATACCAGGATCAGCGATCCGTTATATTTCAGCAATGCCTCTTTCAAAACCTGCTTGGATCTCAAATCCAAATGGTTGGTGGGCTCATCCAAAACCAGCAGGTTCTTGGGTTCCATCAGCAGGCAGGCGAGTGCCAGTCTGGATTTTTCGCCTCCGGAGAGTACCGAAACTTTCTTGTCGATATCTTCCCCGCTAAAGAGAAACGCACCCAAAATATCGCGCATTTTGGTTCGGATGTCACCAACTGCCACATAGTCAATGGTTTCGAGTACGGTTTTACCAGGATCTAATATATCTGCCTGATTTTGTGCGTAATACCCGATTTTGAGATTGTGCCCCAGTTTGCAGTTACCGACATAATCGAGCTCGCCCATGATGATCCGGGCCATGGTAGTTTTTCCCTCACCGTTTCGCCCGATAAAAGCAACCTTTTCACCGCGGTGAATCAGCATGGCGATTTTGTCGAGCACATGGGTTGACCCGTAACTTTTACTGACATCTTCGGCCTCAACCAGGATGGTGCCTGCATGGGGTGCCGGAGGAAATTTTATATGAATGGTTGATCCGTCGATCTCATCGATTTCAATACGTTCGATTTTGGCCAGTTGCTTGATTCTCGACTGTACCTGGACGGATTTGGTGGCTTTATACCGAAACCGCTCGATGAATTTCTCCGTATCGTCGATCTTTTTTTTCTGATTGGTGTATGCGGCAAGCTGTTGTTCGCGCCTTTCCGAACGCAGCACCAGAAACTGCGTATAAGGGACCTTGTAGTCGGCAAGCCTGCCTAACGTGATCTCCACGGTGCGTTTGGTTACGCGGTCAAGGAAGGTGCGGTCATGGGATATCAGCAGCACGGCGCCACGGTAATTGCTCAGATAATCCTCGAGCCACTGGATCGACTCGATATCGAGATGGTTGGTCGGCTCATCGAGTAGCAAAACATCAGGTTGTTGCAACAGGGTTTTTGCCAACTCGATACGCATACGCCAGCCGCCCGAAAAAGCCGAAGTCGGCCTCTCGAAATCTTTTCGCTCGAATCCCAATCCGAGCAGCGTTTGCTCAATCTCGGCCTCGCGGTTGCGGCCACCCAGCAATTCAAACCGTTCGTTTTTCTCCGACAGGTCGGATATCAGTTTATGATAGGATTCTGTTTCGTAATCGGTGCGGGCGGTAATATCCACCGTCAGGTTATGAAGATCTTTCTCAAGCTGAAGAACCTCTTCGAAAGCCTTTTCTGCTTCATGAAAAACCGTCGTAGAGTCGGAATAGGCCATGTGCTGTGCCAAATATCCGAGATGAATGTTGGGTGGAACCGATACAAATCCGGATGTCGGCTTCATTTCACCCGTAAAAAGGCGAAGTATGGTGGTTTTTCCGGCACCGTTTTTACCCACAAGGCCTACACGGTCTTTCGGACTGACCAAAAAGGAAATTTCTTTGAGTAAATCGTAACTGCCAAAGCTTACCGTTACCTGGTCAAGTGAAATCATAAAGTAAACGGCTTAAGTTCGTAATCATATCCCCACATGAGTCCGTGCAGGGGTTCTTTGGTTGGCTGTGTTCCGCATACCTGATAAACGGGACCGTCGTAATGGCCCCGGATCAGATTCTTCACCGCGTTCACGCGTGACGTGTAACGCGTGACGTCGATCCCGGATGGGCCGCCCCAGGCGCAAATAACATAATCGGTTTGAGCCAGGGTTGATTTGAAAAAGTCATCATCATCAGGTCCTACTACATCAATCTCAGATAAAGTTCTCAATCTTTCATTGACCTCAACAGCATCTGTTGCCCTGAAGGCGAAAATATTCAGAATACGGAGAAAACGTACATCAGGAAAGCGTTTCCATACATATGTTTCAACTTTCCGTATCGTGGAGTCGGATCTTTTTTCATCTGCTGAGCTCGGATTTTTCAGGATCACCGTCATCGTTTTTAACCGATCCTCGTTGATCAGATTTCTTATATAGTTCATTTCCAGGGTGTACCTGAAAAGCCGGTCGGGTGAAAAATCCGCCCTGATACTTTGAATGTCCACTTCAATGTAATGATCAACCTGTCTGCCAATTCGAGCCATGCCTGATTTTGATTTCCGGCAAAAGTAACAAACTTCGCGATTCCTGCCGGGCAGATATCGAATGACATCCGGATTTTGATTATCGTTTATTACTTTAGTCGCGATTAAAACACTATTTTGAAAAAGAAAACACTACCTGTTATACATGGATTGACGGTCGAGTCGATCGGAGCCGAAGGTAAAGCCATTGCCCGTTATGAAAATCGGGTTGTTTTTATCCCGATGGTTATTCCCGGTGATATAGTCGATGTGAAGATTACCAAAAAGCGCCACTCATATTGGGAAGGGGATCTGCTCAACCTGGTAACTCCATCACCCATCCGGCAAACTCCGTTGTGTGCCTACTTTGGGGTGTGCGGTGGGTGTAAATGGCAGATGCTGCCTTATGCCGAACAGCTAAAATTCAAGGCCCGGCAGGTTTTTGATCAGCTAACCCGTATCGGACATCTGAGCCTGCCTGAGATTCTGCCGATCATTGGAGCCGAATCATCGGAGTTTTACCGGAACAAAATGGAGTACACATTCTCCAATCGCCGCTGGCTGATGAAGGAAGATATGCCAACGAGCGGAACACCGGTTTCCCCTCCGGGTTTGGGATTGCATGTAAAAGGTTTGTTCGATAAAGTGGTTGATATCGACCGGTGTTACCTGCAGCCCGACCCGGCGAACGAAATCCGCAACGAGGTGAGAAAATTTACCATTGAACAGGGTTTTACCTACTATGATCTGAGGCATGAGGAGGGCATGATGCGGAACCTGACCATCCGGTGCACCTCAACCGGTGAATGGATGGTGATCGTAAGTTTTCACGATGATGAACCGGACAGCCGGAAGCTCCTTTTGGACCATCTGGTTGAAAAATTCCCTTTCCTGACTTCTCTCGTCTATGTTATCAATCCTAAGCAGAATGATACCATCAATGACCTGGATATTATCACCTGGTATGGACGTGATCATCTCATTGAACAAATGGGAGCACTGAAATTCAAGATCAGTCCGAAATCCTTTTTTCAGACCAATACCCTTCAGGTTCATAAACTCTACCAGGTAGTCAGGGATTTTGCCGGATTGACAGGACAGGAGGTGGTCTATGATTTATACACCGGTACCGGCACCATTGCCCAATATGTGGCGGATAAGGCATCGCAGGTGATTGGGGTTGAGTATGTGCCTGAAGCGATCGAAGATGCAAAGGTAAATGCTGCGCTGAACGGAATTGAAAACACCACATTCCTGACCGGTGATATTAAGGATACATTGAATACCGGATTCATTGAAACTTATGGCAAGCCCGATGTGATCATTCTCGATCCGCCGCGGGCCGGTGTCCATGAAGACGTGATTGCAGTAATCCGGTCAGCCGCCCCCGGGCGTATCGTGTATGTCAGTTGCAATCCGGCCACCCAGGCACGCGACCTGGCCATGCTGGCAGATCTCTATACCATCGAGGCCGTGCAGCCTGTTGATATGTTTCCGCATACCCATCACGTTGAAAATGTAGTCAAATTGGTCAGAATATAATAACGAAACGCGTGATGCGTGACGCGTAACGAGTAACGAAAAAAAACATGAGCACACTAACCACGGTCGTCAAAAAACTCCCATCCACCTACTGGTGGGCCAACTCGATGGAATTGTTCGAGCGGCTGGCCTGGTACGGGATGTTTATTCCGCTTTCGTTGTACCTCACTGGTTCAACTGAAACAGGGGCTCTTGGATTTACACAGATTCAGAAGGGAACGCTGATGGGTACCGTTGTGATGGTACTCTATTTTCTTCCGTTGCTGACGGGTGCAATCGCCGATAAATTCGGATTCAGGAAAACTCTGATGGTAGCTTATGTGGTGCTGGCAAGCGGATATTTTGCCATGGGACAGGTGAGCTCCTACGGCGCCGTATTTGCTGTGTTCATGTGGGTTGCACTGGGAGCCGGGCTGTTCAAACCGGTTATCCAGGCTACGGTTGGAAAAACAACGGATGAAACCACCTCTTCACTGGGGTTCGGAATCTTCTACATGATCGTTAACATCGGATCATTTGTGGGGCCAATCATCGCTTCGGTTTTGAGAGGCTTTTCATGGAAATATGTTTTCATCATGTCATCGGTATCGATCCTGGTTAACCTGGTGATTGTCATATTCTTTTATAAAGAACCTGCACAGGAAAAGAATACCGAGCCTCTCGGACAGGCCATCAAATCGATCTTTGCCAACATTTTTAAGGCACTGAGCGATATCAAACTGCTCATTTTCCTGCTGCTGGTGATCGGTTTCTGGACGATGTACAATCAGCTCTTCTATACACTTCCGGTATTTATCGATCAGTGGGTTCGCACCGACGTCATGTTTGAATCGATCAAAAGTTTCTGGCCCGGTTTTGCCTCATTTCTGGATACTCAGCACAACGGAACCGTTGCCAGCGAGATGCTGGTGAATATTGACGCGCTGTTTATCGTAATGCTTCAGATCGTGATATCGACCGTGGTGATGAAGTGGAAACCGCTGAACGCCATGATCAGCGGCATTTTGGTCTGTACCATCGGAATCACCCTCACTTTGCTCACCCAAAACGGATTCTTTCTTATCTTGTCGATATTCATCTTTGCTTTGGGAGAGATGTCGTCATCCCCGAAAATTTCTGAATATGTTGCCCGGATAGCGCCGAAGGACAAAGTGGCCCTGTATATGGGCTGTTCCTTTATTCCGTATGCCGGCGGTAACTTCTTTGCCGGTCAGATTTCCGGGGGTGTTTACCAGCGCCTCTCTGATAAAATATCACTCCTTCAGCTGGATGTGGCCTCAAAAGGACTGGATATTCCGGCGATCTCAGATAAATTTACCCAAACCGATTACTTCAACCGGGCGGCTGAACTCATGGGGATGAACAACCGGCAGCTGACTGATTACCTCTGGACCACTTACAATCCCAATAAAATCTGGTATATCGTGTTCGGTATCGGGATTGCCACGGTGGTACTGCTGATGCTCTATGACCGCTTGCTGATCAGAGGGAAAAAAATAAATCTTCCTTCCTGATCTCTGATTATCAGAATGTTATGAGTGTCCCTTTGTAGACAATAATCTAAATCGATGTCAAACCCCTTCGATTTCAGGATGTTATAATGTGTTGCCCCGGAAAGGGCTTTGTGAAGATCATTCCGGTTAAGTGCCCAGGTTTCCATGGCAAGGCGGCACAGGTCGTTAAGTTCAAATCCGCCATATTGCTGCAACGTGGTGCATATCAGCCCGGCGCACAGAAAATCATCCAGCGAAAACTCTCCGTTAGTTCCGGCGCAGATCAGCTCTACCGGTCGGTCCTGATTGCAGAGATAATCGGCTACTGCCTGGTGGTTAATCATGGCTCCGATCAGGACCTCTCCGGCTGCCCCGCATTTTGAAAGGGCCTGGGTGCCATTAGTGGTAGTCAGCACGATACCTTTGCCCGACACTTTTTCAGCAGTATATTCCAGTGGCGAATTGCTGAAATCGAAACCCTCTATCCGCAGGGCAAAACGCTCACCTCCCAGCAGAACTTTTTCGGTTTTCAGAAGAAGGGCGTCTTCAACCGAAGCCACGGTTTTCACCCAGCTGGCTCCGTTGTACAAAGCAGTTACCATTACGGAGGTTGCGCGCAGAACGTCAATGACTACCGCTGCTTTGCCTTCAAGCTCTTTTTCCCTGATCTCCCGGGCCGTAAGTGTTATATGTATGTTCCTGGTCATGGTTGAGTGTTATTTTCCGACAAAGTTAAAATTGGTATCTTCACGCAAACTTTTCGTATGGCTAATATTCGGGATAAAGATCAGAAAAGAACGGGAATCTATACCGACTTAAATAAGTCGAAGGGAAAACCAATCGTTTATATCGCCATGCTATTGCTGATCATCATTAGCATGGTGATCACATTTAATCCGAGATGGAGGGCGAAAAAGATGAACCAGGATCAGCAGCAACCCGTATCGGCGACCAATACGGATCCGGAATTCACCAAACAGGGTGAGTTGGTTTTTTATAAGTCAGATAATACACAAAATGTTAAAATTGATATTGAAGTTGCAGATACAGAGCCACTTCGCAACCGTGGGCTGATGTATCGCAGGCAAATGGAACTCGGGCATGGAATGCTTTTTATATTTCCCGATGAGGATTTCCGCTCATTCTGGATGAAAAACACCTATCTGCCGCTGGATATTATTTACCTGAATGCCCAAAAAAAGATTATCCGGATTCATGAAAATGTGGCAACCTTGAATGAACAGTCCATCCCTTCTGATGCTCCGGCTCAGTATGTGGTTGAAGTGATTGCGGGTTTTTGCGCGATATACAACATCAGGGTAGGAGATGCGATCTCTTTTGCCAGAATCTGACTTCCACGACAACCATTGCCGGTCTCCATGCATATAATCTGAAAAAACTATGTATCCCGTGAAGAAGATAATACCTGTTTTGTTGTGCCTGGTTTTAATGAACGCGTCATGTGTAAATGACAATCAGAATGATTTATTCCCCCGGATCATCATACCGGATTCACTCATTCAGGGTCAGGTGGCCTTCTTTGAGTTCGATTCATCGCTGCATGACAAACTCGGGAATGTCGATCCGCTGAAGTTCTGGGGCGATCTGGAGTATTCGAGAGACCATAGCCGCAAGGAAAATGGCGCTTTGTTGCTGGATGGGCTTCACGATTATTTGTCGGGGTTTATCGGTAAATATGATTCCCTGGCGATCTCCCTCTGGTTCCTGCCGATGCCGAATAACAAACGGGCCATACTGTTTGATTATGGAGTGGGGCAGTTCGCGGCCGGTCTCGATGCCATTACTTCTGCCACGATTCCTGCATTTGAGATGTATATCGAACAGAATACTGCCAAATGGACCTGGTCGGGCAAGGTGGATTACTTTTACTGGCACCATCTGTACATCGAACTCGGAGATACCTCCAAGCCTCCCAGGCTCTATGTCGACGGATACATGCCTGACACGGTTTCCCGGCCCTGGAAGCTCAATCCGGTCAATGATCTGTTCTATCTGGGCAGGCCTTCCCGTACCGATTTTATGGATACGCTTCTGTACCGGGGTTATATTGATGAGTTGAAGATTTTCAACAAGTTACTGACCGATGAGGAGATTCAGAACCTCTACTGGGGAGGCAGGGAGTAAAACAAGAAAAAACACACCTATGAAATTGAGGATACTGTTGGTTATTGCGTTTGGAATGATGATTCTGCCTGTTCAGGCACAGAATGATCTTCTCAATATGCTAGATCAGGAAATCAAACCGGAACGGGTATTGGTGGATGCTACTTTTAAATCAACCAGGGTGATCAATTGCCATTCTATCGAGCGGATGCAGCGCGGGGATCTGGAGCTGCACATTTCACACCGGTTCGGATTGATCAGTGGCGGGATCGGCGAGTTCTACGGTTTGGATGAGTCGAGTTCCTATCTCAGTCTGGAGTATGGGATCACGGATTGGTTGGAAGCCGGTTTGGGCCGCGCCACGGTTGATGAGTATTTTAACGGGTTCGTCAAACTGAGCCCGATCCGCCAATCGAAAGGAAAGGGTGCGGTTCCGGTGAGTGCTTCAATTTATCTGGCTGCCCTGACCACCACTAAGGATTATGCCGATCCTAGCTGGGAGGTGGATGCTGAACACCGGTTATCGTACGTTTCGCAGCTCTTGGTAGCCCGGAAATTTACCCACTGGCTGAGCATTCAGCTGAGCCCTACGCTGGTTCACCGGAACATGGTGGCCACAGCCAATGATCCTAACACCGTCTTTTCGATGGGCGTTGGCGGAAGAGTGAAGGTTTCAAACCGCATTGCCCTCACCGGCGAGTATTTTTGGGTCAATAACAGGAACTCCATGACAGGCGCCCAACGATATAACCCGCTGAGTCTGGGTATTGATATTGAAACCGGAAGCCATGTGTTCCAGGTTTTTGTATCAAATTCATTTGCAGTTCTGGAGAATGGGT
>Ga0209373_10003262_pt1 | contig 15210 bp, 12 predicted proteins | sample Higcelweek5metaG_FD_187173 | JGI IMG/M metagenome (GOLD analysis project Ga0209373, IMG submission 187173) | Freshwater pond sediment microbial communities from the University of Edinburgh, under environmental carbon perturbations - High... | ecosystem: Environmental > Aquatic > Freshwater >...
AATGGTGAACCTGTAATAATAACTCGTATCCCTTCAGTTGTTCAATTTGGCTCTATGGGACAAATAATTATAGGTGAAGATGCCCTAGCTTGTAAGATTGGCAATAGAGAGAATACAGTTGATGGAATAAAAAGATTTTTAGGACGTTCTTTCAAAGAGATTCAAAAAGAATTGCCAAAATATACATTTGGAGTTTATCCAGAAGAAAATAATATTATTATAGATGTTTTTTATGCTCAAAAAAGACCAGAAGAAATTGCTGAACTTATCCTAAAAGAAGTGAAAAATAAATCTGAACTTTTGACAGGTCAAAAATTTTCAAAAGCTGTTCTCAGTGTTCCTGCAAGTGCATCAACTACTCAAAGAGAAACCCTAAAATATTCAGCAGAAAGAGCAGGTTTGGAAGTTTTGAGAATAATCAATGAAACCAGTGCAGGTATTTTGGCTTATGTATTTGCAAAAAATAAAGTAAAAGATGAAAACATTGGTGTCTATAACTTTGGTGGAGGTATGTTTGACTTTAGTATTGCTTCTATCAAAGGTCATTCTATAAAAATTCTTTCTACTGTTGGAGATACTCAATTGGGTGGTTTGGATTTGGTGGATGAAACTGTAAAACTAATCCTTAGAAAATTTAGAGAAGAAAGTGGAATAAGCATTGATATAAATCAAAGTTTACTTCTAAAAGCAGAGTTATATCATGTTGCAAAAGAAGCAATGCAAAACTTGACTTCTTTTACTCATACAGAAGTAAATATACAAAGTGCTGGTAAAACAGAAAATGGTGAAATTGTTGACCTAAAAATAAAATTAACTCGTTCAGATTTTGAAGATACCATTACACCAATAATAAATAAAACCCTCTCTATGATTCAACAAGCAATTAAAGATTCAAATATAGGAGTATCTAGCTTATCAAAAATTCTTTTTACAGGTGGATGTACAAAAATTCTTATTATAAGACAAATGATATTTAATTTCTTTGTAAATTATTCAAAAATCAAAAAAGAAAAAGATGCTATTGGTAATATGCTTTTAGATACTTTTGGTAATAAAGTTCCCATTGACCCACAAGATGCAATAGCAATAGGCTCAGCAGTTCAAATAGGAATTATTACAAAAGAAATAAAGCATATAAAAATAGAAGATATTGTTACAAAATCTCTAGGAATCACAATACACTATGACATGAACTCAAAAATTATTTCCAAAGGTTCTACTTTACCTATACAAAAAGAAAGTATTTATACAACTGTAAATGATTTTCAAAAAGAATTAAACATAGAAATTATTCAAGGTGAATATGAAAAAGCATCAAAAAATGAAATACTTGGTAATTTCCTTTTGAAAGATATAGAAGTTGCACCTGCTGGAAAACCTTTGGTTTTGGTAAATTTTTCAATTGATGAAAGTGGAATTTTTAGAGTTTCTGCAAAAGACAAAAAAACAGGCTCTGCAAAAAGTATCGTATTAGAAAAAGCTCCATGGCAATTATAAATTTTTCGATTTATGTAAATTATTTTTTATCTAATTATAAAAAGGAGTTTATTATTTATGTTTAGAGATCAAAATGAAGAATTTGAAGGCTCTATTTTAATTACTCAATGTTTGCAAAAAGATTTCATTGACCCAGTCCCACCAAGTCCAAATAAATTAAATATTGGTACAAGAATGATTAAAATGATGAGAGGTGATTTGGAAAGAGGAGAAGATAGGCTTTCTGATGTAATTAGACAAGTCTATACCGCTCAAGGTAATGAAAACATTGTAAAAGTACACATAAGAGATTGGCATAATCAAATGGATCCAGCTCAACAAGATGAACTAAATTATTTTCAACCTCATTGTTTGGAAGATTCTGAAGGTGCAGAGTTTGCAGGTGTTTTGGAAGAATTTGCATACAAAGGAGAAATTGAACCTTTAAACTCACCATTTCTAAATGATTTTGTGGAAACTCCACTTGAAAGTATTTTGAATGAAATAACTTCTGGTAGAAAAGAAAAATGGAGAATTGGAATTTTTGGAGTATATACAGGTATAAAGGTTCTTTATAACGTAATAGATTTGAGAACTCGTTTAAAATTTCCTCATGTTGCTGTTTTTGGTAATTTGTGTGGAGATAATAAACTTTCAAGACATCAAATTGCACTTGAACACATGTCAGAAATTTTACAATGTAATATTTTCAATACAGGCAATCTTACAGAGCTTCCATTGGTTACAAATGATTTTTTGAGATGGATGGGTTTGAGAGTTTAGATTAGATAATAAAAAATTTTTGAGGGTTTGATTATGCGAAAAAATAGAGGATGGTCAGAAAATACTATAATTAATCTAATAGACGTTTCAAAACCATCTTCTTTACAAGCAAGTCTTTTTGATAATATTATTACTTTCAAATGGATTTGCTCCATTGGAAAAGTTGAAGGTTATAAAATATATGGTGGAAAAGATTCAAGCTCTTTAAGCCTTTTGGGTGAAACAACTACAAACTCTTTTATAAAAAAAATTGAAAATGATGAATTGCCATACTATGCAAAAGTTACTGCTTTTTATAATGGAATTGAGAGTGAAGCAACTACAATTATAGAAGTAAAAAAAGTTATAAATAACTATAACCAAGTACAAAATATTTTAAATATCCAAACAATTTCAAGTCAAGCAAAAAATACTCAAACCGAGATTAAAGAGGAGATTAAAGAACAAAAATTATTAGTTGACGAAAGTTTTCCTTATGGTTTATGTTCATGTTGTTCATCACCAAAGCCACTTATGAAAATGAAAAATGAAATTATTTGTAGCAAAAATAAAAAACAAATATATATTCAAGATGGTAATAAATTTGTCAAACAAAAATCTTATATTCTTTCAGATTTGGATGAAATAGATAAGTTGCTTAGAAAAAATAGTGCTTATGTTGGTGTAAATGGTGTTTTATTAAACAAAAATAATTTTAATAATTAGGAGGTATTTTTTATGAATACTGTTCAAACTTGTAAATGTTGTGTTGATTCAAAACCTTTATATAAATCAGAAGATTCAGATAGCTATGTATGCCTTTTTTCTGGTCATGTCCATGAATTAAGAAATAATGAATTTAATGATACAGGTTTGGATAGCTCTGACTATGAAAGAAGACAAACATACTTAGAAATGAAATTTCCAGATGATGCAAGACCAAATATTTTACCAAGAGAAAAAATAAATCTTTCTCAATATGCTTATGCCTAAGAATTAAAGTTTATTCCTAAGATTAAGTTTAAAACAAAGAGATAATTAATTACAATTTTAGGAATAAAAAATATATTTGAATTAGTATTTAATGCGTAAGCTTAATATTCTTCACATATCTTCACCAAATACTCACATATCTTCACAATAAAATCAAATAAACTATATACTATAAAAAACAGTAATTAAATATCTTTTATTGTTAATAAAAAAAGTTTGTTAGTATTTTATATTTAGCCTTAATGTTCATTGTTTTATCATTTAACAGAAAAATGTAATTATAAATTACACTAATTTAAAAAGGGAAATTTGTTATTAATCTTAAAATTTGACCATAATTCTTTATTTTTTTAGAATTTGTTTGGTTACACAAAAAACAAAAAGTGTAGCTAGATGCTACACTAATCAAAAAAGGGAATTTGTTATTAGCCTTAATTTTAATTTTAGCTACAACTTTTAAAAAGTTGTGTGATTTTGGTACTTTCTTTACAAAATGTAATATTACGCTTAATTTAATTAATATAACTTTACGCTTTGTTTTAAATAAAAAAACTAAAAACACGCAGCTTTTTTATTTGTTTTCAAAAATACTAAAATAATGTGAGTTTGACAAATTTTTTAAAATATAAACACTTAAGTGTTTTATGCTCAACTTTTCAAATTGTTTAAATATTTTCTTCTTTCAAAAATTCAAGATTTTGCATTGTTTTTATTAAATCCCTAATATAAATGTCATTATCAGAATCTAAATTTATACTTGATAATTGCTTAATTAGGCGTTCATAAAACTCACTTAGAAAAACAAAAGAAGTTGTATTAATATTATTTATAAAATCTATATAGACTTTATAGATACTACAAATATTTTTATTAATTTCTATTTTGCTAATATTACTTGCTTCTATAAAACATTCTTTTGCTTTGGTATTATCATCTTGAAGTTCTGATAAGTTGCCAAGATATAATATGAAAAAAGAGAATAAATCTAAATCTTTATTGGGGTAATCTAAGTATATTTGAATCAAATTTTCTATATTTAAAGAACTTCGTTTTATATCATTAAATTCATTGCAAATCATCGCATTTAAATGTAAATTTACTATTTCATCATTTAAAATATTTAAATCTAAATTTGATAATATAAAACTGACATAATATAACTCCAAAGTGAAAATCAAAACATCTTTTATATTTTTCAAAAACTTTAATATTTGAGTTCTTTTTTGTTTTCTTTCATCATTAATTTCTGGAATAAAATTAAAAAGTGTTTTTGTTATATCTTTTAAATCTTCTGTCAAAATTTGGAGTTTTTCTGCTATAGAATTTTCAAAGTATCTATATAAAATAAATTTCATTTCATTGTTGTCAGAATCAATATAAAAATCTTTTATAAATTTCAAAGTATCTATATTTTTATTATCAGTTAAATAGTTTATTTTTAATAGATTTAAAATTGCATAAATTTTTGTATGCTCTTTTTCATATTTTTCACTAGATTTTATAAGTTTTTTTATAAAATGTTCTGCTTGTTTATACTCTCCTATTTGAATATTTAAATCAATGATTATTTGTAAAATAACAAGTTTATCATTGATATAATAATGACCACTAGAAGAGTTTAAAGCTTTTTGATATATTTGAATTGCTTCTTTTTTATAATTTTCTTCAAGATATAAATCACCAATTTCTAATAAAAATTCAAACTTTTCTTTATTCTTTTCAATTTTATTTAATAGGTTTTCTAAATATGGTTGAATATTTTCTATTTTGTGAGATTTTATGGAATATGTAATAAAATCTATGAGAAGTGATTTATATTTTTTTTCAAAATTTTCAGTATCATCTGGTGTGTATTTATCCAAAATGATTTTTAAATATTCTATTTTTTCATCAAGTGTCAAATTTTCTTCTTCTACTTCATAGCTATCAAGTAATAATTTACATATAGTTTTTTGCTCTGTAAATCTATCTAATATAGAATGTTCTTTGAAAATATTATTTATAAAAATCTTTTTATTTTCATAATCTAAGTTTAAAATTATTGGTTCTATTTCCTGTATCAAAGAGAATAATTTATCACTATTTGTTTTATGTAAATAAATTAAATTTTTGCAAGAGTAATCAAATAAAATATTATTATCATTAAAATTATTTAAATAGTTTATAAATAATTCTAGCTCTGAATGGTATTCATCCAAACTAAGAAATGTTTCTATTTCACTTAGATATATATCTTGAATATCCAAAAATTTTTCATTGATAAAATCAGCTAGTTCTATATTATTATTATCAACTGTGTTTTTATAAATAGCTATAATATTTTCTAGTGCTTCTTTTGCTTTTATAATATTTTTTTGCTTCAATTCATATTTTATTATTGTCTTTGCAGATTTTAAAATTTCTGCATAAACATCTATATCTTCAGGTATCGAAATTTTCTTTTTTTTCTTTGGAGGTAATAATTCTTTTTTTTCAAATAGAATAATTTCATCAGGTAAAATTTTATTATCAATTTCATCAACATAATAAACATATATTTCTGATTTAAAATTATCATCAATGAAAATTGAAATATGTTTTTTATTATTAAATTCTATAATTTTAATATTTTCTTGATATTCATCATTTAGACTTTCATATAATAAATCAATAGTTTCAGAAACATTTCCTATTGTATATACACCAATAACAATTGAATTATCAAAATAATCTTTTAAAAAATAAGAGGTAATTACTTTTGCAACTTTGGAAATTTTGGAAAATGTTTGAGATATTTTATTTAAAAAATTATCTTGTTTATATGCAAAGTTAATTAATATTTCAAAAATTTCATCATTAAGATATTTTTTATCTTCAACAACTTTTTCAATATTTGTAAAATATTTTTTTTGAATTAATGATTCCAAAATATCAATTTCTTTAAAGAAGGAATAATAATTATAATATTTTAAAGATTTTTCTATTTCTTCTTCATTATTTCTATTTGGGATAATACAATAATTGCAATGTGATTTCATGAAAAAATGCATTGATCTTTGATAAAGGGTATATCCTTCATTATCTAAAATCAATGGCCAATTTCTGCATACTGCTGGTCTAAAATTATATATAGAACATTTATTATCTTCTAAAAATAAACAATGATTATTTTTTTTCTTGAAAGATAATACTTTGGAATCAAGATTTCTATTTTCTTGAGATGTTAGATATTTTGTTAGTTCTTCTTCTTGATTAAAATTGACAAAATCTTCTATTTTCAAGTCTGGTCTATTTTTTAATACATCTATAACATCTTTTAAATTTATATTTATAATAAATTCTTTACAACATGCTCCTGTAGAAGAACATCCAAAGTCAATTTTTCTAGGTCTTGCAAAAAATATTAAATTATAGAAAGTTTTTGCATCATTATATCCATTTGATTTATTTAGTAAGTTTCCTAGTTTTGACAAAGCCAAAGCCTGTTTATTTTTATTATTTGATTTTGTTGCACCCCAAAATGCTTCTTCAAAGAAATATGCAGATTCTCTTGATAGACCTTTCTTTTTATAGTTTTCTGCAAGTGAAATAATAAAATCTAACTCAAAATCAATTTTATTTTGTTTAGCTTTTGAGTCTAAATTTACATTTTCATTACTAAAAATTTCATATTCTGGTTTATTAGTGTTATCAATGGTATCAAGAATTATTTTACAAGCAGATTCAACTTCTGGATAATTATGTTTTAGGGAAATTTTTAAACATTTTTGATATAAAATTTTAGCTTGAGTTATTTTATTTTCTTTAATAAATTCACTTGCTATAGAAATAAGTTTTATTATTAAGTTTTTCTTATTTTTTATTGAGTTTGAATGTTGATAATAAAGCTCATTAGTTTCTTTGATTTCTTTTTTTAAAGTTTCTTCTTTTTCAATATTTTTGATTTGGCAACAATCTTTATATTTTTTCCCACTACCACAAGGACATGGGAAATTTTTATTTATTTTTTTCTTTTTTAGTTCTTGCATCATTTAATAATTTAATCAAATTTATATTGAATTTTATTTTATTGTACCTTATGAGTGAATTTAAAAAAATAAGTTAATTGATTTGTTTAACCTATTATTAATCCTAAATAAAAAAAGTAAGATATTTATTTTTTATAATTGACAATAATTAAATATTGTAATATTATAAAAATATATCGTAATACGATAAATAATTATTATTTTTTAAAGGAACTGTATATGTCAAGTCAAAATCAAGAAGTCTTAGAAAAAAAATTCATTAGCATAAAAAGAGGTGTCTATTGGTTTGGTATTTGTGGTAGATTAACTATATTTTTTGGAATATTACTTATATTTTTAGGTCTTATATTACTTGGTATTGATGCTACAAATTCTAGTATAAATTTCACTTTTACTAAAGAATACTCAACTTTATTAATAGGTTCAATTGAGTGTTTATTTTTTGGCTGGTTATTACTTATAGCTAGAGATGCATTTGAGGCTATACAAGCTTTAATCCAAGAAATGAGGGAGATTGTATAATGTCTATTATTGTAAGGCTTGATGTTGTAATGGCAAAACAAAAAATTCGCTTGAATGAACTTGCAAAACAATTAGATATTACAGAAGCAAATCTTTCAAACTTGAAAAATGGAAAAGTTAAAGCAATTCGTTTTGAAACATTAAATAAACTTTGCAAGATTTTAAATTGCCAACCAGGTGATATTTTAGAATATCAAGAAAATACATCAGAAGAAGATTAAAAATAAAAAAATTATATTTATCTTTTAATAAACGATTTAAAAATTTAAATCGTCATTATTTTTTGTTTTATATCATTTTTTTCTATTTTGTTTTAAAATGTTTTAATTATGGATTTTAGATAATTAACAAATGTACTAAAAATTTAAAATAGCATTACTAATAATAAGGATTTCTATGGAAATTGATTTAAAAAAATATCTTTCTAATAATTTAAAAGAACTTGGTTTTTCTTTTGAAGAAACTCATATAGAACTTATAGAATTTTTATATGATGAACTCATTGCCTACAATACTCATACAAACTTAACAAGAATAACAGATGAAAAAGATTTTATTGACAAACACATTCTTGACTCTCTAAGCTCTATAAAAGCATTTGAAAAAAGTGAATTAAGTAATAATTTAAAAATTATTGATATTGGTACAGGTGCAGGATTTCCAGCTTTACCTTTATGGTTCTTTTTTAATAATTGGGATTTTATGTTAATTGATTCATCAAGAAAAAAAATAACTTTTATAGAAGAGTTTATAAAAAATGCCAAAGAAAAGTTTGATTTTCTAAATACAAAAAATATTAATGTTCTAAGTATTAGAGCCGAAGATTTGGCAAAAGAAAAAGAATATAAAGAAATATATGATGTTGTAATAAATAGGGCTGTTTCAAAACTTGCATCTTTGATAGAGCTTAGTCTTCCATTTCTAAAAATAAATGGATATTTTATTGCCATGAAATCTTTTGAGATTGAAGAAGAAATCCTTGAAAGTAAAAAAGTCCTTTTTCATGTAGGTGGGAAAATATCACAAACAATTAAATTTGAACTTTTGGATACAGGTCTAAAAAGGTCTTTGGTTGTAATCGAAAAAATTAAACCAACTCCATCAAACTTTCCAAGAAGAACTGGACTTGCTCAAAATAATCCAATACTGTAATTTTTTTAAATAATCTGTTTTTTGAAACTTTTTAGAAAAATTAATGATTTAAAAATGATTATATTTAATTTATAATTCATTGGTTACATTTATAGATACATAAGGGTGTAATTTGATGAAAAAAAAATTATTACTAATCATTTTTCTTGTTTTATTCACTTTTCTAGGTGAAAAAGTCTTTGCAAAAACAGAAGGAGTTGAAAAACAAACTATGAAAGAATTATTAACAAAAAGGGCTAATGCAATTTGGATATCTTCTGATACTATTGCTTTGGAAATGGCTGAATCTCTCAAATCATACAAATATTTTTTACATTATGAACCGAATGGAAGTATTACTGTTAAAAATAATAAACTTGAAGGAGGAAAATCTTTTGAGCTAAAGTTTGAAGGTATCATTGATGAAAATGATTCTCTTTATAAAAAATTTCCATATCTAAAAGGTTACACAAAAGTTAATACATCAGTTATAAAAGATATAATCCCAGAAATTTTAAAAAGTTATGTAGTCATATCTGCAACTGATTTAAATGGAAGAATTATATATCTTTCTTCTATACAAAATTATTCAATACTTGATGAATTATATACATACACAGGTGATGATCTTGGTGTTAGCTTTGATAAAAATTTAATTCCAACTCTAAAAGTTTGGTCACCTGTTGCAAAATCTGTAAAAGTTCATATATTTAATGATTCAAAAGATAATAATGCAGTTGAAATAAAAGATATGAAACTTCTTGATAAAGGTGTTTGGTCTATTACAGGAAAAAAAGAATGGAAAAATAAATTTTACCTTTATGAAGTAAAAGTATTTAATCTCAATACTGGTGCTGTTGAGCATAATCTTGTTACAGATCCATATTCTCTTAGTTTGGCAATTAATAGCAAAAAAAGTCAAATTGTAGATTTAAATGACAAATCACTAAAACCAGATGGTTGGGATAATGTGAAAAAGCCAAAACTTGATTCTGTAAGGGATATTGTTCTTTATGAATTACATGTTAGAGATTTTAGTATCAGTGATAAAACTGTTAGTAAGAAAAATAGAGGAACTTTTTTAGCATTCACAGAAAAAACTTCAAATGGTATGAAACATTTGAAAAAAATGGCTGATGCTGGTTTGACTCATATTCATTTATTACCTGTTTTTGATATTGCAACAATTGAAGAAGATAGAAACTTGCAACAAAATCCAATCATACCAAATAATTTACCTCCAAACTCTACAAAACAACAAGAAATTGCTACTCAATATAAAGATAAAGATGGTTTCAATTGGGGTTATGATCCATTTCATTATGCTGTACCAGAAGGAAGTTATTCCACTGAACCAGATGGCTCTAATCGCATTTTAGAATTTCGTAAAATGGTAAAATCTCTTAATGAAAGTGGTTTAAGGGTTATTATGGATGTTGTTTATAATCATACAACTTCATGTGGTCAAAGTAATACATCTGTTTTTGATAAAATTGTTCCCAATTATTATTATCGTCTTGATAAAGAAGGTCATATTCAATCAACAACTTGTTGTTCTGATACTGCATCAGAACATGCCATGATGGAAAAATTAATGATTGATTCTCTAAAACTTTGGGCAACTGAATATAAAGTTGATGGTTTCAGATTTGACCTCATGGGACATCATACAACAAGTAATTTGGAAAAAGTGAAAAATACTTTAAGCTCTTTAGACCTAAAAAAAGATGGTGTTGATGGTGAAAAAATATATCTATATGGTGAAGGTTGGAAATTTGGCTCATTAGATGCTATTTTAAAAGATGAAGCATTCAATCAGACCAATGCCTTTGGTCATGGAGTGGGAACATTCAACGATAGAATAAGAGATGCTGCAAGAGGTGGAAATTTTTCACACAGTACAAAGTCTGACCAAGGTTTTATCAATGGTCTTTATTATGATTATAATAATGAACCTGCAAATGTAGAAACTCCAATGGATTTGGAACAACAAAAAAGACAGCTTCTAAACTATACAGATAATATTAGAGTTGGTTTGGTTGGTGGTCTAAGAGATTATAAATTTATAAGCTCTGAAGATAAACTAACAAAAGCTTTGGAAATAAATTATCGTGGTTCAAATTCTGGTTATACTGCTGACCCTATAGAATGTATAAATTATATATCAGCTCATGATAACTATTCTCTTTGGGATCAAATTTCAGCAAAAGCTCCATTTAATACAAAAGGTCGTACTCCAACTACTGCAACAGCTGAAGAAAAAGCTGAAATGCAAAAAATGGGTTTGAGTTTGGTTATGTTTGCACAAGGTATTCCATTTTTTGATTCTGGTGTTGAGATTTTAAGATCAAAATCTGGTGATGGAGATAGTTATAATTCTGGTGATTGGTTTAATAAACTTGACTATAGTTATGAAACTAATAATTGGGGAATTGGATTACCAATTGAAGAAAAAAATAAAAATGAATGGGGGTTTTGGTCTCCAAGATTGGCAGATGAAAACTTTAAACCATCAAAAGAAACAATAATTTTTACATTTGAATATTTTCTTGATATTCTAAAAGTTCGTAAAAGTTCCAAGCTTTTCCATTTAAACACTAAACAAGTTATGGATAGAGTGAGATTTATTGATTCTGAAAAAGGTAAAGCACAAATACCCGGACTTATTGTAATGAGTATTTCTGATAAGATAGAAGGTAAAGAAAAATTAGACCCAGAAAGAAAATTAATTGTTGTTTTGTTTAATGCAACAAGAGAAAAAATTGAATTTTCTCATGAGTCATTAAAAAATATTGATCTTAAATTATATCCAGAGTTTGAAAAAATAAAAGGAACTAATTTTGATAAAAATGATGGAAAAATAACAATTCCACCACGTTCAACTGTAGTTTATTACGAACCTGAAAAATAACTTTAACATTTAGTTTTATGTAAGTTCAAAATTGAACTTACATTTAATTATAAGTATGAGAATGGGTCTTGCTCCAATATTTCCACAATATCTTCTTTTGCAATATTGTGAAAAAAGGTTTTTATGTAATTGGATATAAATGAAACAGATAGTATTTCTGTAGCATAATGTCCAGCATCAATCAAAGTAATATCTAAATCTTTTGCTTCTATAGCAGTATGATAATCTATATCACCTGTAATATATAAATCAGCTTTCTTTTCTTTTGCAGTTTTCAAAAAGCTTTTACCACTTCCAGTACAAATTGCAACACGATTTATTTGTTTATTTGGGTCTCCCACAAATTTTATATTTTTTATTTTCAAATTCTTTTTGACTATATCCACAACTTCTAAAAGAGTAAATGGAGTATAAAATTCCCCAATTGTACCAATTCCAATATCTTGATATTTATTTTTTAACTCATAAACATCATAAGAGATTTGATCATCATCATAAGGATGAGCTTTTTTTAGAGCCGAAATTACTTTTTCTAGTTTATTTTCTGGGACAACAATTTCCAATCTTTCTTCTGGAACTTCTTTTGATGCTTCTTCTTTTGAATTATCTTTATTATGATTATCAATCTTATCAGATTTTGCAAATGTTGTTGAGCCTGTTGTGGTATAGCAGTAATTTAATAATTTACCAAATTTACCAGCTCCAGCATCACAAATAGCCTCAAGAACTTTAAGTGTGTATTCCAAAGGAACAAAAGTAACAAATTTTAGTATTTTAACCTTATATGTTATATGAAGAATGGATATATCATCCAAACCCATATCTTTTGCTATGGTATAGTTTAATCCTTCGGAAACAGAGTCAAAATTGGTATGCATTGTATAAATTGTTAGTTCATTTTTTAATGCAAGTTCAAGACATTTTCCCAATGCTGTATTTAAATTTATATTTTTAATTGGTTTAAATATTAGAGGATGATGTGTTATTAATAAATTACATCCATTTTTTACAGCTTTTTGGATTATTTCAACTGTAGGAGTTAGAGCTACTGCAATTTTTTTTATTTCTTTGTCAGTATTTCCCACTTGCAAACCTGAGTTATCCCATTCAAGACTATAATCAGGAGGTGCCATATCTTCTAATGTTTTTATTGCTTCTTTTATTTTCATATTTACTATTCTCGTCTAAATTTAATAATTAAAGATTTTACCAAGGAGTTACTCTTGCATTTAATATTTCCCATAGCTCACCCACAGCTGATTTTAATCTTCTGGAAACTTGCATTTGGGAAATTCCAAGTTTTTTTGCTATTTCTGTTTGTGTTAGGTCATGATAAAAGGCATATTCAAGAATTTGTTTTGATTGATCTTTGATGAGACCAATTGCTTCAGTTAGGATAATTTTATCTTCTTGTGATAGTTGAAAACTTTGATATTTTTTATCTTCCAATTGTTCTAATAAAGCAATACTATTATTATCTTTTGAGTCAAAAGCCTGTTGGTCTAAAGAGATATAGCTTGTAGAAAGTTCCATCTCCAAAGTTTCTTTAATTTTTTCAATAGGAATATTTAAATAATTTGCAATATCTTTATCTGTTGCTTCTTTTCCTGTTCTGATTGTAATATCTTGAGATGCTTTACCAATTTTGGGAAGTAATTCTTGCAAATCTCTTGGTAATTTGACAATTGGGACTTGATCTCTCAGATAATGTTTTATTTCACCTATAATAAGGTGTGAACAATAAGTTTTAAAACTAGTATTTTGGTCTAAGTCAAATTTTTCTATTGAATTTAAAAGACCAACACATCCAACTTGTATTAAGTCTTCATATTGGTTTTTATGTTTTTGTGCATAGTTTTTAGCAATTTTTTCCACAAAAAAGAGATAAGCTTTAACTATTTCGTTTTTTATTTTAACGTCTGAAGTTTGCTTATATTTTTTTATAAGTTCTCTAGTTTTCCATTCTTCCAATTGAAAAGTTTTAGTTATCATACATAATAATTGTATTAATGAAAAATTTTTTTATGTGCAAAATACAAAACCAAAAAAAATAAGATTTGATAATCATATCTTATCTTATTTAAAATATTATAGCTCTATTTTTTTTTTATGTCTGTTTTTTATTTATTATTTAACGGCACCAATAATTGAGAACATTGGGAGATACATACCAATAATGATACTACCAACCATACCACCAATACCAACCATCATGACAGGTTCGAGTAATGATGTAAGTGCTTTTACTGCTTCTTCTACTTCATTATCATAGAAATCTGCTATTCTTTCCAACATATCATCCATAGCACCAGTTTCTTCACCAATTGAAATCATTTGAGTAACCATTGCAGGGAAAACACCAACTTCTTCCAATTTTTTTGTAAGACCTTCACCCTCTCTTACAGCATCTCTAACTTTTCCAATTGCGGTAGCAATATGATAGTTTCCTGAAGTATCCATAACAATTTCCAATGCACCCATTAATGGAACACCACTTCTTAATAATGTTCCAAGAGTTCTTGTAAAACGAGCTACGGATGTTTTTTTGATTAATGGACCAAATACTGGTAGTTTTAGAGCCAAATCATCAAGCCAAATTATTCCAACTTTAGTTTTTGAAAAACGTTTGAAAGCGAATATGAAAGCAACAGCAATAAGAAATACATATCCACCTTTTGCTCTAACAGTTTTACTCATATTGATTAACATTTCAGTAAAACCTGGTAATTTTGCATTCATTGCAGAGAACATATCTTGGAAAATTGGTAATACAAATACTAATAGAAATATAAAAATACCAACTGAAATAGTTCCTACAACTGCTGGATAAACCATAGCTGATTTTATTTGACCTTCTAATTTTGCTTGTGATTCCAAAAATCCTGCTAGTCTATTTAATACATCATCAAGAACACCACCAACTTCACCAGCTCTTACCATGCTAACATATAACTTTGAAAATATCTTAGGATAATCTTTGAGAGAGTCTGATAATGAATTACCTTCTTCTACTTTGGCTTTTACTTCTAAAATTACTTTTTTAAATCTTGGATTTGTTGTTTGATCAGACAAAATATTTAATGCTCTTACCAAAGATACACCCGCATTTATCATTGTGGAAAATTGACGACTAAAGATAGTCATATCTTTAAGCTGAACTTTTTTCATTGATTCCATTTTTTTGCTAATCAAATCCATAAGATTACCAGCTTGGGCATCTTGAGTTATTTCCATAGGAAATAGCCCTTGGTCTCTTAATTTTGCTCTAACTTCTTTTATATTGGCAGCTTCAATTTTTTTTGTTATTGACTGTCCTTTTGAATCTCTAACTTTCGAAACAAAAACAGGCATTTTATTTTCTCCTGAAATTTTAAAATTTTATTTTTTCAAAGCATCTGTGCCTTGACC
>Ga0209373_10003264_pt1 | contig 15208 bp, 14 predicted proteins | sample Higcelweek5metaG_FD_187173 | JGI IMG/M metagenome (GOLD analysis project Ga0209373, IMG submission 187173) | Freshwater pond sediment microbial communities from the University of Edinburgh, under environmental carbon perturbations - High... | ecosystem: Environmental > Aquatic > Freshwater >...
CGGCGATCTTTTTCTTAAGCTCAAGGTAGCAAGCTATCGGGAAGGCGGTGTCGTGCTTGATGTTTGAAAAGCGTTCGCCCGCTAAAGCGTATAAGACATCGCCCTTTTCATTTAAGAGCGCAACGGATGTGTCATGTCCTATAACCTTTGTTCCAAGGATCAAATCCATTGCGGCCCCTGTTCAAAAAAGTGAAGAAGTTAAAATTATGCTATTATGTAAGGGGGGGCAATATGAATAGTGAGAAGGAATGCAGGCGCAGGTGGTACAAGGTGGGATGCGCTTGAACCTAACTTTAAGGCTTGTTTATTGTGTGTGGTGTCATCGCGCAATTTCCACCGGTTTTTGTTGGCCGTCATATCGTAACCGCAAGGTGCGTAAACGATGGAGGTGTTGAGCGAATTTTAAAGAGGCCCTATGAAAGCAAGCTCAATCCCAAAATGAACATGAGCTATGAGGACGGCGTTTTGTTCAAGGTGGGGCTTCCGAGATAAGAAAATATACCTGTCCATATCAGGCCGGGTTTTAAATCAGAAAAAGCTATTCTGACAACAAATCTGTGGGATAATCAGGAAATGTCTTGTCCTATCTTAGAAAAAAGCACGCCCGGATTTCTCCCGATAGGAAAATAATCCTTGACATTTAACCTCGTGGAGCTGTATGGACATTCTACGGCTTACTGCGTCAAGGAAGGCCCATTCCCTTGAACCGCTTTCCCATAATTTCATTTTTTAAATAACAGAACAGTCAGGCGGCATTTTTCACTTGGGCTCCTTTTCGTCATGCGATGGGGTGATGATCCGCTGCGCTTGTGGCGCGTTTACGCTTGTCGGTGCCACAAAATGACACGCGCAAGAGAGCCTGTTCTTAAAAAAGCTTCCTCAATTTTGATGTGCTTTTTGCTGATGCAAAAGGCCAGAGGAAAGCCTTAGTCTTCAAACGAAAGGAAGAAAAGATGTCTTTGAAAGATACTTGTATTTCACCATGGGAGGTTTTCCCTGTTGAGCTTACGGCTGGCGCTTCACTTACAGGAACCATAAATTTAGCAGGGTTGCGCTTGTTCGGCCTTATCATGCCTGCCGATTGGACAACGGCTGATCTGACCTTTCAGATGTCGCCGGATGCGGGCATGACATGGGCCAATATGCTGGACCAGAACGGAAGCGAGATCCTTTCTGTCGGTACGCCTAATTCCTATATCACAATAAATAAAGCGTCAGACTTTGCGCCTTTGCAATATCTGCGGATCCGATCCGGATCGTCATCATCCCCGGTCACCCAAACAGCCAGCCGTGTTTTGCAGCTCGTTTTGCGGAGCGTGTAAGATGTATAATCTTTTTATGCTGTCATCCAGCGCCCCACGTTTGGATTGGCCCTTTTTTAGCGCCAGTCTGTCGCCCGCTTTGCATTTCTCGCGTGCATCGGCGGGCACGCGGATGGCCGGAACGCAAAGTATTGAAACGATCGAGAGCAATAAGCCGCGGTTTGATTATGATCCGGCAACGGGCGCATTTCGTGGCCTTTTGATTGAAGCTCAACGTACAAATTATCTAATAAACAGTAATAACCTAAATGTGTGGTCGCGCGCTTTTACGCCAACGGTTGTTACCGGTATTGCCGATATGATGGGCGGAACTTCAGCTATTGCCTTGACCAACACCGCGATCAATTCACGTGCTGAGCAAAGTGTTTCCCTGACAATTGGCACAACGTACACGGCTACACTATACGTTAAAGACGGCGGTAACAGGTATTGTTCTTTGCGTGTCGATAGCGGGACGGGAAATACTTTGATTATGAGCGCCGATCTTTTGAACGCTACATTCACAACTTTGGGGACGCCACTCACGCCGCGCGTGTTGTCCCTTGGACGCGGAATATACCAAGTTTCATTCGGGTTTGTTGCAGGCGCAGCAAGCTCCACCTTTCGTTTTTATGCGGTTGACGGCACAAATACGATATACGGCAATCCGATTATTTTTTATATGGCTCAGCTAGAAGCTGGGACGGCGGCAACGTCATACATCTCGACGAGTGGAAGTGTGGCTACGCGCGCAGCGGATCAGCTTTCTTTCACGATTCCAAAGGGTGTCACGAAGCTGCGTTATGCCTTTGACGATAATTCGTCGCAGGATGTTGCGGTTACGGCTGGAAGTTATGTTGTGCCGACAAGTCTGAATCGACCGTGGATCAAACGAATCTATAATGTTTAAGGAGATTATATCGTGTTTGATCAGTATTTTTTCGCGACAGACCGCGCTGTCCTTTCCATGTTTTGCAAAACGTGTACGAACGTGATCGGCCCTATGCCCGGGCGTCAAGCTGTGCCCGAATCTATGGATGATAATGGAGACGTTATTCCCGCTATTGCTGCTGCGGGAGAGCCTCAAGTTTGGTATGCCGCTGTGCGTAGCGATTGTGCGCCTCTGTTACCAGAAGCTTTTTGTGTGTGTGAAGCTTCTGTTGGCCAAGCTGTTTTAGGTGTTTGGGCAGAATAAGATATCGGCTTGATGTTAAGTCTAGGCGTATTAGACGAAAGAGGAATCTGTACTTGTGCGCACGTTCCTTTATTCAAAAAGGAAAATATTTGATAGATTAACCGCGCAGCTCCGTTGCAAGGGATGTCGAGTTGATGCTACAGTCCTCTACGTTGTGCCCAAGGCGCCGAAAGAGGAACGATAAAATGAAAATAGTTCATATCATTACAAGACTTTATAAAGGTGGCGCTGAAGAAAATACGCTTATGAGTTGCTTGCATCAGGCGCGGGCTGGAAATGACGTGACCCTAATGTTTGGGCCAGATAATTCGACGCCAGAGATGTACGCTTCCTTTCAGGGCGAGGTGCAGTTTCAGCCCCTTTCCTTTCTTCGCCATCCCATTAGGCCCTTTCACGACGTGCGCGGACTTATTGAGATGATGGCGTTGTTTCGTAAACTACGGCCTGATGTTGTTCACACGCATGAAAGTAAAGCAGGCGTTTTGGGGCGCTTGGCGGCACGGTTGAGCGGCGTTCCCTGTGTTGTCCATGGCGTTCACATCATTCCCTTCAATAACGTGCCTTGGGCGCAGCGGTTCTTTTATTCAACGATGGAGCATGCTTCGGCTTTATTGACCGATCTTTTTATTCACGTTAGCGCGGGGACGCGGCAGGCTTATGCTCGGGAGAAAATTGGCGGGCGTAAGCCTCATTGCGTTGTTCATTCAGGCATGGACATTCGTAAGTTTATTGAGGCACAAGCACCTGAAAATTGGCGCGAGATTTTGATGGTCTCACAGGAAGCGCCTAAACCTCAGGTGATCGTAATGCTCGCTGTTTTCGAACCACGCAAACAACATCTTGGTTTTCTGGATGGCTTTGCGCAGGTTACGGTGCCGGGGCAGAATATTCGCCTTGTCCTGGCTGGCGACGGGCCGTTGAATGCTGAGGTCGAAGCAAAGATCGCCGCGCTCAATCTTGGCGACCGTGTCGTTCGGCTTGGTCATTCCTCTGTTCCTGATCAATTGATCGCTTTGGCGGATGTCGGTGTTTTGGCTTCAGTGCGCGAGGGCTTACCGCGTGTTGTTGTGCAATATCTGGCGGGGAAATGCCCGGCCGTTGTTAGCGCGATTGACGGGATTGAGGAAATTGTGAAGGACGGCGTGAACGGCATTGTCGTGCCTTCGCTTTCGGCTTCAGATGTCGCAAGGGAGGCTGTCGCTTTGCTCGCTGATCCGACGCGGCTGGCACGCTTGAAAGACGGCGCGGCGGCAACGGACGTTTCGGCTTGGTCGTTTGAGACAATGTTTAAGGGGCTTGATCGCGCCTACGCTCTTTTGGGAACGAAGGGCGGAGAGGCTGCGGCATGACAAAGCTGAGCGTCGTTTTGGTGTGCTATAACGAGGGTCCTTACATTGGTGAGGCCGTGCGAAGCGTTCTGGCGCAGACGCGAAGCGATTTGATTGAGAAGATTGTGATTGTTGATGACGGTTCGGCTCAGCCGACGCTGGATATTTTGGCAGGTCTTACGCAAGTGGATCCGCGCCTTACGCTTTGTACCGGTGCGGGGAAAGGGCCTGCGGCAGGGCGAAATCTTGGCGTACGACAATGTACTTCGGACTGGATTGCCATGTTGGATGGCGATGATTTATGGGAGCCGGAGAAAATCGAACGCCAGATCGCTTTGATCGAAAAAGAGGTTGGGATCGGTCTTGTCTATACTGGGCTTGCTTCTTTTTCGGACGCCGATCCGATGCCGCGTGTTGCGGCGGTCGCGGATCTTTCCAAAGCGGCGGATTTAGAAGAAGCCTATTTTCTGAAGGACGGGCCGATCACATCGACCATCATGGTTAAACGCGCGCTGTTTGAGAAGGTTGGTGGATATAACGAGGCCCTGCGTGTGTTTGAAGATACTGATTTTTATGCGCGGTTGGCTGCTGTGACGCGGTTTGGGTTTTTGAAAGAGGTGTTGGTGCGCAAGCGGCAGCATGCGCGATCAATCACATCTAAGCGCAAAGACATGATCGCGCATCAGGCTTTTGTAGCCGTTTTGATTGCTTCACGCACGCCGCGGCTTGTTCGTTTGTTGCCTCGCCGGTTGTCGCGCGCGGCGCGAAAGCTGGGGAACTCTGAAATTGCGGTTGGTGACAGCGAAGCTGCGCTTGTGATGTATCGGATGGCGGTCGCGTTCGATCCCTTTTCCCTTTTGGCGTGGCTTTCCCAGACGGCGTTGCGGTTGGGGCTACCATTGGGCGCGATACGGAAATGGGTGATCAGCAGACGAAAGGCTTCCTTTCGATGAGCGGGCCGCGTCGAGCTCTTTACGTTCTGAACGGGTTTCATCAAGGCGGCGCCGAGGCCGGGTTGGCGACACTGCTTGAACAGGGCTTTATGAAGGGGGCCGACTTTCGTGTCCTCGCTTTTTTTTGCGATGATGAGCGTTTGCGGCGGCGGATCGAAGGCTTCGTTGGTCGCGAGAACGTTACGCTCGTTTCAGAGAAGAAGCGATTGACCTTCTTGACTTTGGGCGCAGGATTCTTTGTTCTGCTGCGGATTCTTTGGCTGTTTCGGCCCTCGGTTGTCATGCTTTCTTTAAAGCAAGCTAATATTGTTGGGCGTGCGGCGCTTTGTTTTTTCCCTTTCGCGCGGTGCATCGCCATCGAGCACAGTACGCGGCTGGATGAGAAGAAAATGGCTACGCTTTATCGCTATCTTTTGGGTTTCTTGTCGTTTCGCGTTGATGAAACATGGGCCGATTGTCAGACAACACTTGACGAGACGGATCAATTTTATATCTGGCGGCGAAAGCGCGACAAGCGCGTGATCCCTCTTTTTTGCCGTCCAGCGGAGATTAAAGTTAAAACGCAGTATGCTTTTTCTGCGCCTCTGCGGGCTGTTATTGCGGGGCGGTTGATTGCGAGCAAGCGGCATGATCTCGTTTTACGTGCGATGGCCGATTTGGCGCGCGAGGGGAAAGTGATTTCTCTGACGATATTTGGAACGGGGCCGCAGGAAGAACCGCTTCGCCGTCTTTCGCAGACGCTAGGCCTTTCGGGATGTGTTTATTTTATGGGGCATGTTGAGAATTGGTGGCAGCAGGCGGTTGATTTCGATGTTTTTGTTTTGCCCAGCGAGCGCGAGGGATTCTGTATCGTGGCCGCCGAAGCCATGATGATCGGCCTACCCCTTCTTGTGACGGCGCTTGGTGGTCTTAGGGATTATTCGGTGGATGATGTTAATGCCTTGCACCTTTCGGGTGCTCCGCTTGAAGCCGTCAAAAAAGGCTTATCAAGGCTTTATGACGACGAACCCCTTCGTGCAAGACTTGGACGTGCAGGCGCTCAAAAGATTGCCTCGTGTTTTTCCGAAGCGGTTGTAAGGAATACGCTATCAACCTTAACAGAGCAGCTTGGTCAATGCTTTTAGGCTCAACGCAAAAACCAAAACACAAAGAAGTTGCGGCGATGGCCGCTTCGCTTAAGGAGCCGTTGGTGGGCCGAGCCATTGAATGGTGCTGTCTTTTATTTTTGATCTGTTTGCTCTACAAGCTCGCTTCCATTGGCGTCGGTATTTTAGCAATTATTGTTGCACTTGGTTTTGTGAATGTCAAAACGGCACCACTTAAGATTTCTTCAATAAGTATCTGGGCCGTTCTTTATGTGATGATGGCGACGGTGACAGCCTTTCTTGTTGATCCTTATGAGGGATGTTACCGGTCGGCCCAATGTGTTTTGGTTGTTTCTTCCGGTGTTGTCGTTGCAAAGCATTTTAAAGGACAATCTGCGGAAGCTTTGGATCGTTTTATTCGAACACTGATTTTTACAGCGGTTGCGATCTTTCTTAACATTATTATTTATCATATTTCGATCCAACGTTTTGCGGGATGGAAGCTCCTTTATGATACAAAATTTGTATTTTCGTTACTTCCTGTTTTGTTTTTTCTAAAAGAAGACACTATTCGAAAACGTTTTGGCCCAATCATATGGTGGCTTTTGATTGGTGCTCTTACGAGCCTTATCCTTATTGCGGGGGAAAGAAAGTCCTATGTTCTTTTGACCTGTTTATTCTTGTTTTCGAATGGATCGCGCCTTGGGAAGGGAGTAATTCTTCTCCTCCTCTCTGTCGTGTTGGCTTTTTTTCTGAGCCTGAGTTCGGGCGGGTATGTTGAAGGACATATTTTGAGCCTATTTGACTCACATAAAGACATCTCAACGCAACATCTGATGATGGACAAAGATCTCGTATATAATAGCGATCGGATACGTGAGTTTGTGAACAGAAATGCGCGTGAGCAGTTTTTTGAGAACCCCATTCTTGGCTTGGGTGCAACAGGATATCAAGCTTGGGCCACAAGTAAGTTTCGCGGGGTTAACTTAGGCCTTGCGACGAATGTTCACGGAGAGATCGGTCGTGTTCCTGTCGAAGGTGGTCTCGTCGGCATAGGTATAGCCCTAGCTTATGTTTTTTGCGCTATCCGAGGTGTTTTCTTACATATGCGTAGGAAGGGCGGGCTTCGAATTCCGTCTCGGGATAAACTTCCTCTTTATCTGTCTTTTCTTGTCCTTTCGTATGCTTCGACAGAAGCTTTGAACACCTTGATGTTGGAAGTGATCCTTCTTTTTGGATTCTATCTTGCGGCCATTGAACCACCGCGCGGCACGATTAAAATGATCAAGACGCTCGAACCGTTTAGCCGTTCTTAATTCGCAATGGATTCATACGCAAGATCGAGGCGGCTTATACGTTCATGCCCCGCGTAAAAAGAAGGATTGTCGTTTTTTATGTGAAACCTTATTGGTTGATTGCAAATTCATCTGCGTTCGCTGAATGCAGGGCGTTGCCAGGCGCGGACGTAATCAATGACCAGATCAGCTGGCGTGCCATCGGTGCGCTCTTCCTTGTCTTTGTTGTAAGCTAGATCCACAAGCATAAACAACGGTTGCTGAAAAGCAGGCAACGTTGGAAAACGCCCCATCTCTTTGCGATCATAATAAATGATAACCCATTCCGGCGTGACTTCACCGCCATAGGTGTGGAAGGCCCCGTCGAATAAACTTGTCTCAAATCGTTTATAACAGCCCGCGTTCCATGTTGCTTTGAGGTCTCCTTCTTTTTTCTCTTTGGGCGGCCAAAGGTGGACTCCTGCATGATAGCCTTTGATGTCGCGGCCGCCGTAGGCTTCAATAATATCAATTTCGGGTCGTGTCAGCGTCGGGTCGGTCGTTTCCCTTGCGGCTTTAAGCCAAAAGGCCGGCCACGTCCCCATGCCGGCGGGGAATTTGGCCTTCATTTCAAAATAGCCGTATTTCTGTGCAAAGCCGAACCCTTTAGGATTGACCGTTTGCATAAAGCCAGAGGTCCATTTATTCCCTCTTTGCGAGAGGCGAATGGTTAAATAACCAGAACTGTAGAAAAAGGGCGATCGCGGATCATCAGGGCGCAGGAATTTTGCGCCGCCAAAATCGCTATGGACGGGCGCGTACCAAGGGCCTTTTCCCTCAGGCGGCGTTACGCTGGGGCGCAGAAATTCATCGTTAAAGGTCATTTTTGCGTTTGTGAGATCAAGCGCTTCACCCGAATGCGTTTTGCTGTCGCAGGCATAATTAGGCGGTGGCAAGGAAGACGCGGGAGCGGGGGGCGTTTGCGCCATAGCTGGCGAGAAAATGAAGCTCGAGAGCAAGAGGAATCCTAAGCTTTTGCATTGTGGCTGCATTTAGTTATTCCTTTTGTGTTTGATCAAACAGATAAGTTTGAACCTCAGCCTGAATCGTAGAAATTTTAACAGACTATACCATAAAAAGAGAACTAATAGAGGATGGATCGTGGCGCGCTTTATGGAGGCAAGAAAATGTCTGGCTTTGATGCCTTGTTTGAAGGTGATGGCTTGATCTGAAGCAACGGCCATCTGTTCGCATTTATCCAGAAGCGCAAGCGTTTTTGGCGTAAGGACAGATGAATAGTTATTTCTAAAATATTCGTACGTTTTCATATGATCTTCAAGGCGATAGTTCGATGTTGAGGACCCAGAGGCTTTTCCGGATAATTCCCCTTGAGACGTCGAATATATGTACATGGGCTCGGGTACGATGAAGGCGTGCGCGCCATGGGCCAGGAGTTCCATATACAGGAGAGAATCTTCGCCCATCCTAAATTCAGGTCTATAACAAATTTTTGTTTCTTCAAGAAAGGAGCGGCGGATAATGGCCTTTAATAAGCCCCACTTGAAAAAACTGCCAAGCCTTTCGTGCTGTAAGTGGGCGTCCAGTGTCCAAGCAATCGGTGCGCGGAGTTTAGTCATAGCAACGCGCGAGAGGAGGCCGAGCGGCACATCTAAAAAAATTGATTATCCGCAATCATATTTAATCCGAGAGACGAAGCGTAGGCCAGCATGGTTTGAAGGCGCTTTGGCGTGTAGGAATCATCTGCATCAAGGAAGGCGACCCATTCCCCCCGCGCGACGGCAAGGCCTGTATTGCGCGCAACGCTTTGTCCTTGGTTCTTATCTAGTGATATAAGCGTGATGCGTTTATCTTGTGCAGCGTAGGCTTGTCCTATTGAAGCCGTAGCATCCGTCGATGCATCGTTGACAATAATAAGTTCCCATTTTTCAAGGAGTTGATCTCTAACTCGTTCAATCGCGTAGGCCATGGTTTTTTCTGCGTTATAAGCAGGCATAACGATGCTTACGAGAAGGCCATCTGAATCATTTACAAACATAATGGCCTTCTGTAAAAGAAAAACGCAAACAAGAAGTAAATTATAATGCTGATTTTTAGAAAATAACAAGAATGTTGTTTGACGTTTAGTTAGCATTAGCAATGATGGAACCCATGCCTGTTCAATCTCTCCGTGAAAAAGTTTTTAAAAGTTCCTTTTGGTCTCTGCTTGGTTCGGGGGGGAGGCAGCTCTTTGGCTTTGTTGTTTTTATCGTTCTCTCGCGGATTCTCTCGCCTCAAGAATTTGGCCTTGTTGCCGTCGCCGTTGCTTTTATTGAGTTGATCGGCGCGGCTGTACGGCTCGGCATTACGGAAAATCTTGTTTGCGATTCCGATCTGAGCGAGGACAGCGCCAGCACAGCTTTCTGGTTGAGTGCGCTTGCTGGTGGTGTGGTCAGCGCGTTAATTATTATTTTTGCGCCACTGGTGGCTACTTTCTTTGCTATGCCAAAGATGGATGAAGCTTTGCGCTGGCTTGCGATTATACCCTTTTTGCAAGCGACCAGCAGCGTTCATGAAGCGATGTTGCAGCGCGCCTTTAATTACAAGGCCCTCGCTTTGCGCACGTTGAATGCGACCATCGGGTCTGGAGTCATTTCCATTATCATGGCGCTTATGGGATGCGGAATCTACAGCCTGATTTTTCAGCGCGTCGTCTCCACACTTATTATCAACATAACGATTTGGAGCAGCGTGCGATGGATGCCTCGCTTGGTGTGCCGGTTTGATTTAGCGCGCAAGCATCTTCGCGAAGGGCGGCCTTTGCTTGTGTCGAACTTGCTGGGTATGGCAAAGATGCGCATCGTCGATATGATTATCGGCTATTTTCTTGGGGCGGCGGCGGTTGGTTATTATCGTATTGCCGGAAAATTGCATGATTTTATTGTTCAGTTTTCCATAGAGCCCGTGGTTTCCGTCGCGCTTCCCGCGTTTTCACAATTTCAAAATGATAAAGAGGGAAGAACCCGCGCTTATCAGAAATTGACGATGCTTTGCGGCCTCCTAACGTTCCCCATTTTTATGGGGACGGCGGTCTTGGCACCGGAGGTTACGGTTTTGTTTTTTGGTCCGCAGTGGCAGATGAGCGGCCTTTTGATGCAGATCATATGCATCGCTAGCGTTAGTTCGACGCTCGATTATTTTTTCCGCCCCATGGCTATAGCTGGAGGGCAGCAAGAACTGGTTTCAATCGTCAATTTTGCTCAGTTTGTGGGGATGGTTGTCATCACAACTTTCGCCGCTCAGTTTGACATTCAAACCGTTATGTTTGGCTATGTGCTTTGCGTTTCCGTTATCACGGGCCTAACGCTTTATTTGCTTAAAAAGAAGATGGACATACCATACCATACTTATGTCCAGTCTTTTTACGCACCCGTGATCGTGAGCTTGACTATGGCTGCGGCGGTTTATGCCTTGAAGGTAAGTGGGGCAATGCCTTCGGCCTTGTGGCTTGAAGTTCTCTCTCTTTCTGCTTTTGGCGGAATCTTTTACGTTGGCGGTATTTATTTCCTTTTCCCTCAATACAGGAAAAAGGTTGTGAGCCTGCTTCTTCCGCTTTTGCTCAAATTCATTCCGAGACTAAGGCCATCGCTATAAGTTCTTTTGTGGATCGCATAAACAATCGCAATTCTTGAACTGCAGTGGGGCTAGAACGTCCATAATCAGTTATTTTAATCCGGGATGAACGGCTTGAGCTGCGGAAAAATTTCGGTGAGGAAGTCTTGGAGACGCCTGTCTGCGTCCGCTTCCGTTTCTTGCGGCGACAAGGGTGTTTCAAGACGGAGGAGGGCGCTATCAGTGCGACCTGTTGAAAGCGCATTTAAAAGCGTTTGGCCTTTGATACCCAAACGACTGGCGCTGCTGTGGCCAGCTTGTTCAAACCAATAATAGACGATTTGTTTGCTCGTGCCTTTTTCCACGACGGTGCGAACGACGCTGAATCCTTTACCGTTTTGCCCGGGGTTCAGGTGGAGGATACGGGTCGAAAGCGCTTGCCAGCCGCTTCCGGGCAGGCACATTTCGGGCGAATGCAGGTTGTTATCGTTGCGTTGGGATTTGTAATACGCGACGAAAAAGTGGACGGGCGGCGTTGTGTCTTCTGGTTTCTGGAAGGTGGCATTAAGAAAATCAGAAAGCTTCAGCAGATCAACCTCACTTGCGCCAAGATTTTCGAAGCGTGCGTGCCAAGGGCCGATTTCGCTTGGAAACGAAGCGAAGGATTCGCGGGGTGGGATGATTTCAGCTTTTGGCGCGATGAAGTCGCTTGCTTGCCCCACGCCGATCAGACAGAAAACAATCATCAACGCCGCAAAAACGCGGTTCAGCCGGAAGGGGCTTGAAAAATACGGCCCCTTGGGAAGGCTAAATATATTGAGATCGAGATCTCCCCTCGTTTTCCCGATCAGCCGCAGGAGAGACACTTCGGCAAAAAGGAGGACGACACAAGCGCCGAAAACAACCCATCCTTCGAAGTCATGCAGGACTCCTTCGGCGGCTGCGACGCCCCAGACGTTGACCGTTACGCCGACGAAGGCGATGCGCACGACGTTCATCAAAACAGCCAAAGGTATTGCCGACATGAAGACTAGCGCACGTTTCCAGAAAGCGTCCTTGTAGAAATAGGCGATAAGATAGCTGAAGCTCAGAAGCGGGAAGATGTAGCGCAGACCGCTGCAGGCTTCGACGACCTGAAGTTTATAGAGGCCTAAATCAATAATATTTCCTTCGCGGAAAACGGTGACACCTATGAATTGAAGCAGATCTGTTCCCAGCGATGAGGAAAGAAGCTGAAGCTTTGCTGAAAGACTGATGTACAATGTTGTCGGCAAAGGAACAGCGAAGAAGAGATAGGCTAAGGCCCCCCAAAGGTTCAGAAAAATCCGCGCCCCTAACAGCGCGTAAAACAAGCCAAGGACAGCAAGGAAAAATCCATATTGCGGGAATACGGTAATGCCGGAAAGTTGTCCGAATAGGTGGATGACAAGTCCCATGCCGACCAAAACGGCGCCGATCCACGACGGCTTAGGCTGTTGTGGCTTTTGCGCAAGACGGTGGAGAATAAGCAAAAGGGCGATGGGGGGGATGAGGATGCCGTGGCTGTATTCTTCTTTGTCCCACGATTGAACGATAGTTCCAACCGCTTCGTGGAACACGGAACCTATGGCCAAGATAAAAAGGGCCATCAGCGAAAGGCGGACGGGCGTTCTTTTTAAAAGCGATGGGAAAGCCTTCATCGGGTCGATATCCTATTCGTTGTTCGTCTCAATTTCCTTGTGCTTCTTCTACGCGGGCCGTCGCCAGACGTCGAACGTAATCGACGCTCATGTTGCGCGGCGATCCCTTTTCGCACAGCTTATCTTCTGTATTGTAGGCAAAATCGACGAGAACGAACAGCGGAGCCTCCAGGCCCAGCAAGCGGAGGGCTTTTATCTCAAAATGAACTTCGCATGAAACAGGATAACTAATTGCAAAACATGAACAAATTGATCTGGCTGGCTCGAGCAACCCAACACAGCCAGTATGAGCGCTCTCTCAACTCATGTCTTGACCAAACCGGGATGACATGAGAGCGTTTTGGCAGGCACAAGAAACGCCTTACTTCTAGCAATGGAGAAAACGATGAGAGCTGTATTCGTTTTGATTGCAATGCTGTTGTTAAGCACGAGTAGTGTTTTTGCTGCAGATGAAGCCGCCGACAAAGCCAATAAAGCAAAGTTTGAACAAGAATGCACCGTGATGATTTCTGCGGGGGGTGCCTGCGCTGATGTCAAAGCGGGTGGAGGCGGAAGAAGGGGTTGCGTTGCTAAGCCCGAAAATATCGAAAAAGCCACGCCAGCTTGCAAGGCTGTGATTGAAGAATGGAAGGCTTTGCAAAAATAAGATGATCCTTGTTGTTCCGCGCGGCAGGATGAAATTTCCTGCCGCGCGGAATTGAACTGCAAGCTCTGTTCTTACCAAAGAGAACGGGATTATACTTTTCTTAGAAGTGTCGAGAAATTTTCTCCACTTTGGCTTCCCAAGATACGCTCATGTGTGCTTAAGCAAAAAGCAGGCTACTGTCCTTCTTCTATTTCTAATAGCTTGCCGTTCTCGATCTTCAGATATCGTATAGCGATGGCCTTTACAAAGCTGCGGTCATGCGAAACAAGGAGACATGTCGCGTTTTGCGCAAGAATTTCTACCTCAAGCTTTTCCTGCCCAGGAATATCGACATGATTGGTTGGCTCGTCGAGCAGATAGAAGTTCGGTTCAATGAGTCGCAAGACCAACATGCCAAGCCGCGCTTTCTGCCCGAGCGAGAATGCCTTGAACGGACAGTTTTGCCGATCAACAGGGAAACCTGCTCCGGCCAATAACGTCCGGCTGCGCTGGTCGCCCAAATGAAAACGGTTTGTGATGATGTCAAACGGCGTTTCATGATCCGGCAATTGCGACATTTGTTGATCGGCATAGCCGACAACGACCGTTGGACTAAACTGTAAGCCTTCCGCGTTCGCGGGATCAGCAAAAGCGCGATGGATCAGTTTGACCAATTGCGATTTGCCCGCGCCGTTCGCACCCAGAAGAACGATACGATCCCCCTGAAAGACTTTGAGTTTGCCGGTCTTGAACAGCGCCTTACCCTCGGGCGTGCACACGACTAAATCATCCAAGGACAACAAAACCCGCGCATGCGTGTCACGGCTGCTCAGCCGGATTTGTCCCGTGCGTTCCTTGTGTGGCTCTTTCAAGTTATTTTTGATCTCGGCAGCACGGGCGGCAACTTGCTTCGCTTTCTTCAGCGCATTGTCGCACCCGCTATTGATTCCGATGTTTTTCAGTTCATTGGCGCTACGGCGCAGACGGTTGGCCTCCTTGAGGTCTTGTTCCAACTTCGTTTGGTCTGCCGCATCGTCCTCCGCGAGCAGTCCCTTGGCGATACTGTAGGCATGCGCGTATAGTTTTGAGACTTTCGGCCTCAAAAACAGGGTGTGCGTCGTGCAAGCGTCGAGAAAAAGCCTGTCATGGCTCACGATGACCATTGGCATGCGCCCGGCGTTCTCAGAAAGCCAACGCTCCAAAAACTGGATTTTGGATAAATCCAGATGATTTGTCGGCTCGTCCAAAAGCAAGGCATCCGGCTCTGCCGCAAAGGTTCGTGCGATCAGCGCAAGTTTCTGCCATCCGCCGCTGAGGGCGCGGATAGTTCGCTGCTGTAGTTCTTCCGGAACCTCGAACGAGGCCAGCAAGACGTCAACGCGCCAGTCATCCGCTTGCTGATCGGCAGGCAAGGCTGTGCGCAAACATTCGAAAAGCGTTTGGTCAAGAAACGCGGCGGGTACGTCTTGCTCGACAAAGCCAAGGCGCATGCCGCGCGAACAAGTGATCTCGCCTTCCGATGGTTCGGCAAGGCCCGCGATACAGCGCAACAGCGTGGTCTTGCCGCCGCCGTTTCCAGCCACGACGCCCATGCGACAGTCTTCCCCGATGGTGAGGCTAAGATTTTGAAACAAAGGTTCGGGCAATGAGACGCCGACCTGACGAAGTGTGATAAAGCTCATGATCTTCTCTCGATACAACTTGGGCAAGGGACAAAAGCGCACAGGCGCATTGAGCGCTGATGCGTTCGCCGTTCAGGACAAGCTGGAGAGGATCAGATTTAGAAGATCACTATTCACCCAGCCCTGCGGCATAAAGGCGCAGGGCAAAACAGGGACCGCGTGTCACATGCTGCCGCTTTACAGTCATATTGGCCTCCTGAAGTTAAGGGTTGATCGTGGGGCGCATTGTACAGGGAGCCTATGCGTCATTCAAGACTGCATAAAAATGAGATTGTTACGAATGAATCGGCTGAATTATTACATCTGTAATGTTTTTCCGGCGGGGCCGAATGGCTAAGTCATTGAAAAACTGGTGCTGCCGCGCGGAATTGAACCGCGGACCCCGTCCTTACCAAGGACGTGCTCTACCCCTGAGCTACGGCAGCGTTGAAAGGCAGGGAGGTCTTTTGCCACAGCGTATTGCAAAGTGCAATAAAC
>Ga0209373_10003265_pt1 | contig 15207 bp, 13 predicted proteins | sample Higcelweek5metaG_FD_187173 | JGI IMG/M metagenome (GOLD analysis project Ga0209373, IMG submission 187173) | Freshwater pond sediment microbial communities from the University of Edinburgh, under environmental carbon perturbations - High... | ecosystem: Environmental > Aquatic > Freshwater >...
TTCATTTGTATAACCACTAGGATATGTAACAGTTAATGTTTTACTTGTTGCATATCCTGTTGGGCTTATACTATATGTTGGTGTATCTATTGCAACAGTTGTTGCTTCTACAGAAGCTATTGTTTTATCATTAGCTCCATTAGTACATTTAACATAATAAGTGTTTGTACCACTTGTTAAGTTATTAAATGTATATGCACTATTTGTATTATTATCTATATAATTAGTTCCATCTTTACTAAATTCATATTTAGTAATTCCTGATTCATTATCTGAACATATTGCAGATAGAGTTACTGATTTACTAGTTATTGTATTAGTTGATAGACTAACTAAAGGGATAGTTAAATCAACATAATTTGTTTTAGCTGATGTCCAATCTCCTTTTAGATTAGCCTTACTTACTACTCTAAAAAAAACATATTTTGATACTTTATTTATTGTTATTTTATTTGTTTTACTTGATCCACTTATTACTACATCACTACTAGGTGTATCTGTAGTATCTGATAAATAATATTCATAACTATCTATTCCACTCATTGTTGATGGTGCAGAAAGTGTATATTCTTTTGTTGTTGCATATATACTGTTTTCTACACTAACTGTTGGTGCTAAAGGATTAACTGTATCACATTCTCCTTTATATATTGTTATATTTGTAAGTAATCCAAAAGCACAATATCTTCCATCACTTACATTTACTGCTTCTAATTCATTATTTGCATTTTTCACTATTTTTCCATACTTAAAATTGTTATTTTTCATAACTAAATCTTTTATCTCTATACCAGTATCTGGCATAGTATTTTTAGCTTCATAAAGTTCAGCTGAAGAAAAAGTTAAAGACACACTATCTTTAAAAGCTCCTACTTTTGAATCTTCTATAATACCTAATATTAATGGCACTGAAATAAGTGCAATAACTGCTAGTATTACTATTACCGCTAACAATTCTATTAATGTAAATCCTTTTTTCATTTTATCCCTACCTTAATATAAGTATATCATTTTAATTAATTTTGTAAATGATTTATATAACAAAAAAACTATAAATTAATATAGTTTATTTGCTCTTATTTATTTCAAAATAGAAAGTTGTTCCTTTACCAATTTTAGATTCTACACCATAATCAAAACTATGTTTAATTAAAATCCCTTTTACAATTGATAAACCAAGTCCAGTTCCAGCAGAACTTCTTTGATGATTTTTATCTGTTCTATAATACTTATCCCAAATAAGTTCTAAATCACTTTCTTTTATACCTTTTCCATGATCAGTTATTTGAACTATATAAGTATCTTTTTTATCTATAATTTTAATAATAACTTGTAAATCGTTTCCAACATATTTAATAGCATTAGAAAGAAAATTATAAATTACTTTTTCAATTTCTTTTTTATCAGCTAGTACTTTTAATTCTTTTTTATTTTCATAAATAAAATTAAAATTCTTTTGTTCTTTAAAACAATCTAATCTTTTAATAATGCTATTTATTAATTCATTCATATCGAAAACTTCTTTATTAAGTTCTACATTACTAGATTGTGTTTTAGATAACTCCAAAATATCATTAACTAATAAATTCAATCTATCTGTTTCTTCTATAATTGTATTTAAATTAGCATTTCTTTTTTCAGCATCATTATAAGTTAAATCTCTAACCATTTCAGAATATGCTTTAATCATAGTTAAAGGTGTTTTTAAATCATGTGAAATATTAGCCATTAACTCTCTTCTTATTTCATCAGTTTTAGATAATTCTTCTAAAGCTTTATTTAAAGTTTCAGATAATTCTACTATTTCAGATATATTACTATCTGTTTTAAAATTAATATCAAATTCACCTTTAGACATTTTTTTAGCATTTTTATTTATTTTAACTATCGGACTAGATATCTTTCTAGATATAAAATAAGCTAAAAACAAAGCTAAAAACATAACAATTATTGTTACTATAATTAATTGTCCAGTAAGAATAGAAGTTGTTGAACTAATTGGTTCTAATAAAGTTGTTATAAAAACAAATTGTCCATTATCTAATTTAATACATTTAACTAATATTTGTGAATTAAATTTAGCATCAACTAATTTATATTCAGCTGTTTCTTTATTACTATTAATAAAATCTGCTGTATATTTTTCATATATAAAATTAGTTTCTCTATTAGTTAAACAGCTAGTACTTACTCCATAAGATGAATATTCTTTTACATCATTTGATATAATTAAAATACATACATCTTTTTCAAATGTTAAATAATCTAGTGTATCTTCAAAATTTTTATCTTTATAGCTATTATCTATTTTATCAGCTATTTTATCCATATCATTATTTTTAACCCATACATAATATGTTCCTAAAAATATAACTTGAAATAACCACAAAAAAGATAATATAGATACTGAAAATACTGTTAAATATATAAATAATTTTTTAATTAAACTAATCTTTAATTTCAAATTTATATCCTAACCCTCTTACAGTAACTATTAAATCTCTATATTTACCTAGATTGTTTCTTAACATTTTAATATGTGTATCTATGGTTCTATCATCTCCAAAGAAATCATATCCCCATATATTAGATAACAATTGTTCACGAGATAATGCTATACCATTATTCTCTACAAAATAACAAAGAAGTTCATATTCTTTTGGTGTTAATTTAAGTTCTTTATTATCTATTTTTACATTGTGTGCTTTATAATCAATAACTAGATTTTCATGTTCAAATGTTTCATGAACATTGTTTCTCTTAGATACCGCTTTTATTCTAGCTATTAATTCTTTTGGAGAAAATGGCTTTGTTATATAATCATCTATTCCAATTTCAAATCCATTTAATTTATCAAATTCTTGATTACGTGCTGATAACATAATTATAGGTATGTTTTTAATTTTTTTAATTTCTTTTGAGGCACTATAACCATCCATTACAGGCATCATTATGTCCATTATAACTAAATCAATACTACTGTTATTCTCTACTATCTTTATAGCTTCTTCACCATTAGATGCTTCTATTACAGTATAAGATTCACTTTCAGCATATTCTTTAATTACTTTTCTAATTAATTCTTCATCATCTACTACTAATATTTTCATAATTTCACTTCCTTATGAGTATATTATACTATAATTATGAAATAAAAGTGAAATTGATTAAATAAAAAAGATTTACTTTTTGTAAATCTTTGTAATTACTATATCACTAGCAATAATTCCTAATATATATCCAATAGAATCCATTAATAAATCAAAGTATTCAAAATTTCTTCCAATTACAAATAATTGGTGTATTTCGTCTGTAGCTGAGTATATAAAACAAAACATAATAGATATTATTATAGCTTTTTTATATTTATTACTTTTAAAAAATATAAAAACTATTATTCCTAATACAAAATATTCTAAACTATGCATCATTTCTCTTATAGGGGCATGAATTATATTTATTATATAATTTATTCTATAAGGAGAAATATTACCTAATTTACAAATAAATTCTAATATTTTATTTAAAATACCACTACTTTCATTACTAGATGTTACTGCAGTTTGATTAGATAAAGAAAATATAATCAACATTACAAACATCATTATAATAAAAAGTATTAGTTTTTTTCTTTTACTCATTGCTAACCAAATTTATTAATTCTTTAGCTTTATTAACTGCATTTATATTTGGGAACATTACATAAAGTTTTCTAGAAGGATATGAATAAGTATATTCATAAGATCCCCTACCATCTACACTGTAATTAGTTATATCCCACGAAGGCATATCGTCTAATTGCATATTAACTAAATCATAAATTTTATCTTGAGGCATATTAGTTTCAAAACTGTAACCTAAAGATTTCAATATTGATGAATACTTAGTTACAAGTGTTTTAGAGCTTAATGCTTTTTTTAAAATAGCTGTTAATACTGTTTGTTGATTAGCTACCCTATGTAAATCACCGGTTGCATAAGCATAACGCTCTCTTGAGAAAGCTAGTGCACAAGTACCATCTAAGGTATTATTCCCTTGTACAAAAGAGCAAGCTGAATTAGTATATGAAGTGAATGCTGCATCTGAATAAACAGTAATACCTCCTATAGAATCTACTAAATTAATAAGCGTACTAAAATTAACTCTAATATAATAATTAATATTAATATTAAATAAATCTTCAATAGTTTCTATAGATTTATTAACTCCATAAATACCTGCATGAGTTAGTTTGTCTTTATAACCACTAGTCCCATGTAATTGTACATAATAGTCTCTTGGAATTGATGTAAGTAGTACTTTATGAGTTGTTGGATTAACTGTGACAACCATGTTAACATCACTTCTAGATATTAGAGAAATATCTCCAAATATATCAATACCACTTATATAAATATTATACGATTCATTTGTTACATTAGTTTCAACAACTTGCACTTCATTTTGAACTTTAACTGTTGTTGTATCAAGAATTTGAACTTTCCCTTCAAATCCATCAAGTGCATCATCTAATATAGATTTAAAAGTAGCGCTTATATACAAAGCATCAACTTTCTTATCTAATAAAGCTTGTCCAGCTAATAAATAGTCATCATATTTTTCCTGAACTATTTTAACTTTACTAGCTATATCTTCAACAGAAGATAAATACTTATCATTTTCTGATTTATAAATACCAAGTTTCTTATTCTCTAAATCACTTAAATATGAAAAACTATTATCTTTTAAAACAACAACATAATATTCTTCTGTTTGATAATCTTTAGATACAATTTTATCCATAAAGTTTATAGTAGTAGATAAATAATATAATCCAACACTAAATACTACAATAAGTAAAATTGATAAAAAATCAAATATGATTTTAATAAATTTTTTTATTTTCTTATTGATGACAATAAATCCAATTAATAACATAATTAAAGTAAATATAATTAACCCAAATATCAAATACTTATTTGGTATTATTTGTAAATCAATTACTATTCCTATAGTAGTTACAGATATTAATAATAATAAACAATAAATAATAATACTTATTATATTAGTTATTTTACTTTCTTTTTTGATTTTTGACATAATGTCACCAACTTTCTAGTAAGGTATTATAGCAGTTATTTTAAATTATGTAAAATAACTATTTTTTAAATATTTTGCATACTAATAAATACTTAAATTCTTTGTATTCTTTATTGTTATGATATATTAAAATTATAAAAGACATAAAGATTATAAATCCTATTAATATTTCTGTAATTATTTTTAAAAACAATATATCTATTACTAAAGATTTACAAACCAATATTGAAAATATGCATATAATAGCTAATAAAACAATTTTAAATATTTCATTTAAATAGTATTCAAAAACATTTTTTTTAAAATAATGTTTATAAAGTAAATAAGGTTCATACCATAAGTTGGTCATAACACGAGCTAATACAGTTGCAAATAATATACCAAACAATCCTATTTTTATACCTAATATAATTGATAAAATGATATTAATAATTGCTGTAAATATTATTATAAAACTAGTTTTTTTAAATAACTCTGTTGTATTTCTAAAACACCATACTGGGTATAACATACCTTTAAAATACAAATTAATTAATTCAGCTATTACAATTGTATATCCTAATAAAAATTTGCCACCAATCCAAAATTTAATAAAATCTTGAATTCCACAAAGTAAGCAAACAATACATATTCCATATATAATAAAAGTTAAAAAATTTATTTTTTTAAATAATTCATACTGTTTTGTAGAATCTGTATCAACATTATGATTACCAACACTAGAAATTATTGAAGTATAAAATATAGATAAAAAAGTAGCTACTGAAATAAATATTGTAAGGTAGTTTGAATAATAACCAACTACAACTGTTCCACAAATAATTGAAATTAAAATATTATCCGTATTATTTAAAAGTAATCCACCAAATTGATATGTAAACATAGATTTAACATTGCTCCATATTTTTTTCTTTTCACTTTTATCTAATTCCTCTTTATCTTCAATATAAGGGTACATCTTTTTAGCTAATTTTGATATATAAATATTATTATATAAAGTAACTATGAATTGTACTAATAAATAAAATATAAAACTTTTGAAAACAACCATAGCCACTACTTGAAAAATAAATTTAATTATTGAAAATATAATATTATATTTTTTAACATAAAATTCTTTTTGATCTGCTATTAATATTGAAGTTCTGTATACAAAAAAATATGAACTAACAGAAGTTAGAAGATATATTAAGAAATATAATTGAACATTTGGAACATCAACATTTAGATTGATAATGTATTTCAAGAAAGGCATTAAACAAATTCCAAAAGCAAATATAATTATTCCAATTACAAAATATACTTTCTTATAATAATTTAATAATGCAGTTATTGTTTTTTTATCATTGCCCTTTATTGGTTTATACATACTAAAAGAAAAAGCACTGCTTATCCCTAATTCTGATAAAGAAAGTAAAGTTAAAATATTAGTTAATAAACTGCTTACTCCAAGTAATTCAGTAGTAAAAACTTTTATAAATATTGTTCTTAAAGTAAAATTTATTATCAAATTTAATATTTGAAAGGTAAAATTATATTTAATATTAGTTACAGACTTATCTGTTCTAGAATTATTATTTTCCATTAAATAAGCCTCTTATCTTTTTTTTGATTTTTTTATTAATAATACTATAGTTATAAATAATATTATGATTATATTTTTTAAATTTTGAATACTCTTTATTACTCATAGATAATTTAGTATTTAAAAATTCTTCAGTTTTTTTATTAAACCAATTTGCTTCCTTACGATTTCTCAAATCTACATAACTAGGTGTATCAATCTCAGGAATAATTCCAAGGCTCATAAAATGACTTGAATTTATACAATAATTTGAACCACAATTTTTTCCAACAGCTAAAAAGTCTATTGGTTTTTTTAAATCATCATATATGTTATCTAACTCTTGTGAAAAATAACATTTTTTTGTATTTCCACTAGCCAAATCAAGAATAAAACTCCAATCGCCAGCATAACAAAATTCTTCTCTTTTAACCATAAAATTATCACATGTAAAATCAAAAAGAGGTGAATTAAAACTTTTTCCTATAGATTTATATTCTTCAATATCTAATTTTGTTAATATTTTAATGATTTCTTCGTCATGTAATGGAGTTTCATCTCTAGTTAATGCTACTTGTGGCATTGCTCCAAATTCTTCTAAACATATTTTTTTTATATCTTCAATATAATCTAAATACCCATCATATAAATTTAATTGAACTAAAAATGAACAGCCACTAGATTTCATAAGCTTTACATTATCAATAAATTTTTGTAAAGAATTAGTTTTTAATAATTCTAGATAATGAAAAGAAAACGAAAAATGTAATCTCTCTAAATAATCAATTGGCATTTTTGCTAATTGTTCAAATCTATTAGTTAATGTACCATTTGTAGTTATATTAACATAGTGCCCTTGCGCCAATATGTTTTCTACTATTTCAGGTATCTCTTTTGGAAAAAGAGTTTCTCCTGCTCCACAAATACTTATATAGCTAGTTCCACCTAATCTTTCTTTTGATAAAGCTTTACCTATATGTTCAGGACTATATTTAAATGTAGGCATTTCATTTTTTCTACGGTCTTCTTGAATTATATAACAATATTCACATTTTAAATTACAAACTGAAACTGGTACTAAACACTCTATAAATCTTTTAATTTTTTCCACTTTCAATAGCCTCCTTTAAAATGTTAAAGTTGTTTTTAATATTTAAATCATTGTATTTATCTTCAAATTTTTTATTTTTAAAATTACTAATAACATCATCTAATAAATTAATATCTTCTATAAAATAAATGTAATCTAAATCCTTAATCCAATTATATACACCTTTTACTTTATGATTATAATTTGAAAATACGATACAAGGTGTATTAGTAATTGCTGCAAATATCATTCCATGAAGTCTATCAGTAATAACTAAAGATGATTTAGAAAACTGTTCTAATTTATTAATAAATGCTTTATTTCTTTTGCTAGATTTTATTCCTTCTAAAGTAACAGTATCGGTATATTCTATATTAGTAAAATGTTTTTTAATAATATTAATAATTTCTAAACTATTTTGATCTGTTAAAGATTTTTCTGGATCACTTCTCATACAAAAAAGTACTCCATCTCTTTTATTATTAAAATTATATTCATTCAAATATAAAACAATATCTGGTACAAAAAGTATAGTTGCATTTTTATATGTATTTTTCAAAAATTCATAAGTTATCTTTTCTCTAGCACAAATAAATAAATTTTTATGTTTATTATATATATTAAAAGAAATTTCAAATTCTTTTTGACCTTTTTCATCATTCTTATAAAAGGCTGTTTGAGGAAAAATAATAACTTTATTATCAGAAAAAGTATTTACTACTTCCCTAATCATTTTTTCTTCTGCAAGCCACTGATTCCCCATAAATCCGCCACCATTAATAAAAATAATATCGTTTTTATTTATATTTTTTTTGATTTTTTTAATAATTAAACCTCTTTCAAAACTACTAACTTCAAAAGGTGTTATATTTAAATCTTTTAATAATTCTACTTCAGCTACTGTAATTGCATGATCTCCAATATTACCGTGAATTGGTGTTCCAAATAGAATATATTTATTTAAATTATTTTTTTTGCAATTTTTACAATATTTTATAAATTCTAAATTAATCAAAAATGGTTTTATAATTTTCTTGCTAATAATTGTTTTTATTCTATTTTTCATACATACACCTCTTCTAATTAACAATATATATTAATGTTAATTTTATTTTTTTTATTATCTTAATTGTTTTTAATTTATATATATTTTTAAGAGCTAAAAATAATTCTTTTTTTATTTTTATTTTAACTTCTTTATCTTTTTTTTGTATATTTTTAGAGAAAAACAATACTGTATAAAAATATTTATAAGATGCTAGTTCAAATAATTGATTCATATTTTCTTTTTTAAATATTTCTATTCTCTCTTTAAGAGCATTTAAAGCATCTAATCTTTTATAATTAAATACACTAGTAATACTACTTTCTCTTTGTAAATAATAATATAATTTTAAATTAGTATAAACTATTTTTTTACTATTTAATAATATATAATGTATAACATATTCATCTTCATGTATTTTACCTTTTGGGTATCTTACATTATCCCACAATTTTCTTTTATAAAGTTTATTCCAAGCTACAACTGTTTTAACATCTAAATCATTATCATATAAATTATTTAAAGCTTCTAAGTTTGTAAAAGTTCTAATTGTTTCTTTTTCTAAAGTATAAGAAACATTTTCGTTTTCTGATACTTTTAAATAAGAACACATTGATATATCAGCTTCTGTACTAATCATATTATTATATAATATTTCTATCATATTAGGATTAATAAAATCATCACTATCTATAAAGCATATTATATCGCCATTAGACTCTTCTAACCCAACATTTCTAGCATCAGATAGTCCTCCATTTACTTTATGAATAACTTTAATTCTTGAATCTATTTTTTTGTATTCATCACAAATACTAGCACAGCTATCTTTTGAACCATCATCAACTAAAATTATTTCTAAATTATTATATGTTTGATTTATAATTGAATCAACACATTTATTTAAGTAATTTTCAACCATATAAATTGGAACTATAACTGATATTAATTTATCATTCATTTTTTCACCTTATTTTTTCTATTGCTTAAAGCATAATATATAGATGGTAATATTAAAATAAATATAATTTGAATTTTATTTTTAACAGATAAACTATTTTTAAAAATAATTTCTTTAAAATACTTTTTTGTTGTTTTTCTAACAAGAATTTTATAATCTTTATAATTTGAATTTTTAATTTGATTATACATAACATTACCTTCAAATATAAATCTATATTTAGAACGAATAGCACTTTCTCCATTTTTTTGTTCTAATATTTCAGTAACCTTGATTCTAGAATCAATTAAATTTAATTTTTTTTCATTAAATTTATTAGACATTGCATTATTACCATGAATATTATAATAATAATATGGATTATGATCAAAATATATTTTATTAGCATAACTTCCTATTAAACAATTAAAAATCAAGTCTTCATAATAATAAGTTTTTTCATCTAAAAATAAACCACTATTTATTATTAATTCTTTTTTATACATTTTATTACATAAATATCCTTCATAATAATTATAAGTTATATATTTATAAAAATCCTCTTTAGATAATATATTTGGTACTTTTTCATCTATATTTAAATGATTATATTCACCATTTTCATATCTAGTAACTGTACACATACTAATATCTGCATTAAAATTAACTACATTATTATGAAGTACTTCAATAAATTTAACATCTACAAAATCATCACTATCAACAAAAGTTATATAGATACCATTTGCATTTTTAATACCTAAATTTCTAGCTGCTGATACTCCACTATTATTAATATTAAACACTTTTATTCTACTATCTAATGAAGCATATTTATTTATTATTAATGGTGATTCATCAGTCGAACCATCATTTATCAACAATATTTCTAAATTACTATAAGTTTGATTAATAACTGATTCTAAACATTTTTCCAAAAATATACTTGTATTATATATTGGTATTATTACACTTATTAAATCTTCTCTCATAGTATCACTCCTTTTAAATATTTTTATAAAAATCTATTATTTTTTTTGATATATCTCCTGAAAAGTTTTCGATTGCATAACTTTTTGCAAATTCTATCATTTTAGCTGATTTTTCTTTATTTTCAATTGCATATATAATTTTTTTTGATAAATCTTCTATATTATTATTTTCATATAATAATCCATTTTTACAATTATCAATTATATATTTTGTACATCCTGAATCAGAACCTATAACTAAATTTCCATAGTACATTCCCTCAATAGTAACCCTACCTAATGCTTCTTTTTTAGAACACATTAATGCAATATCAGAATTCTTTCTTATTTCTATTATATCATTTCTATAACCTAAAAATTCTATATTATCTATTTTATTATTAATTACATATTTTTTTAAATCTTCTTCTTTATGGCCATTGCCACAAATATAAAGTTTTACTTTATAATTATTTTTATTTAATAAACAAACTGCATCTATAGCATCTTTTTGGCCTTTATTATCTGATACAGTACCTACTATTAATAAATTACAAATTCCATCTTCCATAAATACTCTGTTTTTTTTATAACTATTATCATATAAGACATTATCATAAATAACTATAGATTTTCTATTAAACATTAAATTATATTTTTCTTTAATAACATCTGAAATAAATATAGCATTTGAATAATCACAATATTTTTTGATTTTAGTTTTATTATAATGACTAATTTGATGATCTTCTTCCATAAATTCTCTAACATGCCATATATGTTTAACTTTTAATAGTCTAGCTAAAGTAACACCGAAAGTAACTGCAAATGAATTACTATGTACTAAATCTATATTCATTTTTTTAAATTTTGAAAATAAAATCATTAACATTATTTTATTAAAAGTAATTGAATAAAAATATTTAATAAAATCTTTTAAAAATTCTTTTATTCCTATTTTACCAACATGATTTACCGGAACTAAATAATGACCTATTATAAAACTATAGCCTAATTTATTAATCTCGTTTTCCAATAATATATTATGTCTTGGTATTAAAAATATAAAATTATAATTTTCTTTTTTAGGAATCCAATCCATTAAAGCTCTGTTAGCTCCTGATAAAGTATGATCATGACAAACTACTAATATATTCTTCATAATTAATTCCAAAAGAAACTATAAGGATTACTATTAATATTATTTATGGTTCTTACTAAAAAGTAAAGAATTGAAATAACTATAAAACAGATTACTATAGTTCTTTTCTTTCTGCTTGATAATTCACTATTTAATGCAGCAGCTACTAATAAAATATTAAAAATACTAAAATATAGTGAAACTCTATAAAATTCACTAACTACATTTGAAAAAGCAAATATTACGCTTCCTAAAGTAGATAAATTAAGTAAAATATTATATTCTTTCATATTTTTTTTATTTTCATTTCTAATTAATTCTACTTCATTATTTTGATTATTTTTCTTAGCTTCTTCTATTTTTTTATTATTATTTTTATTTGTTATACTATAATAATAGTGACCTAAAATAAGAATAGCTACTGTAATAAATAATCCAAACATAGATATTTTACCACTTGTATCATAAACACCGTATTTGATATATACGCTTAGTGTTCCACTAATATCAAATGTATTTATTATTCCTAAAATAAAATTAGGAAGCATATTAGCTATTACAAAAGCTATAGCTATTAATATATAATTTTTTTTACCAAACTTAATATATCTACAAAATGGATAAGCAAATATAAATAACCAAGCACTCTTATGAAATAAAACTGCAATCATTACTAATATTATAAATTTAATAGGTTTTTTTTCTAAAATAAATTTATAAGAAAAAACTATTATTCCAATTGCTATTACTTGTCTTAATAAGAAAAATGAATATAAATAATATAGCGCTATAAATAGAAAAACACTAATTATTGGATACTTAGAATATTTATAAATTAAATACATTACACTAGCTATAAAAGGAACCCCAATTACAGCTAAATATAAATTATAATTTATTATAAAAGTACCAAGTACTTTAGTTAACATATAAAATAATTTTCCTGAGTAATTTGCAATATTTAAAATATCAGCAAATGATATAAATTGCATATTTAAAAAAATAGGATAGTAAATATTTTCTGTATCATTTAGCCCTAATTTTACATTTCTTAAAGCCACTAATAACCATAATATTACTCCTGTATAAAAGCAAAATCTTTTTTTATCCTTTTTAAAAACTTTATTCAAAAATAAAATTAATGCAAATAATAATATATAAATTAACATAGAATAAAATCACTATCCCCTCAATATTAAATTTTTTTAATTTTTTTTATTTCTTCTAAATAAGCATATCCTTCATGGCTAGTAGGTTCTAATTGAGCACCTTCGCCCCACTCATTCCAAGCATTTATTACTAAGTAATCCTCACTGCTATCTTTTCTTTTAACATTAATTAATTTATTTAAATTTTTGCCAAATTTTTTAGCACTACCGTATTTAACTATCATGCTTTCTTTATGTTTCCTAGGAGAATTATCCCAACCAGAAAAACAGCTCTTAAATATAGTTTTACCATAATATGTTCTTTTTCTCTTTATTATATAATTCCATAATTTATCATAATTTTGAAAATCAGTAAATCCATATTTTTTACAAATATATCTTTTTAATTTATTAATTTTAGTTATATCAAAAAAAGTTGTATATAATGGTTCAAATTCCATAACTCCGTCTGATACATTACTCGTTAAATCTTTATTTCTTGAAAAAATATATTCTACAGTATATATATCGTTAATGCCTTGTTCTTTTAAATAACTATTCCAGCATTTAATCATTTCTTCATAATTTTCTATTTTAGCTACATTATAAATAAATAATACTGGTCTATTATCTATTTTAATATATCTTTCATCTTTAAAAAATTGGACAAAATATTTTATGTGAGCTATCCACTCTTCTTCATCACCATAATTTTGTTTCATCAAACTTTTTTCTTTATTACCATGCCAAGTTGTTATCCAATCTTGATTAGCCCAACAAAAACAATATTCTATTTTAGATTTTATTTCATCTTTTAAAATTTCAGCTGGTTTTTCTAATAACATTTTATTAGTATCCATCCAATAGTGATAAAATATAAAACCATCAACGCCATATTTATTAGCTAATTCTATTTGATTTTCTATATCTTCTTTTTTAGATAAATCATAATAATTGTCATTTAATGGTTTTACTGGTTGATAGTGATTCTTATAAAGCTTAGTTGCTTTTTTAACATTATCCCACTCAGTAAATCCTTCACCCCACCACTCATCATTTTCTTTTATTTGATGATAAGCTGGTAGATATAATGATAATATTTTCATAAATACCCCCTTATTTTATTTTTTTAGCAGGAACACCAGCTATAGTTATTCCTTCTTCTAGAAAACTCTTATTTACAACTGAATTAGCTCCAATTGTAATATTATCAGCTATTTTAACATTTCCAATTATAACAGCACCAAAACCTATATCAACATTATTTCCAATAACTGGGCATATATTATTAATTCCATTATTTCCAATACAATTATTTCCATGAAATTTAGTATTATTTCCTATTTTAGAATTAAAGTTAACTACAACTGATCCATGATATATTTTAGTGTCTTCACCTATTTCACCATAAACTTCTATTCCATATTTAAAAATATTATGATTATTTAATCTAGCTAACAAAATCATTTTAATATTATTTATAAAACTTTTTTCAGAATTTTTTACTATTCTATATTTTTTTGAAATAGCTACTACTCTTTTATATTTGTATTCTGGATTAGCTGTTATTATTTTTATTATTTTTTTCATATTACCAACTCATTTCTTTAAAATGTTATTATAATAATCAATTAAATTATTATAGTATTTATTTTTATCATATGGATTATTCCAATAATTATTATAAGCATTTTCACTTATTTTTTTTATATCAGACATTTCATAAGATAATATTTTTTGTTTTAAATCTTCAACATTTTTATATTCAAATAATAATCCGTCATTTGTAATAAACTCTATACCCGCACATTTATTTGAAACAATACATGGAACTCCTAGAGCTAAAGATTCTAAAATTGTAAGTGGAGCGCCTTCATACCAAAGTGAAGGAAAAATTAAACATTTAGAATTTCTAATATAATCTTGAACTTCATCAGAGTTCTTCCATCCTACAAAATCAATATTATTATATTTTGTTTCTAATCTCTCTTTTTCGCTTCCATCACCCACTACTAAACCCTTTAAATTAAGTTCAGTAACAGCTTCACAAAATAAATCCAATCCTTTTTCTTTAGATAATCTCCCTACATAAATATAATAAGTATTATTTTCTACTTCAGTTCTACTTAATTTAAATATATCTATTGGATTACTAATTTTCTTTATGTTTGTTTTTTCATCTAATTTATTTTTAATCTTATCTATACTAAAATCTGATATTGAAATTAT
>Ga0209373_10003266_pt1 | contig 15206 bp, 17 predicted proteins | sample Higcelweek5metaG_FD_187173 | JGI IMG/M metagenome (GOLD analysis project Ga0209373, IMG submission 187173) | Freshwater pond sediment microbial communities from the University of Edinburgh, under environmental carbon perturbations - High... | ecosystem: Environmental > Aquatic > Freshwater >...
TCTCGATTTTTTTCCGAGACTTCTTTCCCGATATCGTTTTTACAGAATATCGGAAAGCAGATAAAACAGATAATTAATGAAAAGAACAATGTTAACAACTTCATGTTTCCTCCGGTTTTTTGGTTATTTCAGCCTATTATTACATTATATTGCATAATATGTCAAGTGATTTATGTTTATAGTCGAACTACAAAGATATTTAATGGACAATGTACTTTATTTGCCATACCATTATTTTGTAGTACTGAATGGTTTTTTAAATAACATATGACTAAATATAAAAAAGTCGGTTTGGCTCTTGGTTCAGGCGGCGTCAGGGGATTAGCTCACATTGGGGTGATAAAGACCCTATTAAAACATAATATTCCAATCGATTATATATCGGGAGCTTCCATCGGCTCATGGGTGGGCGCACATTTTGCTCTTTATCAAGATATAGAAAAGACAGAGGATTTTACCGTTAAGAGAAAGAAAGAAAAATTTATGAGTTTCTTGGAGCCAACAATGTCTGGCGGCTTAATTAAGGGAGAGAAGATTGAAGCCCTGTTGGACAAATGGCTCGACGGTTTGTCTTTTAGCGATTTGAAAATACCGCTTAAAGTGGTGGCGACTGATTTTATAAGTGGAGAGCGAGTGGTTTTTAGTGAAGGAAGACTTGCGCCTGCTTTACGAGCCAGTATGTCCGTGCCGGGAATTTTTAAGCCGGCGATAAACGGAAGTCAGGCCTTAGCTGACGGTGGCATGTGCGATCCCGTGCCAGTTGATTTAGTAAAAGAGCTCGGAGCAGAAATAGTAATAGCGGTTAATTTAGATTTCTTCCCCGGTTTTTGCAATATTTCTCCTAAAGACATGGGATATGGAAACGTCGCCGAGGGAACGATAAAAATAATGAGGCATTATTTGGCAAAATATTCCTGCCAGGAGGCCAATTTTGTAATTCAACCATATTTGAGAGACTTTTCTAGCTGGAGCGGCTATTTTATGAAAAATACGAACGATGATGATATAATTAAATTAGCCGAAGACGAGACCGAAAAAATTATACCGGCCCTAAAGGAGTTAATTATCAACAGGGCTTAATGATAAGCATATGAAAGTCGTAATCGCGGGCAGCGCCAGCTTGCCAAAAAAGATGGCGGTCTGGGTTGAATGCTGGAACAGTCTTGATGCCTGTGTTGTTTCTGATTATCCCAAGCCGATTCCTTCAGCTGTTTTTCATGATCGCTATCCGGCGGCACACCGAGATTTTTTTAAGAATATAGCGGAAGCTGATATTCTTTTTGTTGCTAACGAAGACAAATCAGGAATTGAGGGCTATATTGGAGCAGAAACTTTTGCTGAGTTAGCTTTTGCTCTAGCTCAAAAATTAATATATGGCCGCGACATTAATCTTGTTTTAGCGAATAAGCCGAGTCGAGAGGTTCAATGTTATAGCGAGATAATGCTTTGGAAGAAATTAGGTTGGGTGGAAATAATGAAAAGCAAATAAAAAAGGCCTCTTATTGAGGCCTGACAGGAATCCTCCTGTCTGTTGCTATTAGCTCATAAGCCGGTCCTCTTTGGCTGAAGCATTTTTCGCTTCCAAATCCTTCAAATAAAGGGAACCAAAGATCGGTATCGCTACCTGTTGTTAGAGACATTTTGCTGTCTTTGTTTGTTGCACTTTGAAAATCGATTGTAACCGGTCTGGTTGATTTTGCTATGACCACCCCCGAGTCGACAGGAATATTTCTTTCGCGCAGTATAAGGAATTCCCCAACACTTAACTCGCCGATGTTTCCAAAAGTAATTTTCTTTTCCATTTTTATTATATTGTTAATGATCCATTCTTTGCCGTAATTACATATTTCACAAAGTTTAGACCTTGCCAGATAATCAGTCAATGCCTGGTTGTTGACATTATCACGTTTTAGTAATATAATTAGATATGTATCTAAATATAAAAAGTCTCCCGCTTATGCCTTTTAGTCGAACATTCGCTGCTTTAGCGGATCCAAATCGCCAGAAAATACTGGCCAGTTTGAAGAAATCGGAATTGCCGGTCAGCGAAATAGCCAAGAATCTTGATATTACGATGGCTACTTTGTCGCATCATCTTGATATTTTGCGCCAGGCAGGACTTGTCAGTTCGAGGCGTGAAGGAAGACAGATATTTTATGAACTAAATCTTAGCGTAGCGGAAGAGCTCATGGAGGGATTAGCAAAAATGTTTAAAACAAATAAATAGTTAACATATAATATACATTCAATTTATGAAAAGCGTAATCAATTATTCATGGAAAACGGAAGTTTGGCCGATAGCAATCCTTTTGGTAGTCGTTGTCTTAAGCTTGTGGTCGTATCCGCAACTTCCAGCCAAAGTAATTTCTCATTGGGATTTTTACGGTCAAGCCAATGGTTGGTCTAGTCGCGAATTTCATGCCATATTCTTTCCCGCTCTTCTTGTTGCAATGTATGGCCTGTTTAGCTTTATGCCGAACCTCGATCCGCGTCGTGAACAATACGCTCAATTTTCTGGCGTCTATTTAATTATGCGTAATTCCATTTTGCTTGTTTTGGCTGCCGTTTTTGTTGCCGCCACATATGCGAATCTCGGCTACAATATTAATATCGGCGTAACTGTTGCTGGGATTATTGGTTTATTAATGATAATTTTGGGAAATTATTTTGGAAAAATAAAACGAAATTATTTTGTCGGCATCAGAACGCCCTGGGCTTTGTCGTCTGATAATGTTTGGAATAAAACTCACCGCTTAGGCGGACGCTTGTTTATGGCTTGGGGGGTCTGCCTTATCGCCGCTCCGTGGTTTGCGCCGGTTGTCGCTTTCTCTCTTTTGTTTGGAGGATTAATAATAGTTATTGCTTGGGTAAGCATTTATTCATATGTAATGTTTAAAAAGGAAAAACAGAAGTAGTTGTTGGTATTGTAATAATTGATGATTTGTGGTAAAAATTAATGTTCAGAAAAAAGAACAAGTATCGAACTTTAAAAATAAATGAAAGAATATAATATGCAGAAAAGAAAAACAATTTTAGTGGCCACGGCCAATAAAGGGAAGGCGCATGAAATTGCGGAGATTTTTGCCGGCAGCGCTTATGAGGTGAAATTTCTCTTTGATTTTCCGGAAGAAACGGAGAACCTTGAAATATTAGAGAATGCTAAGAGTTTCGAGGGCAATGCGCTTATAAAAGCGATCATCGTTGGAGACCATCTGGGCATGCTTACTCTCGCTGATGATAGTGGGTTATGTGTTGATGCATTAGACGGGCGTCCGGGAGTCTATTCAGCGCGATATTCCGGTTTAGGGAATGATCGCGACAACTACCTTAAGGTACTGGCAGAAATGGAAGGCATTTCTTGTGAGAAAAGAAACTGCCATTACAATTGCACTGTCGCAATATATGATCCGAAAACGAAGTATGTTGAAACAGTTTCAGGAGTCTGTGAGGGGCGAATTGGTTTTGAGGCAAAAGGTAATAAGAGTTTTGGTTATGCGCCAATAGTCTTATTAAAAGATTTCGCCTATGAAAAAACCAATGCCGAATTTGACCAGGCCGACTTAATTGAAGTTAATCATCGCGGAAAGGCATTTCGTCAGGCGATTGATGTTTTAAACAAGTATTGTAGTGAAAAAAATGAGAAAACTAATAGCAATGGATGAACTTAAAAAATGGAAAGACAGTCCGATTTGGGATCGAGGTGAGACATCTTGGCAGTACGGATATCCGTTGACACTTGACCAGGATTTTACGGAAGCAGGAAAGCGATTAGCGGCCGGGATACCAGTTGATGAAGTTTATCGTCTAGGTCGTTTCTACGCCGCCAAGAGCCCAGAGTCGCACATTGGCCCGTTTAAATGGGCGGTTGACTTCTTAGTTCCTGACGATACAGAAGTATTAGCAGCAGAAAACGGAATTATTGTTGATGTTGTTGATAATTTTGTCACCTGGGGAGATGACCCAAAATTTCGAGATAGCTTGAATTACATCACGATTCGGCATCGCAATGGCGAATTTTCACAATATTGTCATTTGGCACAATATTCAGTGAAGGAGCGTGGTCTCAAAGTCGGAGATTGGGTGTCGAGAGGAAGGGTTATTGGTCGAGTTGGGAAAACCGGTTGGACTGATCGCGATCACCTGCACTTTGTAGTCTTAAAGTTTGAGAAAATTGAAGGTACTCCTTGGGAGTATTATAGTTTGAAAATTAGATTTTCTGAGTACGTAGAAATATGATTTAAAAAAGCCGGACGAATGTGCCGGCTTTTATATTACTAACTTTAAGTTGAAAACAAGGATTAAGAGTAGGAGGTGTATAGTATTATCTACTACCGTGTAAACGACGGCTGAGAAAGATAAACTGATTGTTCTTTCTCTAAGACCTTCTTCCCGCCCTTCGAAATCTCGACCCTTGATAATTTTTAGCCACAAATAACCGAGTGACCAGCGGTCAACGGGGAAATGGCTTAAAAATATGAGTACGATGAATAAGGGTCTGAATGTTTGTGTGGTGATACAAATTGCTGCTGTATATATAAGACAATGAAACAAACACCACAATAGCCCGCACCATCCTTTTTCTGATTTTCTAATTGCCATTTCTTTCGGTTGAAGCAGATAATCTCCGATTAAGTGCCCGATCATAATCTGTTCAAACAATGTAAGCATTGTTGCCCCCTTTCCGCACTAAACTACCTACGTAGCGTTGTGCTTTTACTTTTAGCTCAGTAATAGAGCAGTCGGTATTTATTGAGCTCAGCGAAAGCTTATTTTTCTTAGCTATCTCCACGCTTTCTTCATATCCAGGAATAAGGTCAATAAAGCCAGCCAGCTCGGGAGTGCGACGCTTTGTTACTCTCTTGAGATTTGTTTGCTTATCACAGCAGCCGATGTATATAACTTTTCCCCCGACAAAGCGATATATGTTCTTATCGGCCTGTAGTCCATAGGCGACTTCGACAAAGATGTTCGATTCAGATGGAGCGGCTTCGAGTGATTTTGCCAGCAAGCCAAGCCATGGTTTAGCAATCGCTTTTTTTACTGCTTCGCCATCTTCAATTGCCAGTCGCGCCAAATTACTCTGGCCAAATTTTTCTTCTAAAATGTATCGGAGTTGATGATTAAATTCATCCGTGTTTATCCAGATATTTCTGGGACTGATTTCCGATATCATTTTTAAGAACGTTGATTTACCGCCACCTGGTCGTCCGACAACAAGGAAGATGTTTTTGGCGTGCAGCACTTTTTCTAGCATTGCCGAGATAACAAGTGGAGACATCAGATGGCTCAAGCCTTCAAGATCGATATCCGAAGACTCAAGTCTTGCTGCTGAAGAAGATATATCAGCAGTCTGCTCCGAAGCAAAAAGATAGAAGAAGCGGCTAATGCCAAAATTCTTCAGATTAAGTTCCATAACTTCTTTTTCTTGTTCAAAGTCATTCATATTTCTTAGACCGCGAACCATGACCAATTTTTCTGTTGGCACAGATAGCGCTTTAAATTCATCAAAGGTAGCCACTTTTACATTTTCCGGTAGATCATAGCTTTGCCATAAATTGCGGCATTGTTCCGGAGTAAACCAATTTTCTTCTTTATCGGGATTTCTCGAACAGATGATAAATAGTTCGCGGCAAGATTGTGCCGCTTTGCGTGCAATATCAAGATGCCCGTAAGTTGGCGGGCAGAATGTTCCTGGGTAAATAAATGTTGTTTCCATATAACCTCCATTTTTTTTGATTGTTAAGATACTGGTTAAAGAATAACAGGTTAGAAAAATTCTACTGCTTTTTCCTTATTAATTCCGCATAGTCTTGATATTTGCCCATAAACAGGCTAATATTTAGATATCATCTGTCGAACTTTTTCGACAGTAATATGAAAAGTATATGATTAAAGACATAAAGAGTTATCTGAAGGAGCTTGGTTTTAGCAAGAGTGAAGCGGCGGTGTATATTGCTCTATCAAAGCTTGGGGAGGCTCGAGCTTCTCAAATCGCGAAAGCGGCTGATTTACCACGGACGACGGCGATAAGTATTTTGAATAAATTGGCGGCAGAAAATTATCTCACCACCCATCAGTATAAAGGCGTTATTTCATACTGGATTGAATCGCCACAGGTTATGCTTGATTTGTTGGAAACAAAGATGGGTATCGCTAAAAAATTACAAGCAGCCTTGCCGAATTTATATCGTTCCAGCGGGCGTTTTCCGTCGGCAAAATTTTTTGACACTAAGCAAGGGATAAAGAACTTTATTGAGAAGACTTTAAATGGCCTCGATAAAGGTTCGGTAATATTAACGATAGATACCCCGCACGAAGGAAATTATACTAAAATTCTGACCGAGGACTTTCGTGAAATAATAATCGACCTTAAGCGAAAGAGGGGAATAAGGACGAATATTCTCGTTCCCTTTAGCTCGTCTGCGATTATTTCGCGAGATAAGATTACTAGCCGGGAAATTAAGATACGGGAAATGCCAAAAAACCTTGATTTCAAGGGCTCATTGTGGTTGATTGAGGATAAGTTGATAAATTTCTCCGGAAATCCGCCATTTTTATCTGTTATTAGCCAGGGACCGATAGTTGAAGGGATGAAAGCGATTTATCGGTATTTGTGGGAAATATCTGGAACAATTGACAAATAGACACAAAGATGATACAATGGGTGGTTAAATTAAACGAAACAGATCTTTAAAATATTAACGAAAACTAGATATCATGAACACAATGTTATTTATTGGTTTTGTATTTTTCTTTATTGTTTCAGTAAGCACCTTCGCTATTAGCCGTAAAAGAAAGAAGGAGCTGAGTGACTTAAAAGAAACTCTCGATGTGATGGCTCAGAGAGATTATCTCTATCAAGAGTATGTTAAAAACACCAGCGCGGTGAAATTCATCGGAATCACAAATACGATGAAAAGAGCAACTTTTGATGATGGAATCAGATTGATGCTGGTAAAATATTTCGGAAAATTGTTTCGCGTTCTTTCACCGGTTGATTTCTTTAATTTGTTGTCAAAAATTGATGGCAGTAAGCATAATCGGTATTTGTTTGAAGCATTAGTAAAGGCATCTGAGAAAGATTGCGAGGACACACCGGCGACTGCTCTCTATGCTGCAGTTGTTGCTTTGGACAAAGAGAAAGAAGATGTCATTTATGACTTCCTCTCTCATTTATCAGCTAACCTGCAAAAAGAACAGCTGGAATCGGTGAGGAAAAAACTGTTTCATCGAATTGACATCGACCTGCAAGATCACTTTTCCGATTACAAGAAAAGCTTAAAAGTTAAGCTGGCCGAAATTGATGAGAGAATAACGAAACTCGTTGTTTAACAACACTGTAAGTAAAAAAGCGCCGCAAAAAAACGGCGCTTTTCTTTTTGTAAATTTTTATTAGTGATCTATATCTCGCCGGGCACTATTTCATCAGATTTAACCTCTTGTGTGATTTCGATAATATCTTTTTCTTCTTGTTTGATTAATCTTTTTTCTTTCCATTTACCGCGTTGAAAAACGATTAGATAGACCAAACTAGAAAGCACTGCCGTTACAATGAACGATAGCCAGATGCCGTCCACGCCGAGATTAAAGGTCTTTGATAGTAAAAAAGCAAGTGGAATCTGGATAAGCCATTGAGAAGCAATTGTTAAAAACATTGATTGTGCTGTTGAGCCAGAAGCTTGAAGGGTGGCACCGATTATTACTTGGACTCCGATTAATCCGAAAATCGTGGAATAGAAACGAAGAACGTGCGCGCCAGCCTCGATTACCGCTACATCGTTAGGAACCAAAAAAGAAATCAAATACGGAGCAAAGGCAAAGGACAAGACACCGAGAAGGGATAAAAAAACAAATATTATCTTAATGCTCGTTTTCGCTGTCTTGTAAGCAGACTGCTTGTCTCCGGCGCCGAGATGCCGGCCAACAAGAGATGCCGTCGCGCCGGCGAAACCGAATGAACCGATAAGCATTAGTTGGAGAATGTTGGAACTGACGCCATATGCAGCGACGGATAAAGTTCCAAAACTCGCAATTAAGCCGGTCATAATAGTGAAGCTGAAACTACGAGCCGATTGCTCAATTGAGGAAGGAAATCCGATACGGAATGATTTGTTGATAAATTTTAAATCAGGTTTGAAGTCCGAAATTTTTAAGTGTATTCCATGTTTTCCTCCGAAAAGTAAATATAAGCCGATAATAGCGGCAACGCTTTGGGTTAAGAGAGTGGCGATGGCGACACCGGAAACACCTAGAGCGGGAATTGGTCCAAATCCCAACATGAATATTGGGTCAAGAATAAAATTGGCTATTACTGTGCCGACCACAATTTTGACAGGAAGCTGTGGCCGTCCGATGCTGCGCATGATTGACTGAAACATGAAGAAAGAAAAATTGAAAATGAGACCGAGAAATGAAATGCGCAGATATGACAATGAATCGGAAAAAATGTCTGATTGGGCGCCAAGGGCTTTTAATATCCAAGGCGAAATAAAATAACCGAGCAGGCTGAGTCCGAATGATATGGAAATTACCATGAGAAGTGTTTGGGCGGCGCTATGTCCAACCATTTTCATGTCTTTGGCGCCGAAATATTGAGCGGTAAGCGTGGCTCCGGCAACAGCGAAGCCGATACCAAGTGAAGTTAGTAAAAAAATGACCGGTCCGCTCATAGCGACGGCGGCTACCGCCTTTTCGCCCAAACGTCCAACCCAGAAAGCGTCGGTAAATTGATAGGCAGCTTGAAACAAGCTGGCCAAAATTATTGGTCCGGCTAACTTCAAGAGCGGTTTAACTATTGTCTTTTCAATTCCCATCATATTTTTATAACCACGTTTATAAATGCTACTCTATTTTCTGCTTCCAATCAACCTTTTCTTTAGTCGTTCCAATTTATTACCTTTCCGTGTTATTATGGCTTATATGCTTAGAATATATTTAGCTCGCCATGGGCAGGACCGGGACAACGAGAAAGGAATACTTAACGGACATCGCGATGAGCCTTTGTCTGAACTTGGAATAAGCCAGGCTGAGAGTTTGGCTGAGAAAATAGCGTCATCTGGTCTGCACTTTGATTATATATATGCCTCCCCACTTAAAAGAGCCTTTAAGACGGCTGAGATAATTTCCCGAGTTATCAGTGGCCCGGTTCCGGTTGCCGAAAACACAATCATTGAACGCGACTTTGGTGTTATGACTGGTCAGTCGGTAGCAAAGATTGAAGATATGTGTGCTCCTGATATAATTAAAACGGAAACGGTGACATATTTTTTAGATCCGGCGGGCGCGGAAACATTCCCCGATCTTTTTACTAGAGGGAAGAAGGCTCTCGACCTTATATGCAAGAAGCATGATGATGGTAATATCTTATTACTGGCACATGGCGACATCGGGAAAATGATTTATGCCGCTTATTACAATTTGCCTTGGCTGGATGTTTTGACCATGTTTCATTTCGGCAATGCAGAACTTTTGCTGTTATCGCCAGAAAATGGGCCGGAAGAAGCAAAAATATTCGAGACAGTTCAATATAATAATTAAAAAAATATTATGGCAATTCAATGGAGTGACAATTTAAGTGTCAGCGTGGCTGAGATCGATGAGCAGCACAAGATATTTATCAAACTGCTAAACGATATTTATAAAATGACATTTACTGGCAGTAATCAGGACGAGGCAGCTGGGCTGTTGAAACAGCTTGAATCATATGCTGCTTTTCATTTTGCTACTGAAGAAAAATATTTCGATAAATTCAAATATGATAGAGCCGATGAGCATAAAGCGGAGCATCGTTCCTTGTCGAATAAGATAATACAATTTAAAACTCGGTTTGTTTCGGAAGGAGCTGCAGTGTTGCCGGAAATAGTCGATTTTATGGAGGACTGGCTGGCTGATCATTTGGAAGTCCAGGATAAAAAGTATTCCAAATTTTTTAATGACAACGGTTTAGTATAAATCTTCCTTTAGTATCAAAAAACGCCTTTCTATTCGAGAGGCGTTTTTTTATTAGGCAAATTATTTTATTTTGATTTTCTTTTTTCGAAAATTGAATTTTAATCCGAATTGAGTGAAGATGGCAAAAAGCATGATGATGCCGACGACGATGTAGGAGGTTCTAAATAAGAGTGGCCATTCTGGGTTCCAGGGGAAAGCAATATTCATTCCGAAAAATCCAGTCGCGACACCGATGAAAGTGATTGTCTGTAAAACGCTGATTTCTTTCTGGGTGTTTTCATTCAGGAGCGAATCAAGAAGATCAAGCGTTCCTCTGGCGTAATCAGTTGTCATATCCCAGAGATTTAGGATATACGATTGTTCGGCGGAAAGAATCTTAAAACGGTTTTCCATGTCCAAATCGTCGAGCAACTTCGCTTCTTCGCCGCTAATTATTTCTTCTCTGGAGGCAAGGATGTCCTTCATTTGACACAAGCGAGCTCTGACAAAGGATAGAGTTTTAAGATGGCCGAGAATTTCGCTCCTAATGCTCGGGAATTTTTCTAAGGTCAAAGTGTTAGATTCCCGAACTAGACTGATACTTTCCCAAATAGTGCGGTGTAAATTCAGATACTGGCTTAGTTGTTTTTCAAACTCGCGGAAGATGATGATATTGCTGATAAGTTTTTTGGCTAAATCAACTTCGATCATCGGGTGAGATGCTTCCAGGTTTATTACCACCATTTCATTGCTTGTCTGTATTTCGATTCCGTCCTTTTTTTCAATTAAGAAAGGCTTGTCGTTGATGAAATCGAACATTTCATCTATTTCGCTTTTTTCTAGCTCTGAACCGATCAAGTATAGGGGGTACAATTCTTTAACCGAACTTAAATCCTTCGGCAATGGGGCGCCGCGGCTATATAAGTAGCTAAGAGCGGGACTTAATTTTTTAGAAAAGAATGTTTCAAGTTTTTTGGCAGTTCGTTCGATATCGATATCAATTTCTGAATGCACGATAATAACGCCATCCTCCGAAATGGAAATATCAACACCGTCGTTTTTTGCTCGAAGCAGATTGAAGTTGCTATCATGAACAAATTCAATATCTTGTAAATCAAGAGATTTTCTTAGTTCGGAAATTTTTTCCTTATCTAGCCCGATCATCCCATCTTGTCCGCTCAAAAAATCGCGGAACTCTTTTAAATGCAGAGATGTTCTTTGAAACCAAACGCCGAGATAGATAATTTTTTTATTGTTTGTTGCCATATATTTTTATTTATGATTATATTTTATCATAAACATCTCTAATCTGCTATAATGACATTATATGTGTGGAATAGTAGGATACATTGGAAAAAAAGAAGCGGCTCCGGTTTTAATTTCCGGTTTGAAGCGCCTTGAATATCGCGGATATGATAGTGCCGGGCTATGTCTTTTGGATAATGGTCAGCTTTTTGTCGTCAAAAAAGAAGGACCGATCAGTTCGCTTGAGGCGGTTTTGAACGAAAAAACTCCTTCCGGCCTAATAGGCATTGGGCATACTCGTTGGGCGACGCATGGGAGGCCAAACGAGGTAAATGCTCATCCGCATTGTGATTGTAGCGGTCGAATAGCGATTGTGCATAATGGCATAATCGAGAATTATGCCGCGTTAAAGAGCGTGCTTGAGGGCGAGGGGCATAAGTTTCTGTCCGAAACCGATTCTGAAGTTATTGCTCATTTGATTGAAAAGTTTTATAGCGGCAATTTGGAAGAAGCTGTTTTGGCATCAATTGCTTGTTTGGAGGGAACATTTGGACTGGCGGCCATATGCGCCGATGAAAATCGGATTGTGGCGGCTCGCCGGGGTTCTCCGCTTATGCTTGGTATAGGTGAAGATAGTATTTATATAGCCTCCGATGCTTCGGCGGTAATAGGCAACGCCGATAAAGCCGTTTATTTAAAAGATAATGAAATGGCCATTGTCTCTCCGGAGGGATATGTGGTTAAGGATATGACCGGAGAAGTAATGGAGGAAGACGCTCAGGAAATACTTCTTACCCTTGATGAAATAGAAAAAGGTGGTTTCAAGCATTTCATGTTGAAAGAAATATTTGAACAACCGGAAACCGTAGCGGATGCGATGCGCGGTCGATTAAACGAAAGTGGCGTTAAACTTTCGATTGATGTTGATCCTAATCGGATAAAAAGAATAATAATAACCGCTTGCGGGACAAGCTGGCATTCCGCTCTTATCGGAAAATACTTGATTGAGAAAATTGCCGGCATTCCGGTGGAAGTCGATTATGCTTCCGAATTTCGATATCGTAATCCGATAATTAGACCCGATGATCTGATGATTGTAATTTCCCAGTCCGGAGAAACAGCCGATACTTTAGCTGCCTTGCGTTTAGCCAAGGGCGGCAAAACTCTCGGTATAATCAATGTTGTCGGTTCGACAATTTCTCGAGAAGTAGATTTCGGCATTTATTTGCATGCCGGTCCGGAAATAGGCGTTGCTAGTACCAAAGCTTTTACTTCTCAAGTAGTTTCCTTGATACTGTTGTCTTTGCAGTTCCGCGAAAAACTCGGTTTGGGTTTTGATTCCGAATTAGCACGGGAACTCTTATTAATACCGGAAAAGATTAGAGAAGTTTTATCAAATGCGGAACGCATTGAAAGTATGGCGGATAATTTTACCGCTTCAAGCAGTTTTCTTTATCTTGGTCGCGGCATAAATTTCCCGACCGCACTTGAAGGGGCTTTAAAGCTGAAAGAAGTTTCCTATATCCATGCCGAGGGCTATCCGGCCGCAGAAATGAAGCACGGGCCGATTGCTCTTATCGATGAAAACATGTTTGTCGTTTTTATTGTTAACAGCGGCCCGATATTCGATAAGGTCATTAGCAATATGCAGGAAGTGAAAGCGAGAGGCGGACGTATAATATCGATTACTGATTCTGATAATCCGGAGGTTGCCAGCTTGTCTGAATTTGTTATTAAGGTGCCGTCGGTACGAGAAGAGCTTTCTCCGCTGATAAATGTGATACCACTGCAAATACTCGCCTATCATATTGCTGATAAGAAAGGTGTTAATGTTGATAAGCCCCGCAATTTAGCTAAATCCGTGACTGTTGAATAAAATTATTATTTTGAAAAAAGATATGAAAACGAAGAACCCAGTAATTCTTATTATTCGCGACGGTTGGGGTTATCGCCGCGCAAAAGCCAACAATCTTATTTCCTTAGCAGAAACGCCGTGGAATGATTTGTATTGGAACGATTATCCGCATGTTTTATTGGCGGCAAGCGGCAGAGCTGTCGGTCTCCCTGATGGTTATCAGGGCAACTCCGAGGTCGGGCACATGACTATCGGCAGCGGCCGCATCATTTTTCAATCGCTTGAAAAAATAAACCAAAGTATTAAGAAGGGAGATTTTTTTCGCAACGATGCTTTTTTGAAAACCATATCAGCTTGTCGAAAATCGGGCGGTAATCTTCATTTAATTGGCCTGCTGCAAACTCAAGGTGTGCATAGTCATATTGATCATCTATTCGCCTTGCTTGATATTTGTCGCCGGGAAAAATTTCATCGCGTTTACGTACATGCAATAACGGATGGGCGAGATGCTCCGGTAAAAGAAAGCTTAAAACACTTAAAGGCCCTCGAAAGGAAAATTAAAACGATTGGATTCGGGCAGATTGCCACTGTTTGTGGTCGCTATTATGCTATGGATCGAAATAATCGCTATGAAAGGACGGAAGAAGAATATAATTGCGTGCTTGCCCAGTCAGGGGTAATATTTTCCAATCCACTTTCTTATGTGAAGGCCTCTCACGTCAAGGGTGAGACTGATGAGTTTATTAAACCTGGACGCCAGAATGGATATAGAGGGCTGCAAGACGGCGATGGTCTGATCTTTTTCAATTTTAGGACTGATAGGCCGCGCCAGTTAACTCGAGCCCTGACGGAGCCGACATTCAAGGAATTTAAAAGGGAAAGGCGTAAAATTACCTTTGCGGCCATGACCGAATACTATCGACCTCTTAAGGGGGCTGTCGCTTTTCCGGATATTGAACCAAAAAATCTCTTAGGCGAAGCGGTTTCTTCTTTTGGCGGGCGGCAGTTGCGTATTAGTGAAACGGAAAAATATGCGCACGTCACATTTTTCTTTAATGGACAGAAAGAGAAAGCCTCAAAGGGCGAAGACAGAGTCCTTATCCAATCGCCGCATGTTGCCACATATGATCTTAAGCCGGAAATGAGTGTTTCGGAAATTGCCGATCGTATTGCCGCGGAAATTAGAAAAAAGAAATATGACCTTATCGTCACTAATCTCGTTAATGGTGATATGGTCGGGCACACAGCTGATCATAAAGCAATAATAAAAGGAGTTGAGGCGGTTGATAAGGCGGTGGGAGAAATTGTTTCAGTTGGACTTGGTTATGGTTATACCAGTTTGATATTTGCCGATCATGGCAATGCTGAAGACAAGAGCGCCAAATATGCGACTAGCCACACCTTAAATCCAGTTCCTCTTATGATTGTTTCTCCTGATAAGAAGCTTGAGAAGATTAAAATAAAGGAAGACCTCGGTCTTCAAGACATTGCTCCGACCGCCTTAAAAATAATGGGGATTAAGAAGCCAAAAGAAATGACGGGGAAAGTTGCCTTTTAATTTGAAAAAGCGTGGATTTAAAAAACCGGCTATCGCCGGTTTTTTGTTATGTCTGGTTTTCACTATAATCCCATCCCGGGTTCATGTAATCGGCTTTTTCGTTTGAGCCAGTATTTGCTTCGGCTATTCCGTTCATTAGTCTTATCAAGCCCTCTTTTGATGTGTGGGTTATTAATTCAACGGCCTCGCCTGAAAGACGACCTCTTCCAATGTTAACAAGTTTGTTGATGTGTTTAATGGTAAATTCTTTGCCATATTTTTTGATATGAAGTTTTTCCAGTTCCAAATCGAGGATATTTTTGCGGACTAACAGTTCAGCGGGATCAGATAAGTATTTGGTTCGTTTTTCGCTTTCATTTTTTGATGCTATAAATTCTTCAGTTAATAACTCTGCGGCTTCGCTTGAAATGCCTTTTTCGGCCATTGTCATCTCGTGCAAGATTTCGTGCAAGATTGTTTCCTCCCAATATTTTTTTCCTTCTACAGTGTTGAGTTGCATTGAAGATGGAATTGTTATTTTATTGGTTCCGCAAGTGTAATAAGCCTCAGCACTTTCGCCAGCCTCACTTTCAATGTCTTCAGAAGATTTTATAGAATATGAAATCCCCATGACATTGC
>Ga0209373_10003268_pt1 | contig 15206 bp, 15 predicted proteins | sample Higcelweek5metaG_FD_187173 | JGI IMG/M metagenome (GOLD analysis project Ga0209373, IMG submission 187173) | Freshwater pond sediment microbial communities from the University of Edinburgh, under environmental carbon perturbations - High... | ecosystem: Environmental > Aquatic > Freshwater >...
CTCATAATCCATGTAGGCAAGCATCAGTACTTCTCCGGACTTTTCTTCCACGACAATAGCGGGAACAAGTCCGAGTGTATCTTTTTTGAGACGTTGCCAGAGGGCCAGCGCACGGCCGATTTTACGAACCGGAATTCCTCTGTCATCGAGGTATTTTTTCAGATCCTTAATCGAAATTTCCCCGAAGTGAAAAAGGCTTGCCGCAAGAACGGCATCTGCTTTTCCGTCGACGATTCCGTTGTAAAAATCCGAAAGGCATCCTGCGCCGCCGGATGCGATTACGGGTACAGACACCGCCTCTGCGATCATCCGGGTAATTTTGTTGTCATAGCCGCTCTTCGTACCGTCACGATCCATGCTGGTCAGAAGAATTTCTCCCGATCCGAGTGCCTCCGCCTTCTTTGCCCACTCGACTGCATCCAGACCGGTGGTTTTGGTGCCTCCGGCGATAACGACCTCATATCCGCTCGGGAATTGATCCGATTCGGCAATACTTCTGACATCAATTGCAGTAACGATGCACTGTGATCCAAATCGGGCGGATGCGGACGTAATCAATTCCGGATTAAGTACAGCGGCCGAATTCAAAGATATCTTGTCTGCACCGGCCGTCAGAAGCTCGCGAATGTCATCGAGGGTGCGGATACCTCCGCCGACGGTGAAGGGAATAAAGACTTCCTTTGCCACCCGTGTCACCATATCGATCATTGTTCCGCGGTTTTCGAGCGTTGCGGCTATGTCAAGAAAAACCAATTCGTCGGCCCCGGACACATTGTATACTTTCGCAATTTCCACCGGGTCTCCGGCGTCGCGCAACGAGATGAAATTTACTCCTTTGACGACTCGTCCATCCTTAACGTCAAGGCAGGGGATGATTCTTTTTGCAAGCATTCGTACAGCCTCACTTTTCCTTCGTAAATGGCCTTCCCGACGATGATGCCGGAGCAGCCGCTTTTCCTTATTTCCCAAAGGTCTTCTTCGGAACCGATCCCTCCGGATGCGATCACTGACAGTTGAGTCGCGGAGACAATCGCCGCGGTTTGGGCGGTCGCAGGGCCGGTCATCATTCCGTCACGACTGATATCGGTATAAATTACCGTCTCCGCGCCGAGATCCTGCATTGAAGCGGCAAATTCCGTTGCACGCACTCCTGATCCGGATGTCCAACCGTCAACAGCCACATCACCGTTATGTGCATCAATACCGATAGCGATGTTATGCGGGTACAATTTGAGCGCCGTACGCGTAAATTCACGGTCGCGGATCGCAGAGGTTCCGATGACGCACCGACTGACGCCTTGCACGCGAAGGAGCTTTTCGAGTGTTTCGAGATTGCGGATTCCTCCGCCCGCCTGAACTTTAAGCCCTGTCTCAAAGGCGATTCGACCGATGATTTCATGGTTAACCGGAACGCCGGATCGGGCAGCATTCAGGTCCACGATATGAATCCAGGAGGCACCCTGCTCACGAAATTCCTTTGCCACGGCAATCGGGTCATCCGAATATACGGTGACTTGATCATATTTGCCCTGTCTGAGGCGAACGACTTTACCGTCCAGCAAATCAATTGCGGGATATATAATCACCTTGTCCTCCTTGCCCAGCGGTTGAGTATCGAAAGCCCGACCTCGCCGCTTTTCTCGGGATGGAATTGCATTGCCGTAACGTTATCGTGCGTTACCGCACAGGCATATTCTATTCCGTAGCTTGCAGTCGCCGCAATGTCGTTTTTATCCGAGGGATCACAATAGTACGAGTGGACAAAATAGACGTAGTCGCCTTTCCGGAACATCGGATCCGACACACTATAAAAATTGTTCCAGCCAATCTGGGGGATTTTGAGTCTTAACTCGCGCGGAAACCGTCGGACCGTGCCCGGCAGGATTGCAAGTCCGCTACTGTGTCCGTCTCCCTCCTCGGATGTCTCGAAAAGGAGCTGCATTCCAAGACAAACACCCAAAAACGGGCGGCCGGAAGCCACATAATCTTTGACGGTCTGATCCAGGCCTCTTAATTGCAACGCCTCCATTGCCGGCTGAAAAGCGCCGACTCCCGGAAGTATGACGCCGGATGCGGAAAGGACTTCTTCCGGCTTGCTGGTAATAATGCTGGAGTAGCCGATGTATTCGAGCGCTTTTTGCACCGAACCGAGATTGCCGACACCATAGTCAATAACAGCGATCATTCAAGTTCCTTTCCGGTAATCCGCGAATAGGCCTCACGGTATTTGTCCGCAGTCTTCCCGATGACTTCCGCCGGGAGTTTGGGAGCAGGATAGGTCTTGTCCCAGTCGAGGGTCTCGAGCCATTCGCGCAGGTACTGCTTGTCGAAGCTCTTCTGGGCGCGGCCGGGCACATATTCAGACGCTTCCCAGAACCGTGAGGAATCCGGTGTCAGCATCTCATCGCCGATAACAAGTTGACCGTCGATCTTGCCGAATTCGAATTTGGTGTCGGCAAGAATCAGTCCTTTGGAGAGCGCATAGCTTGATCCTGCATTATATAGTGCAAGGCTGCTGCGCTCAAGCATTCCGGCGTCTTCCACGCCGATCAGATTCTCGAGTTCTTTCATGGAGATATTGATATCGTGGCCTTCATCCGCCTTAGTGGAGGGCGAAAAAATCGGCTCGGGGAGTTTATCACACTGTCCGAGTCCCTCGGGCATCTTGATACCGCTGACCGTTCCGCTCTTTCGATATTCCTTTAGGGCAGACCCTTCCAGATAGCCGCGTACGATACATTCCGCAGGCAGCATTTTTGCTTTCTTAACCCACATTGAACGTCCTTTTAGCTCTTCATAATGCTTCGCCAGGCCAAGCGGGTATTCCCGCGGATCGGTCGAAATCACATGGTTCGGAATGATGTCCTTTGTCATTTGAAACCAGAAAGCAGAAATACTGTTCAGTACCTGCCCCTTATCCGGGATCAGATCGTCGAATACGACATCGAATGCGGAAATCCGGTCCGTGACAATCATCAGCATTGTGTCGCCGAGATCATAAACATCCCGAACCTTACCCCGGATCAACAGTGGAAGATCAATGTAATCAGTGTTTCTTTGCAAACTCATAGAACGCCCCTCCTCAGAAGTATTAAAACGGTGTAACGGTACCGTACAGGTATCTATAATGTTCCCTTGGTTGAAGGGATTTGGTCCGCAAATCGGGCATCCGGGGATGCCGCTTCACGGAACGCCCGGGCAAAAGCCTTAAACATCGCCTCCACTTTGTGGTGGTCGTTGCCGCCGTATTCGCATCTCAGGTGGAGTGTGATGCCCGCTTGAAAAGCCAGCGCCCGAAAAAACTCTTCCGTCAGTTCCGTATCAAAGTCACCGACCCGGTCGGAAGAAAACTTGGCGTCAAACACCAGGAATGGTCTGCCTGAAATATCGAGCGAGCATACGGCAAGCGTCTCATCCATCGGAATCGAAGCAAAACCGTAGCGACTAATGCCCTTCTTGTCCCCGAGCGCCTCGACAATTGCTTTACCGAGTACGATGCCGATGTCCTCAACGGTGTGATGTCCGTCCACGTGCAGATCTCCGTCGGCTTTCACATTGAGGTCAAGGCCTCCATGCCTCGCCAGCAGATCCAGCATGTGATCTAAAAAACCAATCTTCGTTTCTGCATTACACTTGCCTGTCCCGTCGATCGCGATTGCTACGTCAATATTGGTTTCACGTGTTGTGCGGCTGCACGACGCGGTTCTGTTCGGTGATGATGCTTCCATTTTCATCCGTTCTCCTTTTTTACTTCGACCCATATTTTCCGGACCGCACTCATGAGTTTGTCCATTTGCTCGTCTGTTCCGACGGAAATACGCAGGTATTCACTAATGCGCGGCTTATTAAAATACCTTACCAGTATACCTTGATTCCGCAAATTGTTGTATAGTTCCGATGCCCCGATTTGCCCGGGACGGACAAAAAGAAAGTTCGCCGCTGACACCGGCACGTCAAAGCCCATCTCCAGCATTTCCGCGCGGACACGCTCCCGCGTCGCAATGATTTTCCCTGTGTTTTGCTCAAACCAGGCACGATCGCGAACTGCAAGCTCAGCGACTTTTTGAGCCAGCGTATCTACCGGGTAAGAATTGAACGAGTCCCGAATCCGGCAGATTCCCTCGATTAGCTCTTCCGATGCGATCGCGTACCCGAGCCGCAGCCCGGCCAGCGAGTGTGATTTGGATAGTGTTCCGATAATCAGAAGATTGGGGTATTTTTCGAGAAGTCCGACGACCGAGGTGCCGCCGAAGCAAACATACGCTTCATCAATCAGTACCACGCGATCCGGGTTGGCTATAAGGATTCGCTCAACAGATTCCAGTGACATCGACACTCCGGTCGGCGCGTTTGGGTTGGCAATGGCTACGCCTCCCTCCTGCGCACAAAACGGCTCTACCGGTACTGAGAAATCATCCGCCAGGGAAATCCTCTTGAGCGGAATGTCATAGAGGTCGGCATAGACCGGATAGAAACTGTAGGAGATGTCCGGAACTAGCAGGGGCGCCGCGTTTTCCCCGCTCTCGAAAAACGCCTGGAACGCAAATGCCAGCACTTCGTCCGAACCGTTACCGCAAAAAACCTGCTCCGGCAGTACACCCCAAAACTCAGCGAACGCTATGCGAAGCTTCGTACAGGACGTGTCGGGATAAAGGCGCAAGATCTCCGGATCAAAGGACTTCAGAAACTTTTCGATCGACGGTGAAGGCGGATACGGGTTTTCATTGGTATTCAGCTTTATGACTTTCTGTCCTTCGCGTGGCTGCTCTCCGGCGACGTACGGACTGATTTTTCGTGTTTTTTGGTTCCAAAAGCGGCTCATATTGACTCCTTAATCAGTAAGTTATTTCGTTATTCAAATCTTGCTCTGACCGCGTCTGCGTGAGCCTGCAGGCCTTCCGCTTCGGCAAAGTAAGCGACCTTCTCGTAACACTCCCTCAGGGACTCCTTGTTATATCGCAGAATGCTGGTTTTTTTGAGGAAGTCACCCGTACTCAGCGGCGAGAAAAACCGCGCAGTTCCGGAAGTCGGAAGCGTATGGTTCGGTCCGGCAAAATAATCCCCGAGCGGCTCCGGCGTATAGTTGCCGACAAAAATCGCGCCGGCATTCTTGATTTTATAAATCAGCGTGTCCGGATCCTCCACACAAATTTCCAGGTGCTCGGGAGCCAGCTCTTCGGAAAAAGCCACGGCTGCTGCTAGATCGTCTACTACCAGAATCGCACAGTAGTCCCGAAGCGAAGCTTCAATAATTTCTTTCCGGGGCGATTGCTCCGAGCGTCGGTCGATCGCTGCAAAAACCGAATTTGCGAGTGTCTCGCTGGTGGTCACCAGAATCGCCGAGGCAATCTTGTCGTGCTCCGCCTGAGAAAGCATGTCCGCCGCAACAAATTCAGGATCGGCTGAATCATCGGCAATAATCAGTATCTCACTGGGACCGGCAAACATATCGATGTCGACCTGCCCGAAAACAAGACGCTTTGCCGTATTGACGTAGATGTTACCCGGGCCGCAGATTTTGTCGACCCGGGGAATTGTTTCCGTTCCATACGCCATAGCTCCGATCGCTTGCGCGCCACCGATCTTATAGATCTCATCCGCACCGGCGATTCGCGCGGCCGCCAGGGTCACCGGATTCACGGTTCCGTCCGCGCGGGGCGGTGTACAAAGCACAACCCGCTCTACACCCGCCGTCTTGGCAGGAATAACGTCCATGAGCACCGTCGAGGGAAGCGGAGCCGTTCCACCGGGTACATAGATTCCTGCGATCGACAGAGGCCGTACGATCATTCCGATTTGTGCGCCCTGCCTTACAGCCATCATGTATCCGTCCTCGCGTTGTGCCTCGTGAAAAGCGCGAATATTCGCGGCGGCTTCTTCCATGATTTGGATCAGTTTCGGATCAGTCTCCGCCATTGCGGCGGTAATTTCCGCTTCGGTAACACGAAGTGCGTCCGCAGCCAAGGAGGCCCGATCGAACCGGAGTGTGTATTTTTGAACGGCTGTATCACCGGTCTCCCGTATGTCCGAAAGAATTTCGTTTACAACTTGGACGACCGGTCCGAGATCCATTTTCCCGCGCAATCCCAGATCTTCGCACGTCTTTGCCAGATCTTTCGAAGACGCTTTAATCAATTTACACTTCATGGCTTGTCCTCCGCTTTCGGTTCACTTTTTTCCAGTTGCTCACGGATCGCGTCGAGCATCGGGATAATTTCAGCGGATTTCATTTTCATAGACACTCGATTCACAACCACCCGTGCAGAGATGTCCGCAATCACTTCCAAAACATCCAGACCGTTTTCGCGAAGTGTCCGTCCGGATTCCACGATGTCAACAATCACTTCCGCAAGACCGATCAGCGGTGCGAGTTCGACGGAACCGTTCAGTTTAATGATCTCGACGCTTTCCCTCTTTGTTTTTTCAAAATAATTCCGCGTAATATTCGGGTATTTGGACGCCACCCGCTTGTTGGGAATCCGGTCGAGCTTTCCCTTGAGTTTTTCGGGACCGCATACGCACATCCGGCATGCACCGAACCGCAAATCAATTACCTCATAAAGCTGGCGGCTTTCTTCCATCAGCGTGTCTTTGCCGACAACACCGATATCCGCCGCGCCATATTCCACATAAGTCGGAACATCCGCCGGCTTGGCCATGATGAAGCGTAGTCCAGCCTTCGGATCCTCCAGAATTAATTTCCTTGTATCTTCTCTGGCAGCGGTGCAGTCATAACCGGCCGCCTCGAGTAGACTGAGCGCCTGATCCGCCAACCGGCCTTTGGATAATGCAATTGTTATCATTTCAGTTCTTATCTCCTTCCGGTTCACAGCAGTCAACCGTCTTAAGGTATATCACCTGTTCAATTTTGTTTTCTTTTGCATACAGATCCAGTTCGTGCTCATTCTTGCCGAAGCAGTCCAGGACGACAATCAACTTCTTCTTTCGCAGTTCCCGCGCAGCCTCGATGGCTTTACCGCGAAGTCCCGGCTCATTATCGTATCCGATGATTGCATCAACGGTCTTGCGGCGGAATTCTTTGCCCTGACGATGAAGTGCGGCGATACAGAGCGTTATTCCGATCGAAAAACCGACCGCTGCCAGATCTCTTCCGAAAACCGACACCACTTTATCATAACGCCCGCCCGAGATGATCGGGAACCCGACCTCGCGCGTAAATCCTTTAAAAATCATACCGGTATAGTAGTCAAGGCTCCTCAGCATACCCAGGTCAATGGATACATACTTTAAAAACCCGTAATCACCGAGGATTTCGAGAATTTCTCTCAAATTGGCAAGTGCGCCGAGTGCTGTCTTGTTGTTGACGCGTTTTTCGAGAATATCAATGGTATCAAACGTCCCGAAAAGCGTCGGAATCATACTGAGTGTCTGCTTATCTTCGACAGAAAGGTTGAGTTGATCTGCCGTCCGGTCAAGCATCACGGTATCTTTCTGATCCACCAGTGTTGATAAAAGCTTCGCGTCTTCTTCCCCGATACCCCATTCTTCCATCAGCCCTCTGAAAAAGTTGACCTGCCCGATGGATACCTGAAGGTCCGAGAGTCCGATTTCAAGTGCCGATGCGATCGAAAGTGCAATGACCTCTGCATCCGCCTGTGGTCCCGGAACGCCCATGAGCTCCACTCCGGCCTGTGAAAACTCCCGCTGCCTGCCGCCTCCGGACTCACGAAAGCGGTACATATTCTCTATATAAGATAGTCTAAGCGGCGGTTTCTCGTCTTTCAGAAGCGTCGCGGCAAGCCTTGCCGCCGGTATCGTTCCGTCATATCGAAGTGACAGAATGCGTCCCTCCTGATCGGCGAGTTTATACATGTTTTCCTGAGCCACAAAGTTCCCACCCGCAAAGACATCATAAAACTCGATGCCCGGTGTCTCTATCTCCTGATAGCCTCCCGTTGCGAAAAGGGAACGGAGCTTGTTCTCTACGCCTCGCTTTGCCGCACAGTCCTCCGGCAGCATATCGCTCAGCCCGTCCGGTGTATGAAATCGGTAGTTTCCCATGTGACCCTCCTCTTCGCTGTTCTGGTTGCTTTACCGCTTTACTCTGCTAAAGCGGTAAAGCCTTTCTGTATTATATGATACTCTTTTGTGACTTGTCAAGCCCATAAAAGTTAACAGCCGAAATAGTAAACAACCGAAAAAAATCCGGCCGGGTTTTCGCCCGACCGGATGAGCCAAAGGAGCTCTGATTTTTGCTTAAAACGACAGTACTCCATATAAAGGCCCGCTTCCGTCTTTACTGTCATACGGTTGACAATGATTTTTTACCTGGTAAGTAATAAGGTCTGCGGTCACCTGATACGCCCAATCCTGAACCACTTCTCGATGACCGTTAACAAAAGTAACGCTTCTATACTGTCGAGTGCAATATTCCTCTGCGGTTGCAATCTCCGGATTATAAAGATATTCAGCACCGCTTGCATTCGTATCTATGTTGAAATAACGATACCCAACACATGGCGGAATCGGTGTTCCCGATGATACATGAAGTGTTGAGTTCATAATTTGTACGACGGAGTCATCCGGAACAGAATCAAAAGCATTTTCGGAATATAAATCCGATGCAGAAAACTCGGTCCCCGTCATCTCTATTAATGTATTGTTGTATATACCTGTTTCACCCAGCGCTTTCAATTCCTCACTGGAAAATCCATGGACAAGTAAATTCAGGTATAGTTTTTCTTCCAAATCTTCCTGTGTCACCGGATACAAGGCGTCTTCTTGAAGCATTCCGCTTTTTTCTGAAATATCCGTTCGCAGCACGACCTCTTCATTTTCTGTGACAATTTGCCTTCCATCAGAATCAGCGGTTAGAGCCTCAGGAGCGGCCGAACGATCAAGAATTTTGTTCATCGCGTCAAGGATTTCCAGATTCTCCCATAGAAAAAAGCGATCACTCTCCGAGTTTCCCTTAATGTATATGGATGTCGGCGTAGCAAGCCCCATATAAAAATCATAAGGAGCATTCTCTTCGGATTCAGAATCAAAAATTTCAGGATCAAAACTGTCGCCTCTAATATCTATGGAAACCGTTGTTTCACGATTGGCTCTGAAAAGATAATCCCAAAGTGTGTAATAGAATCGACAAGAATACTCCTCAATATTTCCCAATTCTTCGTCCGGTATAAGCTGCTTCGACATTTCCTCTTGTCTTGCCGTTCCGTATTTCTTATCAATCGTGACCTCGTAAGAATATATAATGACTTGATCGTACGAATCCAGCAGTGATAAAGGAGTTGCTTCCACAGTCATATCCTTAGTCGGCACGTAGAACTTTACCTCAGTCAATAAGAAAAATATACCGAAAAGCATTCCACTCAACAGCAACACAGTAATAATCGTGCTTACCATTGATTTCTTTTTAACACTCTTGAAAAATCTTACTCCGCTGCTTGACGTCTCTTTCACTTTCGACACTTCGGTATTATTTGCCTGCTCCATAATCTTCTCGCTAATCGCTCTGCATTCCGGACATTCCGCTAGATGTGCTTTGACCCAGGCATCCGTTTTGGGTGCTACCAATCCATCTGCTAGTGACGGCAAAAGATCTCTGACAATTTCACACGTTTTCTCCGCTCTCATACAAATTCACAACCTTCCTCATTTTTTGATGGTTCTTGTTTCCAAACTACAGACTCTTATAATGACTGAATGATTTTAACCCCATAAATCATTATGCTTTCCACTCTAATTTCTTACTTGAAAAGTGGTCCGCTTCCGTCTTTTTCATCGTACTGGTCGCGCATTTGGCTGTAATAATCGCTTCCATCGGTAAAGGAATAATAATAAGCAGCTTCTTCATTTGCTTCTTCCAGGGATAGTGCCCAGTACACTTCCCTATATCCTTTCTCGAAACTAAATACCCGGTTTTCGCGATTAGTATATACAAACACATCTGCGATATCGGGATCATAAAGTTCTTCCCATCCGGCACTTACAAGAAACCCATCACCGAAAGAAAAAAATGATCGGTAACCCATTAGCGGCACAATCGGGGTAGTCGGAGAAACAGAAAGCGTCACATTTGCAATTTGAACGATGCAATCGTCCGGCACATCGGCAAAAGCTTCTTCGGCGTATATGTTTGCCTCTTTATATTCTTTTCCGGTCATCTCCACTAGTTTGAAATCGATGATTCCCGATTCGCTCAGTACGGCCAGCTCCTCGTTTGTAAAAACACCGCGCATCAATATGTTGTGAAGCGATAATGAAATATCATTTCCGGATAAGGGAAAATCATCCTCTTTAAGTGATTCCGGAAGAAGACCATCCGCTTCCGTGATATCTGTCCGCATAATAACTCTTTCATTCTCATACACAATAAAGCCATCGATTAATTCTTCTGTCCCTGTCTTGTTTTGAGTGTCAGCGGATCGAACAAGTATTTTATTCATCGCACTAAAAATGTCAGTCGTGTCCTGAAGCACAAGACGGTCCTGGTCAGAATCACCAAGAAGGTAGACCGTTACCGGTGTCTTCTCCAATTCAAGTTCAGGAAATTCATTCTGCACGAAGTCACTATTGATTAATAATCGATGCGCTATTTGTACCCTCGGGGCAAACAAAGCATCCCATAAGGTATAGTAATATCGGATTGGATACTCCACTTTGCTTCCCCATATCTCGTCCGTCAATAACTTTCCGGGGCCTTTTTCTTGTGTTGCGAATGAATACTTGTCATCAATCTTTATCTCGTAAATTTGCGAGCTGGTTGAAAAGTATGTTGACCCTAATTTGAGAGAGATATCCTTTGTCGGAATATAGAATTTTTTCACCCTCAGCATGTAAAACCCACCAAAACAGAGCGCACAAATAACTGCGGCAATAACAATGATCTTGATTGCAGTTGTCCTGCGAATCTTTTTCATAAAATTCACCTTCTTGTTCAATTGCTTTTCCGAAAGTGTATTGGGAGTGATAGGTTCAGGGATCATAAGTGTATCCCATATTTCTTTGCATTCCGGACACTCTTCAAGATGTTCTTTTATCCAAGCCTCGGTTTTGGGGGCAACCAGACCTTCAGCCAGTGATGGCATAAGGTCCCGCACAATTTCACAAGTTTGCTCTGCTCTCATATTGACTCACGACCTCTCTTCATCTTTTCTTTGCCTCGATAATATGTGACACGCGCCCAGGTCTCGGTCTTTCCGAGAATTTCCCCGATTTCACGATATCCCAAATCGCCGATTAAGCGGAGGTACATCACTTCACGGGTAACAGGGTCAAGGCGCTGCATATGACGGTATAGTTCCAGGGTCGCTTCGGTCCCGGTCAGGACCGTTTCCGGGGAAGGACCGTCGTCCGGCTCGTTTTCAATTTCTTCAAGGTCAACTGTCCGGTGTTTTTTGCGTTTCTCGAGTTCCCGAAACCAGAGATGTTTTGCAATCTGACAGAGCCAGACGTCCATTTTACATTCTCCGTTATACCGGTTGATCGACTTGAGAGCCTGATAGAAGGTTTCAGCAGTAAGTTCCTCAGAAAGATCATCGTCATGAGACATGCGCAGCAAAAACCTGTATACCGGTTTCGCGTACTCCCGATAGATCTCGTCCATATCCCTCACGAGATTCCCACCTCTTTTCACCCTCTACTATCTATATCCATTTCGGAAGTCATTCGTTACAACATTTTTATTATATCTTTAATTTTCTTTAAAAAGTGGGACGTAGTATGTCCGATCAAACGCATTCGTGATTCGTGTACGACCTTTTTGCGATATAATAAAGATAAATAAACAAACGTCGCACCGAGCACTATTGTTTGATTAATCGTCAGATGAGCAAGGAACACGAGGCCGGGTATGGGCAATATCATCGATTATGTTCGAAACGAGCTCCGGACTCTGCGCGAAAAGCCTTTCAGCGCAGTGGACAGTCTGGTGCTTTCGCAGTTTACGTATGTCAATTTCACCGGTCTGGTTCCGGGGCTTTTTGATGATAATCCTTCCGTACGAATATGCGATCTGCTTAAAGCCGAATACCTTGAATCGCTCTTTTCGAGACTGCACAATGTCGACTCAAATCGGGATCTACTGATAGCATTGGGTATGAGTCCGAGATTTCGCGATATCAGAATGAATTATTTCGTCGATGAGGCCGACACGGAAGTGCAGATGCAGTTTGCTGCGGTAACGTTCCTTTTGGATGAGCGAACTGCCTATCTCGCGTTTCGCGGAACGGACGGCACGTTGGTCGGTTGGAAAGAAGACTTTAACATGGCGTATATTTACCCGCTTCCTTCCCAGGAGGCCGGGCTTCTGTATCTGAACGCCGTATCCGGATTGCTTCCCAAGCGAATGGATGTAATGGTCGGCGGTCATTCCAAAGGAGGCAATATCGCCGTATACGCCTCGATGAAGTGCAAGAAGTCTTTTCAGAAGCGGATCGTTGAAATATATAATCACGACGGGCCCGGTTTTTCGAAAGAAGTAGTCACCGGTCAGGAATTTGATGTAATACGCGACAGGACACAAAAAAGCATGCCGCAGTCATCGGTTTTCGGCATATTACTTCATCATCAGGAGAATGTCCGCGTGGTCGAAAGTGCCGGTGGCACCCTTATGCAGCACGATCCGTTCAGTTGGTGTATCGAAGGCGATGACTTCTGCTATACACAAAACCTCACCGGGGCCTCCGAAACCCGACACAAGACAATTAATCAATGGCTCTCCACACTTTCTCAAGATCAGCGAAAGCTGTTTATTGAAACACTGTATCAATTGGTCGAGTCGACACAGGCGACAAGCATTTACGAACTCACGGATGACTGGCGAAAAGTCGCGTCGAAGATCTTGTCCACAGCCAAAGAGCTCGATCCCGAGACGCGCAAATTTGTCAAAAAGACTTTTTTCGAATTGGTAAGACTCTCACTTCAGAACATCCGTCTCCCGATCAAAAAAGTGGTCGCCAAACCGGTTGCGATCACAGAGACTTCGATGGTAACGTCAAATGAGCAGACATCGTCAATTCTCTCTGTCTCCTATGATTGAGTAAACTAACCATGGAAAGGTAACAACAGTGGCAAAAAAATTCCACCCCTCCTCCATACCGATTTCAGACAGACTGCTGATCGGCGTTCCGCTTGCGGTCGTCGGCGGCTATCTCGATGCATATACGTATTTGTTCCACGGAGGTGTTTTTGCAAATGCGCAGACGGGGAATCTGGTTCTACTGGGTATATCGATATCACGTGGTGCCTTCTCCCATGCTTTTTCCTACCTTCTTCCGGTGTTGGCGTTTGTCTTTGGCGTTCTGATTACGGAATGGATGAGGATACGCAGCGCAACGCTATGGATTTTGCGATGGCGTCATCTTGTGCTTTTTGTTGAGGCAATGCTTCTTTTTGTAATCGGCTTCCTTCCTGCAGCGTTTCCCGACAATGTCGTCAATGTCGTTGTGTCTTTTGTATGCGCGATGCAGGTGAACAGTTTTCGAAAATTGCACGATCGTGCTTACGCCACAACCATGTGTACCGGGAACCTTCGCAGCGCGACCGAAGCACTTTCAAATTCCATGCACGAATTCGATCCGGAGGAATTTGATGTTTTCCTTCGCTTTGGAGCGATTCTGCTTGCATTCTGTGCAGGAGCGGTCCTCGGCACCGTCATGACTAAGCTGCTCGCCGGTAAAAGCGCATGGATCTGTTCTCTGATCCTGCTGATATGCATTATGATTATGAAGGTAAAAGACTCCCACGAACTTAAAGGAGATAAATAATAAATGTTTACTGTTCAAAACGTAATCCGTCTGCTTCTTTTTGCTCTCGCGATTTACGGAATAGCCGTCTTTACTCGCCCGATGTTCATCGGGATTCTAAACAGCGGAAACGCTGCGGGTCTTCTCGCCTGCGTACTTATTGCAGTTGCTGTGCTGTTTTCGTCTCCCCTGTACCGGCTTCTGCAGCGGTGTCTAAAAACGCGTGGCGGCAAGATAACAATTATCGCAGTCGGAACATTTCTGCTTCTGGGCATCATTTGGGTAACCATCCTCTCCGTTCTTATGGCACAGGCGGCTTCCGCGAAGCCCTCTCAACCGGCCACCCTGATCGTCCTCGGATGCAAGGTCAACGGGGATACACCGAGTCTGGCGCTTCAGAAGAGGATTGATGCGGCTGCGGAATATCTGTTACAAAATCCGTCCGTTATCGTTATCGTCTCGGGCGGTCAAGGTCCCGATGAGTGGATCAGCGAGGCGGAAGCAATGAAGAACCGACTTCTTGAAAAGGGCATCGAGATCGAGCGCATCATGATGGAAGACAAGTCTACGTCTACCCTGGAAAACCTTGAATTTTCGAAAAATATACTGCTCGAAAAGGGCCTGGGTACAAATGTCATCATCGTAACCGAGGGCTATCATATGCTGCGTGCGCAGACACTGGCGTCGCGTGCCGGCCTCGATGCGGAAGGTCTTTCTTCCGAAACCGTTTCCTGGCTGCTCCCGACTTCCTGGGTACGGGAATGGTTCGGAAATACCCTGGAATTCATGAGAGGATAGAGGCACGCGCCCGGTGACATCGGTAATTATTTTTGAATCTTTCTATTGACACCGGATTTTTAACGCGATATTATGGCGATAATTCATATTAAACCAATGAGTAAGAGTAGTAACTATTCTTCCAAGATCCCAGAGAGTCGCAGACGGTGAAATTGCGATATGGCGGAACATAGTGAATGGACTTACGAGGGCGGCCCGAAAGGATTAATCCGAGTAGGCACCGACGGGGAACCGACCCGTTATCAGGCGGACTCGTATGGTTGTACGAGCAACAGAGTGGTTCTGTCCTATTCGGGGCAGTTCAAGCAAGGTGGTACCACAGGAGTGTAAGCTCTTGTCCCTGCAAAAGCAGAGGCAAGAGCTTTTTTGCGTCCCAAAATGCAAAAAAGGAACAATGAAAGGTTGGTTAAGGATATGCACATTAAACAGGCCATTCAGATCATCATCGACGGAAATAATTTGACGGAAGAGCAAAGTTACGATGCGATCTATGAAGTCATGTCCGGCGAGGCTTCCGACGCACAGATCGCGGGTCTGTTGATTGCGCTCCGCGTCAAGGGCGAAACGGTCGAGGAGATCACGGGCGCCGCCCGCGCTCTTACAGAGCGCGCCAACCGGATCGCCCCCAAAGTCCCGCTCTGCGTCGATCCGGTTGGCACCGGCGGCGACGGGACGAATACCTTCAATATTTCA
>Ga0209373_10003269_pt1 | contig 15204 bp, 14 predicted proteins | sample Higcelweek5metaG_FD_187173 | JGI IMG/M metagenome (GOLD analysis project Ga0209373, IMG submission 187173) | Freshwater pond sediment microbial communities from the University of Edinburgh, under environmental carbon perturbations - High... | ecosystem: Environmental > Aquatic > Freshwater >...
GGGGGGGATGGGCATGCGACCTCTAATGGATGCGCGCGCCATCGGGCGCATAGGCGTCCGGGGCGAGCAGGGTGATGTGGCCGGCCTCGGTGGCGGCGCCAAGCAGCAGCACTTCGGAGCGGAATCCCGCAATCTTGCGCGGGGGAAAGTTCACCACGGCCACGACCTGCCTGCCCACAAGCTCCTCCGGCCGGTAGAGCTGCGTGATCTGCGCGCTGGTCTGGCGTACGCCAAGTTCGCCAAAGTCTATCCAGACCTTGTAAGCGGGCGTGCGTGCCTCGGGGAATGGTTCGGCGCGCAATACCGTGCCCACGCGGATGTCCACCTGGAAGAAGTCGTCCACGCTGACGCGCTCAAGGGCCTTTGGCGGTTCCATATTCCTCCCGTGATGACAGGCCGTATCCCCCATGCTACACAATGTGCGGGGGGGCAGGCAAGGGCAACAACCTCCAGGGGGCTGCTGTGGTTTGGTTTATTGCGCTCATCATAGTGTTCGTGCCGGTGCTCACGGGTGTTCTCTCCTTTTGCGAGAACCTGCGCAGCGGCGATATCCAGGTGCAGCGCGCGCTTTTGAAAGGCGGTCTGCCCCTGGCCTATGCACGCGCGTTCCTGAACTCCGTGTGGACATTGTGGGCCACCGTGGTGGCGTTGCCGCTTGGCACGTTCATGGGATTTTGCCATGGCGCGGGCAGTGGCGCTTCCTCCTGCCCGCCGGTGGTACTTGTGCATGGGCTGTATCACAACCCGGCGGCCTGGTTCGTCATGCGCCGCCGCTTGCGGCGGGAGGGGTTCGGCGATGTGCGCTGCTTCGGCTATGCGAGCTTCGGAACCGGCTTTGCGGACATCGCGGCCGATTTGGCCCGGCTGCTGGCCGAGGCGGCGCGCAGCGCGCCGCAAGGCCGTGTGCTCTTGATGGGCCACAGCCTGGGCGGGCTGCTCATCCGCGCGGCCAGCGCCGACCCGCAGGTCGCGGCATCGGGGTGCCGCATAGCCGGGGTGGTGACACTGGGCACGCCGCATGGCGGCAGCACGCTGGCGGGCATGCTGGGCCTGGGCGCTTTGGCGCGCAGCCTGGCCCCGGGCGGCACGGCCATTGCCCTGGTGCGGCAGTTGCCCGTGTGTGCGGCGCCGGGCCTAAGCCTGTACACCCCGACGGACGGCATGGTGTTGCCTCTCTCCGGTGCTTTTTTGGACGGGCGCGAACGCAGCGCAGGCTGGCAGGAGCGGCCTGTGCCGCCCATGAGTCATGTGGGGCTGCTGTACAGCGGCGCGGCCGCAGGGCAGGCGCTGGCGTTTCTCAAGGAAAGGATGACCGGAGCCGAAAGCTGAGGCGCCGTCGCTGAGGGCGCTATTCCGCGGGGGACATGCCGAGCATTTGGCGCAGGGTGCCTTTGATGGTCTCGGGCTTGAAAGGCTTGGTGATGAAGCCGGTGACGCCGGCCTTGGCGGCCACGTCGCGTTGGGAGTTTTCCGACTCCGTAGTGACCATGAGTACCGGGATCTCCTCGTAGCCGAGGCTGCTGCGCAGTTTGGCCACCAGTTCCACACCGTCCATCACCGGCATGTTCATGTCGGTGATGACCACATCGACGAATTCCCCGCTTTCGACAAAGGCGTATGCCTCCTGCCCGTTCGCCGCCAGCAGCGGCTCAAAGCCCATGTCGGTGAGGATGTTGCGGTAGAGCGCCAGCATGGACTTGGAGTCGTCCACGGCCAGGGCCTTGCGGGTGGTGAGGTTGGCCTTGGGCAGGCTCAGGGCGTCGGTGCGGGAGCGTTCCGTGCCCATCTGCCCCAGCCGCTCGGCAAAGGCGTCCAGAATGTCCTGGTCCTGCGATTGGCAGAGCGCCTCCATGAGCGCATCGCCCACGGCCTCGTCCTTGTAGAGTTCCTGGAACAGGCGCAGGGCGCGCGCCGCAATAATGGCCTTGGTGATGCGGGGGCTGTTCTGCGTGCCGGCGCTGATGCGCTCGGCGATGGTTTTGAGCACGCCGGGGGCGGCATGGCGCTCCAGGCCGGTGACCACGGCCATGAGGATGAGCTCGTCGTTTTCCTCCAGGCCGTCCACCAGGCACACCAGGCCCTTCAAGGTGCCGATGCGGCCCAGGGCCTCGAAGGCGGCATAGCGGACGTTGGGGTCGGTGAAGTAGCCGGAGTCGAACGCACGCACCAGGGCGTCCGCGCCTTTGCGCAGGCCGATGAACCCGGCGATGTTGCAGGCCAGGATGCGGTCGTCTGTGCCGCCGGCGGTGTACACGGGCTCAAGCAGGGGCAGGGTGGTTTCGCCCAGGCGCACCAGGGCGTCGGTGATGATGCGCCTGGCTGTGGGGTTCTTGTGGTGAATAAATTCAACAAGAAAACCGAGACTTTCCCGCGAGCCGATGGCCGCCAGCGCGTCGATGGCTTTCCAGGTGGTAATGTCGCAGGTATCGTACTTGCCTTCGGCATTGGCGTTTTGGATGGTCTGCGCAAGGGCGGGCACGGCCTGAAAGTCGGCGTACACACCGGCCATTTCCATGGCCATTGCTGCCAGGAGCTGGTCGGGGTGGTGCATGAAATTGCGAAACACCGCTTCGCCGCCCACGGGGCGGATCTTGGCCAGGGAGGCCAGAATCTCCACAAGAAGATCTGCGTCCTTTTCCGCCAGCGCCATGCGGGAAAGCGGCTCTGCCGCGGAAGCGAAGGCGTATTCGCCGGCCGTGCGGATGCACAGGGTGCGGAAAGGTGGGCTGTCGTTCTCCAGCCCCTGGACCACGACGGTTTCGCTGGTGCCCAAGACGGCGTTGAGCGCGCCGACAACCATGTAGTCCACGCCGGTGTCGCCGGTGGGATTTTCGAACAGATCAGCCAATCCGGGCAAAAACTGCGGGTCCTTGCTTCCGGCAATGTCGTTCAATATGGTTATCTGATCCAGGAAGTCCTTGTCCCGGAATCCATCCAGCGTGGCCATGCTACTTTCCTCTTCTGCGCTTTGGCGGGGCACTTGCCCTGCTTACTCGAAGCAGAACTCGATGGTGAAGTTCCCCGAATCGGTTTCGAAGGGGATAGCCATGATGGGAGATTTGGCGATGTGGGTGATGCTGTGGTTGTCGCCCATGATGACGGTGGGCGTGGAACCTTGCAGCACCAGGCCTTTTTCAGCCAACCCGGCGCGCGCCTGCCCGGAAATCATGTTTGTTATCTCGCCGACGGCGTCCTTGACGTCTTGCACGATGTCCTGGATGTCATCGCCGAGCATGTTCTTCACCATCGCCACAGCGCAGCCTTTCTGAAACGAGATGGATACGCTGCCGCGCTTGCCGTCTCCGGTCAGGCCGACAAGCCCAGTGACATCGCCAGTGGCGATGGAGTTCTTCTTGACAAAAGGCTTCCCCGCGCGCGGGGTTATGAACGCCATGGTGCCGATGACATCCATGGCCGCCTTCACGAATGGCTTGGCCAGTTCCACATCCATGCGGGTCGTCTCCTTCCGTGGTCGTGTCCCAGTCTGCCCATGCACATAAAATAAGCGACGCGCCCGACCGGGATGGACGCATCACAGCCTGCTCCCAAGGGGGATTGCATGAGCTTGCCCCACAATACCTACGTGGCACAGGGGGGCTTGGTCAAGTGCTTTGAAGTCTGTCGCGCACTCTGTATGCTTCTCAACCGAAAGCAAGGGCGAGCATGACGGCGATGACCAATGACGGCAAAAGATTCGAGAGGTTGACTCTTTTGATATCGAGCAGTGTGAGCCCTATGCCCACAATCAGCAGCCCGCCGGTGGCGGTAAGCTGGCTGATGACCGTTGGGGTGAAGTGCTGCTGGAACATACCGGCGAAAATGGTCAGGCTGCCCTGGTACAGCAGAACGGGCGCGAAGGAGAACAGCACGCCGGAGCCGAAGGTGGAGGCCAGCGCCACGGAGGCGAAGCCGTCGAGGATGCTCTTGGTGTAGAGCACGGTTGCGTCGCCCCGGATGCCTTCGTCAAACGAGCCGACAACGGCCATGGCCCCGATGCAGAAGATGAGCGACGCCGTGATGAGCCCCTCGGTGAAGTCCGGATTGCCGGAGTGCAGGCAGGCCTTGGCGCGTTCGCCCAGGCGTTCGAACATGGCGTCCAGGCGCAGGGCCTCCCCGGCCAGGCCGCCCAGCAGAATGGAGAATATCAGCAGGAGCGGGTTCTTCACTGTCAGCGCCATCTGCACGCCGATGAGCAGCACGCACAGCCCCAGCCCCTGGAAGACAATGGTGCGGAAACGCTCTGGAAACCGCCCATGCAGCGCCATGCCAGCAAGGCTTCCGGCGATTATGGCGGCGGCGTTGACGAGAGAGCCTGTGGGCAAGACCATGCGTGTTCCTTTTGTTGGCCCGGCAAGGGGATCTCTTCCGGGAGGCCAGGGCTAGCACGGGTGCGCGGGGCTTGCAAGTTTGCGCGGTGACCCCGGTCCGGCGTTCGTCCGGCTTGACACGGCGGGAGGCATCTCCTATGAAAACCGCTCACGTGCCGGGATGGCGGAATTGGTAGACGCAGTGGACTCAAAATCCACCGGTGGCAACGCCTTGGGGGTTCGATTCCCCCTCCCGGTACCAGAAGTTAATCTGCTGGTGTCCAGCGAAGTCCATAAGATGTTGAGATTACAGAGACAACCCCGGGCACATTGTCCGGGGTTGTCTGCTTGTATACATTGACATCCGGACAACTTCCCGGATAACAAACCGGACAACGGTGCGGCATGAATCTCTGTGACCGGACAACCCGGTAAGCCGCGCCATCTCTAGCCGGGAGGTGCTCATGCCGCTTACGGATGTCGCTGTTCGGAACGCCAAGGCGGATCCATCCCGCACCCAACGCCTCAAAGACGACCGGGGATTGTACCTCGAAATAGCCCCCGCAGGCGGGAAGTGGTGGCGCTTGCGCTACTGGCTTCGCGGTAAAGAAAATCGTCTTTCGCTCGGCACGTATCCTGATGTCAGCCTGAAAGAAGCCAGAGAGAGGAGAGACGAGGCGCGGCTTATGCTTTCGCGCGGGGTCGATCCATCGGAGGCCCGGAAGGGCGCACAACGCCAAGCCGCCGAGGAGGCGTTGACGTTCGAGGTCGTTGCCCGCGAGTGGTACGCCAACATGCGGGCGGGGTGGGTCGAGGCGTCCGCCAAGCACATTCTAGGTCGTCTTGAGCGGCACATTTTCCCAATCATCGGACACCTGCCCCTCACAACGATTGAGGCAAAAGACGTGCTCGTTGCCGCGAGGCAGTTAGAAGCACGGGGGCACTATGAGAGCGCCGGCCGGGTAGTTCAGCACTGCGGGCAGGTGTTTCGCTACGCCATCGCCTCTGGACTTGCTGCCGCCGACCCGACCCCGGCCCTGCGCGGAGCACTACAGGCCGTGCCAGAGCGCCATCACCCGAGCATAACTGACCCGCAGGGGGTTGGAGAGCTCCTCCGTGCCATTGAGGGGTACCAAGGATCTCCGGTGACTGCTTGTGCGCTTCGCCTCGCCATGCTTACGTTTGTGCGGCCCGGAGAGTTGCGCAAAGCGGAGTGGGCCGAGTTTGACATCGCCGGGGCTGAATGGCGCATCCCTGCCCCCAAGATGAAGATGCGCGTACAGCACCTCGTTCCCTTGTCTTCGCAAGCGCTGGCCTTCTTGGATGAGCTTCGCCCGATAACGGGAGCAGGGCGCTTTGTTTTTCCATCCGAGCGAACCGTCGATAGATGTATGAGCGAGAACACCGTTAACGCCGCCTTGCGGCGCTTGGGGTATTCTAAAGACGAGCTGACCGGGCACGGATTCCGGTCGACCGCTAGCACGCTCTTGAACGAACTCGGATGGAAAGCGGATGCGGTGGAGCGTCAGTTGGCGCACGCAGAAGGCAATAAGATCCGAAGAGCATACAATTACGCCGAATATATGCCGACACGGCGGCGGATGATGCAAGCGTGGGCAAATTACCTTGACGCTTTGCGCGATGGACGGCGGGCAGAAGGTTGTCAACCTTTAGCTCTGGGAGACGGCAACGATGCCCCCGCAGAATGAGACGCTACTCGCTTTTAGCCTCGGCGCGGGTGATTTGTTACGGCGCTGGACAGCAATGGACGAGTTTATTCTGTACCGGCTTATCCGCGCAAAGGTCCTGTCTGCTTATATTTGCGAGGGTCAGAGCTACGACAAAAAAACCGAGAGATACCTGCACCGTTGTTTCAAAAATGGAACGGCAGAACTCATCGACGGGCCGCTCGGTAGTCCCAACGCCAGACTGTGCTGGAAGAACGTGCGGTTTTCGATTTATGACGTCATCCAATATGAACAGATGAATGTTTTTGAGTGCTTTCTAACTTTCGAAGAGTGGCAGGCGTTGAGCACGACATATCAAGAATTGCCTCCGTTCTCGGAGGCCGTCAATGGCCGCGTCGCTCCTAGCCGAAAGGTGCCGCAGACGCAGATGCTGACTCTTCGTGACGTCATTTCACGTTGGCCGGGAGCAGAAGTGCGGCTGTGGGAGTTTTGGCAAGACGGCCAGCTCACCGACTTCGGGGTCGACGAAAAATTTCAGTATATTAGCCGCGACGAGTTGTCTGATGACGAGTATGTGCTGAATAAACGGGTTCCTTTGTCCGAAGTCCAGCGCCTTGAGGAAATGCATCCAGAGCTCACAATCAAGTTGGTGTCCGCCTCAACTGTTAGGGCGGAGACCGCCGCGAGGTTGCGTGAGGCAGAAGCACGTGGCGACGCGAAGCATGAAGCGGTGAGGATCTGGGGAGAGGCTATCGAAAAATCAAGCCTTCGCGGAAAGCAGAAGCTCCGACTGAAAATTATGCTCCGCCGCAAGACCGAAAAGCTGGCTGTTGTTCAGATGGATTACCCCCGCCGGAACATCCAGCGAGACGTTAGAGATGCAATCTCGCAGGATGCTCCGGAGCTGAAAAAGCAGTTCCCAAATCTCCCCGACATCCCCGGCGACATCGACTAGAACCCGAGCAGACACATTTACGGGCAGAGAAAGTGTCACCCTGACACTTTTCTCGCTGAACTCAACACGCTGTAATTATGGTATAAAATAAAAATCCGCAGAGGCTTGCCGATGCGGATTTGTCTTGCGGCATGGTTCGGCTGACATGGCATCCTTTGCATAGGAGGCCGACAAGCCATGGAAACAGCATCTCACATTCATCCGACCGGACTCTACCGACTGAAGAGCATCGTGCGCACAAAGGGCGGCGGTACCCACCTCTTCGACATCGCCGCTTCGACCTGGTGGCAAGGCGTCAAGACTGGTCGTTTCCCGAAGCCGGTCCGGATGGGCACGCGCATGACTTTGTGGGTCGGCGCGGATCTCATCAAGCTCGTCGAAGAACTGACCAGCGAGGTGGCCGAATGAACCCTCGCATCTTCGCACTTATCAACAACTTCTTCGGCGGCTTTGAGTTCGGCATCGCCGACCTTCCCGCTAACGGGCCGGGGCGCGTGTGGACGCGTCCCGCTACGGTGGCCACGTTGCCTTACGCGCGTGCCATGAACGCCGAGCTCATGCACATCTTCAACCGTCCGCTCTTTGAGTTCGAGCCGCATTTTGTTCTGCATGACGACGCGGACGCGGACGCCGTTCTCCTCCATCACGGATTTGATGTCCGTCGCCGCCCGGCGCGTGCCTGGCCGGGGCGTCTCATCGTCGAGTCGAGCCCCGGTTGCTACCAAATATGGGTGCGGCTCGTGTCGCCAGCGACACCCGAAGAGAAAAAGCGCTGGCTGGACTTTGTCGGCTCTGACCCTGGTGCCGCGCCGCTTCACCGGTGGGGCCGCGCGCCTGGGTTTCGGAACGTGAAGCCGGAGCGTCGTCTGCCCGACGGAACGTTTCCGCTTGCGCGGCTCATATGGGTCAACGCCACTCCGATGGAGAGCATTGAAGCATTGCTTGCCGCGCCGCGTCCTGCCGCGCCTCGTCGTGCCGCGCCGCCGCGGCGTCAGCTTCCCGAACCGAGCCTCGAGGACCGTGCACGTTTCGACAAGGGCGACGACAGTCGCGCGGACATGAGCTGGTGCTTGTCGCTCCTCGTCCGTGGCTACGACGCCGCAACTGTGCGTGCGGCGCTCCAGCAGGCCCGGAGCGTCATCGGTTGGCATCATCACACCCCGGACGACTATGTCGAGCGGACCGTCAGCAACGCGGTCGCTTATCTGCGGCGGAAGTAGTCATGCTGCAGAACCCCAGAGACATCGCCGGAGAGGCGACCCCGAGCATGTTCTGCGGCAATCACCCGCGCGGAGGCCAGGTCGGGCCTCTGGAGGGCAAACAGGCTCCTTCCCGGTCCGTGCGTGCCGCGCAGGGGCCCCGTCCGGTGGGCACCGCGCCGACGGCGGCCGGGCTGGGAGTACACGAACCTCCCAGAAAGGTGAATATTAAGATCTTATCACATGCCCCCCAAGGGGGGGAGTGTGATGGATCTAGACTCAAGGGCTGGGCAGAGGTGGCTGTCGAGAAGAAGAGTCGTGCCCCTCCTTGAAGAAAGGTGAATTTAAGATCTTATCACATGCCCCCAGGGGGGAGTGTGATGGATCCCAAGAGTCAAGGATTCGGCAGAGACGACGTGCAGGGTCATCGAACCGCCGCTTGCCATAAACGTCAACCAAGAAGGAAGGTCAACATGAACGACTACAAGATCCGCGAGTTCAGTCCGCATATGTACCCCACCGAGCAGTTCATCTACACGTGCCCGCTTCTCGTCGACAACGGTGTTGTGAGGCGTCTGGAAAAAGCTGGGCTCCTTCCGCTGACCGACTTCCCGCGGTTCTACAGGGCCACCAAACACTTTCCGGTGTCAACATCCGAGCGACTTTGCCTGCAGTTCGCCATGTCTCTCGACTGGAACCCGAAGCACACCGTCAACATCGGTTTTATCCGGGGCACCATCGGCAACCAGCAGACTCTTCAGCACATGGCGGCTTGGATTATGCGGCAGGAACGCTCCACGTTTCCGTCCTCGCTTTAACCCTCGACAACAACAGCAAACAGATAGGAGGAGCCATGAAGAAATGTTCAACGTCCACTCATTTGGGGGACAGGAAGTATGTCGTTTTGCCCGCGGGAACACCCATCACAACGGCCCATAAGATCCAGTTCCTGCTCTCGGAAGCCGTGGAAGACAATCTGGACGAAATTACCGCCGCGCTCAACGCCATCTGCGCCGACCCGACAATCGGAGATAGCGAGAGGGCCGACAAGATTCACAGGGTTACTCGCAAGCTGTCCCAAGAGACGGTGGACGTGATGAGCACCTCGCGCCTCAACGACCTGCACTCATGCGTAATGGATTGGCAGGAGCATTTCGAGCAGAAGGCTCGTGAAAATGGCCAAAACCAATCGGACTTTCGCGAAACGGAAGACATCCTTTATCATCTGGACGGGGTCGTGGGCAACGAATGCGAAATCCGGCAATCTTTCATATATGTTGGATTCCCGGTGATTATTCTGGGGAATCAGGGGAGTGACGATATCTTCCTGGAATAATGCCTCCAGATTCGCTGGCGGGCCATAGGCAAGGCGTAAACCGGCGTCTCGCATCGGTCTTTGACCCTAGCCAGCTCTATCGGTTTTCAGTACAGTCCTTCGTGCCCCTTTCTGGAGCCGGAGGACTGTCGCCATGTCGAATCTCATTGACGCATTCATCACGAATCACCTCTTCGAAGAAAACTTCTTCAAGACAGAGGTCCCGAAGCTCCTGCCGAGCACTTTGGACGCCGACGCTTGCCTTGAAAAGGTGAAGACCTGCTATCTGGCCCGCGACATCAAGGGACTCAACGAGCCCCAGCTTGAAGATTTCGTCATAAAGCCTATCTTGGAACTTCTCGGGTGGGCACCACTCTATCAAGAGCCTCGCACCATCCACGGGAAGTTGCTCAAGCCCGACTGGACGCTTTTCCCGTCTGCCGCCGCCCTCGAAAAGTACCTCAAGCTCGGCAAGGAGAAGCGCAAGACTGCCTTGGAGGACATCGTCGCGTTCTGCGAGTCGAAGGACGCGCACAAGGCGCTGGACACCAAGAAGGCCGACCGTGACGAAAACCCGTACCTCCAGCTTTTGGAATATCTGACCTACACTCACCGGGACTACGGCATGTTGAGCAACGGTGTGGAGTGGTGGCTCGTCGACAACACGAACCCGACGAGTGATAAGAGATTTCTCCGCGTGGACCTCGGCGCAATCGTCACGGCAGATGCTTCGCAGGCCGCAGATGCGGCCGAAGCCTTCCGCTATTTTCTGCACTTCTTCCAGCGCGCGACATTCGTGCCGGATGAAGTCAAGAAGCAGGTCCCCATCAAGGTTCTGGCTGGGCAAGAGGCTTCAGCCCGGCGCGCGGTGGAAGAGGATCTGCAGAAGGTCATCTACGGCTTGGACGGCGAGGATTCTCTCTTCGAACGAATCGGCCGCGCGCTCTTTGCGGTTTCGGACAAGACCGCCAGCCCGGGCAACCTCAAGCTTGTCTTCGAGAACAGCCTCTACCTCGTGTTCCGCCTGCTCTTCATCGCGTTTTTCGAGGACAAGTTCGGGAAACAGCTCGACTCACATCCCTCTTACCCCGACCTGTCGCTGAAAAAGCTGTACGAGGGGCTCGGGAAGAACCCTGCCGCCCCGCATCGCGGGTGGAACAACCTGAAGAACCTGTTCACGACCCTGAACGACGGCAACGCGGATCTGGGTATCCCGCTTTTGAACGGAGGCCTGTTCGACAACCGCCGCGCCACCCTGCTGACAAAGCCGCAGGTCATGGACGACACCCTGCTCAAGTCCATCCTGCGCGACCTGCTTTGCTGGCAAGGAGGCCTCCTCCGGCGCGACTTCCGTACCTTGTCCGTGACTCACCTCGGCGCCATCTACGAAGGGCTTCTGGAGTTCGAGTTCCGCGTCGCCGAGGAGGAGTTGAGCTACATCGTCTACCGCATCAAGGAAAAAGGCGTTTGGAAGAACCAAGAAGGCTTTTTCGACACCTACGACGCGGCGGAGCTCCGGAAGAACAAGTTCTGCGAGATACACGACGAACGGCAGTTGCCTGCGGGTGAGCTGTACCTCGTGAGTTCGCAGAACTCCCGCAAGGCCGCTGGCAGTTACTACACGCCATCGGGACTCTCCGTCCCGCTCATCCGGCAGGCTGTCGACCAGCAAATCGGCAAGGTGGATTCAATCCTCAAGCTCCGCATTCTGGACAACGCCTGCGGCTCCGGACACCTACTCATCGAGGCCTTGAGCTACATCACACGCAAGGCTTTGGAGCGCATGAAAGAAGACGCACCGCTTGCCGCCGAGCTCGCCGCCGAGAAGGGGAAAATCGAGGCCACGCTTGCCGGGCTGGGCATCGTAATCGAAATTGACGAGTTCGCCGTCCTCAAGCGGCTCCTGCTCAAGCAGGTCATCTACGGCGTGGACATGCAACCCTTCGCCATTGAGCTTGCCCATCTGTCCTTGTGGATTGATACCTTCGTGTTCGGCACGCCCCTGTCCTTCATTGAGCACCACGTGAAGGTGGGCAATTCGCTCATCGGCACCACGATTTCGGACTTCAACCGCTTCGCCTCGACCTACAAGGACACGCTGTTTCTCTACAAGCTCAAGGAGGAGTTCGCGAAGCTCCGCGAGGTGTTCCATAAGCTGAACGCCATCCGCGACACCACCTCGGAAGAGGTACGGCGCTCCAAGGCCATATACCGGGATGAAGTCGTGCCAGCCCTCCAGCGTCTCGACGACGCCCTGAACTTGCTGAACCTCCGTTCCATGCTTTTTTGCGAGGGGAAGAAGAAGGAGGCCGCACTCCTGTCCAAGACCGGCGAGCTGGCCCGCAAGCTGTTCGACCAGAAGGACACGGCCCTTGCGCTGAAAATCCACGAGTACAAGGAGCGCTACCGCTTCTTCAACTGGGAGCTGGAGTTCCCGGAGGCCTTCGCGTCGGAGGAGGGCAAGGGGTTTCACCTCGTTGTCGGCAATCCCCCGTGGGACAAGACCAAGTTTCTCGACCCTGATTTTTTCAGCCAGTACCGGTCGAACTACCGGAGCATGACGAACAGTCAGAAAGCCAATGTGCAGAAAGACCTGCTCGACAAGCCGCACATCCGCAAGCGGTATGACGAGAGCAAGGCATGGGTGAAGGCCGTGAACGAGCACTACAAGGCGGCGTTCCCTCTTAATGCAGGCTCCGGCGACGGCAACCTGTTCCGCTTTTTCATGGAGCGCAATCTCGGCCTGCTCCTGCCCGGTGGCACTCTCAACTACATCCTGCCTACGGGACTCCTCAACGAGGAGGGGTCCGATACACTGCGCAAGCACATCCTTGAGCAACACCGCATCAACAGCTTCGACGGGTTTGAGAACAATCAGGGCATCTTCCCCGACGTGCATCGTTCATACAAATTCGGCCTGCTTCAAATCGAGCGCACGCGCCCCGAGGCGGGCCACGCGAGCATGATGCGCTTCATGCTCACGGATCCGCGCGCGTTGGAGTCGGAAGAGGGCCGTTTCGGGTACACCGTGGAAGACGTGCGCGCCACTTCGCCGGGGCACATGGCCTTCATGGAGGTGGGGGGCGGCAGACCGGACCTGGATCTACTCCGGCGCTTCTATGGCCTGTTCAAGCCTCTTTCGCCGGGCTGGCTCGATTTTCGGACGGAGTTGCACGCCACCAATGACAAGAAAGTCTTCCGGGAGCGCAAAACGGCAGGATGCCTGCCCCTCTACAAAGGGGCCATGGTCTGGCAGTACGACAGCCTCTATGACGAGCCGGAGTACTGGCTCGACCCCGAGGAGTTCGACGGGTACCTCCGGGAAACAGAGGTCAACCGCCTTGTCCGTGACATCTTCCCGAAGTTGCCCGCGCCGACGGCCAGTGTTCAGTCGCAGGCCGTGGTTGAGGCCGTGGGGGTGAAGGAGAAAGACGAGCTCGGCAAGTTCGTGAAGCCGGACCGGGGGTATTTTCGCCTTGGCTTCCGCGACATCGCCCGCGACACGGACGAGCGGACCCTCATCACGTCGCTGGTCCCGAAGAACGTCGGGGCGCAGAACACCCTTTGGGTGTCCATTCCGAAGACGTATCGCTTTGAGGGCAAGCAGAAAGTGGGCGTCGCGGAGGTTGCTGTGGAACGTCTGCTCTTTGCGCAGACCATTTTCAACAGCCTCGTGGTGGACTGGATTCTGCGCTTCTCCGTGAGCATCCACGTGAACAAGACCTACCTGATGCGCCTGCCGTTTCCCCAGCCGGTCGACTCCGAACTCGCCAGCAACGCGGCATACAAGGAGCTTGTCCGGAATTCCCTGCTGTTGAACCTGCACCACAACAAGGACGGCTTCGCCGAGCTGGCGGCGCGCTTCGGCATTGACCCGAAGGACATCCCGAGCACGCCGAAACAGGTGGATATGCTCCGCGCCCGCAACGACTGCCTGGTGGCGGGGCTCTACAAGGTCACGCCCGACGAACTGGCGTACCTGCTCAAGAGCTTCAAGGTCATGAACTCCAAGCGGCCCGAGTACGGGCAGGCGCTCAAGGAGAAGTACGCGACCTACTGCCGCGAGGGGCACTAGCTGGGGGCGTCCATTTCGCGGGCAACGCGCAGATACAGGACGTGCGAGACGACAGGCAGGCCCAGCCGCTGGTGCATCGCAAGCGGCATCTTGCGCCACGCCACGCCTTCACGCCGAAGCGAGCGAACAACGGGCCAGAACTCGCGGATGCGCGCCGACGTGGCTTCTTTCATCGGCAGTAAATCCGCAGGACGCTCAAACGATGATGCCCGAGCCGTTCGGACGCCTCGCGCATCGCGTCTTCACTCGTGAGCCCGGCCTCGGCCGCTTGGGTGAGAAACCCGCGCGCGTAGGAGTGCCGCAGACCATGCGTCCCGCCCCAAAGGTCGCCGGCGGAATCTGCAGCCTGTCGCAAATCTTCCAGATAAGGCTTGTACGCGACCCTGTTGCCGCCACCGGCGCACAGATGCGCGGCAAGCTCGCGGTAAACGGGCGCTGGCAGAAAGGTCGACCGCCGGAAGCCTCCCTTGCCTTTGACAGTGAGTTCACCACAAGGCGTGCCGAGCACTGGGTCGACGGTTTCGCCGCGAAGGTCTTGCCGACGGAGTCCAAGCACCTCGGAGATGCGCAGGCCGCCGGTAAGCTGGACGCGACCGATGAGCCGGTGCGCGTCATCACGCATCGCTTCGACGACGGCCGAAGGCTTGAAGTAGGCCCGCCGCTCTTGGTCAAGACGCGGTGCCTCGTGGTTGAACTGTGCGCGCACTTCTTCCACGCCGGGAAGGATGCGCGCCGCCGCAGGAATGTGCATTTTCCGTGGCGCACGGCCGAGGGCGTTGTCGAGCTTGCCGAGCGCGGCGGCATATGTCCGCAGAGAATTACATGACAGCCCTTGAGTGAGCTTCTGGCGCAGAAAGTCTGCGGCGTGCGCTGGCCGTAAGTCCCGAATGTTGCGGACGCCCTGCGCTTCGGCGAACCGCGCGAAGTCATCGCCGACTTCGCGGTATGCGTCGTATGTCCGGTATGAGCAGATGCCCGTGACCGCCGCAATGCGTGCGGAGGTGGCACCAACTCCGGCGGCGCGGAGCTTCTCGCGCACGTCGCCCTTCTCCTCAAAGCGGCTCTTACTAGGCGTAAAGATTCTGCTTGCGGACCAGACGCCGCGGATCTGTGCGATGAGATTTCTGCCCATTGTGATGCCCTCCGTTAAATCTTGCCGGTTGATTCCCGGCGCACTTCGGCAGTCGTTTCGTGACTGCATCGCCCCCGCGTGAAATCGCAGAGACATGAGCGGTGAAGATGCGCTCGACGCCTGCCCACAGGGGCAGGACATATATCTTGTGAGGAATTGTTGAGGGGCGGGGCGCAAGGCTCGTCTAGCAAGCTTTATACTCCGTTGACAGTCGAAATCGGGAATCGTCCGTCGAGAGCGCGCCCCATTTGCCCCTGCGGGGTAGTCCTCTTGCCGATGAGCATATGATCGCCGGTTTGTGGATCTCAAGTGGCGCGGCTGAAAAAGTTGCTCCTCCGCGTTTTTTTCAATTGGCCGTTCGTTCACGCGGAAAAGAGCCTTCGGAAGAGGTCTTTCGAAAATAGGCGTTAGAGTCCTCGGACGTGGTGTAAATTCTGAGGTTGCCCAGGGGGAGAGGGGTACCCCTCTCCCCCTGGGTGAATCGGCGGAGGTGGTCATCGGGCCGTTTGGTTGTATGGTGGAGTTACGAAGCA
>Ga0209373_10003271_pt1 | contig 15202 bp, 10 predicted proteins | sample Higcelweek5metaG_FD_187173 | JGI IMG/M metagenome (GOLD analysis project Ga0209373, IMG submission 187173) | Freshwater pond sediment microbial communities from the University of Edinburgh, under environmental carbon perturbations - High... | ecosystem: Environmental > Aquatic > Freshwater >...
TCTGAGCCATGCTCATATTCCTTTCTTGATAACAATCAACTATATTTTTTAAAGAACATTTAATTCAACAATTTCAAAGACAATTATAATAGAAGCACAAATCGTGCCAAACCATTTCAAATGTATACATTATTAGAATCAGTGATTTTTCAATGTGTTATAGCTTTTTAAAAACATGAAGCGATCTCAAGGCAGTTGCGTTTTTGCAACCAGACAAAATGAAGTTGCATTACTGCAACTTGAAACTACAAATTTCGACAATATTTCCCATAAAACCGGATTTTTCTGGAATTAATATCCTTTTATATTCAGACTTCTATACAAGTCATCATACATTTCCTGACAATCATTCTGATTGATATTTTTTTGATTCTTCGTACCTGAAGGGCTCAATTGACTTATTATAAACTGTTCAATAAAAATTCTGAACTCATTAATTTTACACCAGTCTTCATAACCATGTTCCATTTTTGTCAGCTGCTCAATACAATTTATATAGAATTTATACAGTTTCATTTTACTTTTGTATTTCAGCGGATCGCTGTATGCATACTCAATACGATTTACAAATACACTCAATACTTCAGGCATTTTCTCCATGACAATAGCGGATGTATCACTTGCAATAAATTCATCAATATAATTAACTAATGCATCATACAGATTATTATACATTTCATCAAGATAGGTTTTCTCATATTTTATCCGCTTTTTCTTAAGTATTGCAAGACATCGTAAATATTCACTTATTACAATCTCAACCATATTGATAATTCCGGATTGCATTTCAGCGGCAGAGGCCTTTTTCAGTTCAAAGAGATTTTCAAAAGCAATCTCAGTAACAGGAATATCTGTATGTATGTAAAGAAACTTTTTAAGAATCATTTTCTTTATGCACTCTTCAATATCTGTATCAGGCCAGATTTCAAAGATCTTTCTTTTCATTACATTTGAGATATTTACATTTTCAACTTCCCAGCAGAGCAGTTCTTCAAATCTCTGTTCAAGTATTTTTTTAATTCCTGATATATGTGAAAATGATGCGGATTCTCTCGAAAAAAATATACGAACGGCAATTTTATCTTTTTCACAATGCAAAGCCGCAAAACCTGCAAGACCAATCTGCTGAGAGGCAGATTTTATATTTATGCATTCTAAAAACGGAGTATCCCATGAAATAAATTCAGCCTGTTCATATTCGATACATTCCATTTCCCAGAATTTATCTCTTATTTCTGCTCTGGAGTTCTCTTTTCTGAAAGGCTCCATACCGGCCCTGAATTTTTTTAAAACATTATTATTTTTATCAACTACACATATTACCGGCCATAAATTACGGGGCTGGATTGACATGTCAATTGACATTGATGATATATGCAGTCTGTATTTTTCGTAAAGCAGGCTGCAGATACAATTGACAAATGTTCCCAAAACAGATGTCGCTTCTTTACATATTTCGTCAATGACAGTATCAGATGTCAGCGATAATTCCCTGAGCTGATTTGAATACTCTTTTAAAATAAGTTCAAGCCGCGGTTTCCAGAAGGCCCTGATCAGCCATTCCCAGTAATATTGCGGTACGGCTTCATACAGTTCCTCACTGACTGTAACGACCATACCGTCATTGTCATCATCAGGTGAAAATAAATATGAAACGGAGCATTTTTCTTTACCGATAAAAATAACATCGGGGTAAATCTGCTCATCCGGTCTTGAATCTACAGCCATCAGCTCATCAATACCGATCATGAGAAATTTATCGTTTCCACACAACCTGATTCTTTCATTAAGTTGGCGCCTGTTTAGAACGTCTGGCAATTCCTTACTATAAAAATCTATAAGTACCCAGTCTCCTATGTAAAAGGCCCTGCGGAATTTATTCTGCAATATGGATATGTGGTCTTTAATCTCCCTGTTATGCCTGATGAATTTATAATGAGACCCTATCTGTTCATTTACAAGTGCTTCCCTGATGAAAACTTCGTGCGCACGTGCAGGATCTTTCCTCTCAAGATCAATGTGCCTGTTTGTCAATAATTGCAATCCTTTGAATGTAACCTCTTCACGCGCACGCACAACACCGCGCTCATGATCATACCATGTCTCCTGATACATATAGTTACATCGCACTCTGAACATCTCCTCAACCCACTCAGGCTTTATTACTGCAGCGTTTTTACCATAAATTCTGCTTGTTTCGACTATTTCATGAAAAAGAACCCATTTGGGAGATTTGCCCGATAATACAGATGATGGATGTATTAATATATTGTCAACATTAATTCCATTATAAATGTCTTTACCGGAGCTGCAGGCAATCCCTGAATAAAAACCGGAGAGAAGACTTTTATGAATTGACTCATAATACGCCGGATGCGTTCTTTTTTTGTTAAATCCCTTTATTGTGCGGCAGATTCTTCTTATCTGATGATATGTATCAGACCATTCACGCATTTTTACTGATGATAATCCGTGATCTTTGCAGTATTCACACAGGCATTTTGACTGATTTTTACTATCTCGTAAAGCTGCTCTGCAGCTTTTCCAGATATTCAGAAGCCGCATGAAATCTGATTCCATAATTTTATGATTCATTTTTTTTCTGGAATCGTTTTTCAATTCAATAAAAGGATCTCCGGCAGCAAGCCCTGCGGCAATCACCATTATCTCCCTTGCGGCATCATGATCTCTTGCATAAATCAACATTGCTGCCAGGGGCGGATCTAATGGCAATCTGGCAATATCTTTTCCTGATTCAGTAATCAAACATTTACGGTTAATAGCACCCAGTTCCTGCAGCTGTCTTAAGGCGCTATGAATGGCAAGTCGCGACGGACGCTGCAAAAAGAGGAATTTTTCCGGATCTCCAAGACCATTATAGCTCAGTTTTAGAAATACAGCAGCTAAATTTGACCTTTGTATTTCCGGCGTTGTAAAGTTTTTTCTTGATAAATAATCAGCCTCCGAAAAAAGCCTTATACACACACCATCCTGTACACGTCCTGACCTTCCTGCACGCTGATCAGCAGATGCACGCGATATTTTCTCAACAGGCATTCGTGTAAGCTGAGCTTGCGGTTCATATCGTTCCATTCTTACTAATCCGCTGTCAATAACAAATCTTATTCCCGGTACTGTCAGGGATGTTTCTGCGATATTTGTAGCTATAACTATTTTTCGTTTCCTGATTTTTTTAAATATCAGCTGCTGCTGCATAATTGTCAATCGGCTATGAAGCGGCAGAATGACAGTATTATCACTGATCAATGTCAAAAGCCGGTTTTGTAAATCGTTTATATCTGCAATTGCAGGAAGAAATATGAGAATATCACCTTGTTCATTATTATCAAGTATCTCCTTTACTGCTGTCAGGGCTCCTTCAAGATAGGAGTCCATGCTCTCGCCTTTCCAGAGTTCTATGGCTGGTCTGTAAATAATCTCAACTGGAAAGAGGCGTCCGCTGACAGTAATGACCGGGGCATTATTGAATGCCCGCGAAAACAGCCTTGTGTCAATTGTGGCCGATGAAATGATGATTTTCAGATCAGTTCTTTCCGGAATTATTGATCGTAAATGTCCGATAAGAAAATCAATATTGACTGACCGCTCATGTGCTTCATCAATAATTATAGTATTATACTTTGACAGGTAAGGATCATCAGGAATTTCTGCAAGAAGAATTCCATCGGTTGCAAAAATTATTTTTGTCGACTCATTGACATTCGATTTAAAGCGTACTTTAAATCCGATTGTTTCTCCGGGAACAGTATTGCAGCCTGATGCAGTGTAATTGGCAAGAGATATGGCAGCTATACGCCTTGGCTGGGTACAGATTATTCTGCCGCTTACCCCAAGTCCCGCTTCAAGACAAAAAAGCGGCACCTGTGTTGTTTTTCCTGAGCCGGTTTCACCGGCAATAATCACAACCTGATTATCTTTTATTGCATCAATAATACTTTCACGTTTTTGATAAATCGGCAAATGCGTCTGATAGTTTAAATTCATAGTATCACATTACCATAAATTCTATTGATAGATAATTTGAAATACAGCCAATAATGTATATAAATTACATCAGATCAATAAACATTTTTGCTGAAATTGCAGGGCCCATATCAGCTCCATACGGATGAAATGCCTGACGTGTATCATGCAGCAGATGTACAGGTCCGGCAGAAAGCCTGATAGCGGGTTTAATATGTTTAGAAAACAGCGGTGATACAAATGGCACATCTATTGACAGATTCATAAACAGATTCTGCTTCGATTCCCTTATTTCATCATGTCCATTTACATTTACGTGAACTGAATACGGAGTCCGGTATGTCAATTTAACAGTATACCGGTTCTCTTTATTTTTTCCTGAAACATAGGACAGTTCACTCCCGGCCTCAAATGGAACCTCTTCAGGTAACTGACCGCTGAAAAAACAGTTCCCCATAATCCATGAATTCATCAGAAATGATTTTGATGGCGAATGCAATTGAGTATTAATTTTCCCGCCCATTGCCGCTATAAATTCATCAGATTGTCTTACAATAATTGACCGAATAGAATCGCCGCCAATTATCGCATATTCAGGTGATCCAGCCTGAAACAATGTCCAGCCGCGACATGACAGTGGTGCGTCAAATATCCTCATGCACTCAAAAAATGACATCATACGTGTCTCACGTATTGGCTCAAATTTAATATCAGCAGGACCGTCAGCACTTAGATAGTGAATAGTTTTCTGCGATGGTTTATATGCATACTGCATATTGAAATTCATATTCAGTTTACAATTTGGATTCCAGTTGACATTGCATTCTCCCTGCGGCTCACCGCTAGTCCATAAACCGGCCTTGAAATAATACCCGAAGTTCTCATTTATTTTGTTGTCAAGATACAATCTGAACAGATACCCCTGGTCCGCATCTGTATTACCATTACATTCAACACCGGCATTGGAAAGCTGCGATATTTTATGTTTCCACAGAAAATCATATGTAAATATATCATCACTTTCAGAATGCAGATGATCAAGATACTTTCTCTGCATATTGATATCAGCGTTTACCATGATTATATCAGAAACACCTGATATCGAGAAATCCTGGGCATACCTGTATCCTGAAATGTAAACAGGATCATAATTTACAGGAAGCAAAACCCAGTTTCCGTATTTACGAATTATTCCCCGAGTATTTACATTGTCAAGTGAAAGTTTCCAGATTCCAAAATAGTATTCACTTATTCCGAAACTGCCTGTGCCTTGATATTTGGGACTGTAACCATAGTGCTGTGTCAGCTCAATTAATTTATTATCAATTCTGTCTGAGTAACTGCCGAGGTGATGATACCCGCCGCGCAATTGCAATTTGTCCTTTAATAAATGCATTTCAGATCCGGCATATACCATGTGCTCCTTATTAGTTGCACTCTTCTGAAAGCGGATAAAAAGAGGTTCTCCGGTTTCACTACCAAGATCAGCCCATATATTTATCCGATAGCCTGTAGAATCCTGAGACAATTGCGAAATGATAGTATCTTTAGTAAATGTACCCGGCTGCGTATTATCAAAAGTATATTTATTTGTCAGATCAAAATCATATATACGATAATTGGAGCAATCAAGTATGATCTCCGACTTGGCAAATGTCCCCTGATAATCTGACTCTGCCGCCTGAACCGCTAATGTCAATGAAAACAGAATCAGAAAAAATATTTTATTCATTTTTCCCCGCATGCAGCTGATAACCAATTGTCAACCCAAAGGAAAATGAGTAGAAATAATCCGGAGATGAAAAAATGACAGATCCCCTCAAAGGAACAGAAACAATCAGATTTCTGATCTTATGTAAATTAACCGCAGCCCCTGCAGAAACACCAAACTCATTTTCCCAGGATGCAATAAGTGATATATTGTCTGATGGTTTTTCAGCAGGAATTTTTACCGCCCAATCAATAAGGGCCAGAGTCGCGCTGAAAGATATGACATCTGATGGCAGTCTGAACAGGTAATTAAGCGATATTTCTGTATGAAGCATCGGGTTTGTAACAGATATCGTATCTGACTTCAAATTTCCATAATATGCAGAAAACCCGATTGTCATATTGCTGTCTGAAGTCGGACACTGAAAGCCTGCTCCGAAAGTAGGAAACGGATCCCATGTATCTGACAGATTCAGTGGGATCTCATAGGCGGTCCCGCAAAATAATGTATACTTATGCTGCTGCTGCCCATAGGAGCAGCTAAGGAGACAAAGTACAGATAATAATAGAATTGATTTCCTGAACATCATTATGGGTAGAAATTAATTATTAAGCATGTTCTCTGCAAATCACTTTTTTCTAAAAAGTGAAACACATAATGAAAGCAGAAGACCAGAAACCGAAATAAATGCACAAATCAGTAGAAACCAGTCGCCATTTCGCGCATAAAAAGTATCGGCATTTTTAAGAAGTGCTTCACCATGGAGAATATCTCTTGTATACAATTTTGTTTTCTGCTGTATTCGTCCATAAGGATCAATAAACATGCTGAAACCGCTGTTTGCACACCTGACAATTGAAATCCGGTTTTCTATAGCCCTCATACGTGCCATATTGGCATGCTGATATGGACCGGATGTCTTTCCGAACCATCCGTCATTGGTAATAGCGACAATACAATTCGCACCTTTTTTAAGGCGTTTCTGAACAAAAGAGGGAAAAATGATTTCATAGCAGATAAACGGAGCAGCTTTTATTCCTACAGTTGTAAACACAACCGGATCCTTGCCTCTTTTAAAATCAGCTTCCCCTAAATTTACTCTTGACAGAATGGGCATCAGATTTTCAAACGGCATCTTTTCACTGAACGGTACCAGCTGCTGTTTGTTATAGTGGCTTGTTTTTTTATTCCCCGGCTCAATTAAAAATGCTGTATTGAATACATCGTAGTCGGATACAGACCCCTTGGGAGCTATCTCCCAGTGAAGAGCACCAAGCAGTACCGGTATTCTTATTTCGTCAACCCATTCTGCAACTCTTCTTCTATATTCTGATTTACGATCAAGAAAACATAGTAACGCACTCTCGGGCCCTATAATAAGCTCCGGCTGCTGCTTCGCAGCATCATGAACCATTCTTTCAGTTATATCAAACGCAGTGTCCAGTGAATTATTGCCCCAGTGCAACTGATCGATATTTGTCTGAATAATCGCCATCTTTATCTTTGAACCGGAAAGCGGGCGTTTCATTTTGCTATATCCCCAGACACTTATGACAATCATAAATAGAAGAAATATTGCTGCATGAATGTATTTCTGCACCTGATTTTCATTTTTATAGTAACTGCTTAAAATTTCAAAAATCAGAATATTTCCAAGAACAATAAGGAATGTAAGTCCCCAGACACCTGTAATTGACGCAAACTGGGCAGTTGGCAGATATGTAGTAAGTGAGTATCCAAGAAACGACCAGGGAAATGCGATATCGGTAAGTGTACGGGCAAGATCAATACAGATCCATATTGACGGAAAAATAAGAATATAAAGCCGTCCGGCAGTTCTGTAAATCATACGGAAAAGCATTCCGGCAGTAAGGAAGATTAGACCAATTGCAGCTGATATGAGTACTAATCCGAAAAGAATCAGATGCCAGAGCCCTTCAGCGGTAACAAATCCTATCCAGTAAAACTGCACCATAGCTGCAGAGAACGAGTACAGAAAAGTGTAAAGAATCGCTTTTTTCAAGGGGTTTATTAGTGCAAAAAACATCAGTGGAATTAAAATAACAAAACTTATAAGCGGGAACAGAAAAAAAAGTGGATTAAAGTCACTGTTGAACGGAGGCAGGCACAATGCAAAAAACAGACCGGTGATCAGTGGAACCCACCACCGGTTTTTATCAAGACAAAAGTCAGCTATTTTTTTTATTATTATTTGCAACATCTGAATCCGACATAAAAATACTTTCTGCCTTTCTGAAGTTGTACTTTTGAATCACATTTCGCACCATCTTCTCCATTTTGCCATGATCCGCCATAAACATAAGCTTTATCACCCTCACTGTTATTAACCCATTCAGCTGCATTTCCACTCATATCAGCAACCCCTGCATTATTGACACATTTAGAAAACTCACCGGAAGGTGCAATCTTATTTTTAACATAAACATTTCCAATTGTATTGCAGCGGTCTTTCTCATACTGACGACCATAAGGATATCTATCCCTTTTTTCCTGTTTGCATGACCCGCTCCATTCATCTGAAGTGCACAGATGTTTTCCCTGATCAGCACAAAGTTTCAGTGCCTCGGCAAATGTCAGATCAACCGTCGGCTCACTGCCTTTTTTGCCGGGATACTCATATTTGTCAACACACAATTTTCTATTTTCAACCAAAGACATTTCATCAGGGCAGATGATAATCTTAACCGTGTCAAATACAGCCTCACTGTCGGAATCAATTACTTTTAATACTGCAGATGAATATCTGTCAAATTTATGTGAAACTATTCCACTTTTCTCCGATGACCAGTCAAATGTTCCATCATTATTAAAATCCCATTCGTACCTGATAATATTCTGATCTTCATCCATGCCGCTGCCGTCAAGCTTTACATTTTTCCCATTTTTACTGGTTATGTCATCCCCGGCTCTGGCAATCGGTTTTTTATTGGTTACATTGACAATTGCACTATCTTTCCACTTTGCACCATCATCAGTTGACACAACGAAGTGAACAACTTTTTTTCCTGATTTTGTAAATTTGTGACTTATTGAAGAATTTGTCCCGGATACAGTATCAATTATCCAGTCACCATCAAGATCCCATCCGTATGAAACGATCCTGCTGTCTTTATCTTTTGCAACGCCCTTAAGTGTCACAGTTTCATTAATACGTACATTATATAATCCACCGGCACTTACCTGGGCTCCGGCATTAATTACACTTATCTGCGTTTGGGCTGCAGCAGACTGACCAGACTCATCTGTTATCCTGCATAATATTTTATAATTACCATCATTAATGAATTCATGACTTATAAAAGGATTGATCGATTCAAATTCATATAAAGAATCTCCATCCATGCTCCACTCGTATTTCAGAATTCCTGATTCCTGATCTGAATGATGGCACTCAAATTGAATTGAGTCCCCGACATGAACTGTATCAAATGCAGCAATTGAATCAATTTTCAAACCGCTGCTTACTATAACATTTACCCTCGATGTATCAGACAGACCGAACCGGTTAATGACCTCTATTACAACATTATATTTACCTGAATTCGGCCATGACCAGACAACTTTCTTTTCCCGGAGAAAACCTTTTTCAGATGGTAAATCCCATTTACCATCACCATCAATATCAAATCTGACTGCAAGGGAATCAGAATTTCCCAAATTATCATAACTTCCTGTTGCGTCAAGAAGAAAATCTGATCCGGCCGGACCTGAAGTTGGTGTAACTGTCAATACTGCATGTGGAAGAGATTTAACTGAAATTGTACGCATTGCAGATGCAACTGATCCGGATTTATCAGATATATCTACTTTTACTTTATAATCACCACCTTTTTTAAACTGATATTCTGCACTTGATACATCCCCGAATTTCCCATCTGCAGGTAAATCAAATATCCCGTCTCCATTAAAATCAAAACGGTATTTATAGGGTCCCGGGGTCTTTGTGTTTTTTACAGGTGCAGCAGAAATCTTAACCGTCTGATTTACAGACGCTACTGCCGGAGCAGTCAACTGTACACCAAGACCTTCAATGACATTTAATGTATAATCAACTGGCGTACTCATGGAATCATTATCTGATGCGACAATACTGACATGGTACGCCCCGCGTTTGGCAGGAAAATAGCGGATGATACCTGATTCAGCACCAATTGTCATTCCTTCAGGAGCGAGCAGCAACTTATATGAAACAGTACCCTGCTCAGGGTCGGCGGCTTTTATTGTGTCAATACATATTTTTCCGGCTGCACATATCTCATATGGTAAATCTACCCATTCCGGCGGCATATTCTGTATAGCAGGTGCCTGAGCACTGCAACCCGATTTACCAAGCGATACATCAATAAGAACAGCTGGGATCCACTGCCTGACTTCAAGCAATTCACTTTCTGCAATTGGTTCAAGCTCACCTGATGTATTGTTCAGAAAATCAATGTGGGTACATGATGGTATTAATAATGAAGTTTTTCCTGATACAACTCTTGCAGAATCAAAAAGCACTGATATTGACAACTCAGACTGCTCCTGATTATATGCTATTAATGCATCACCTGATGAGACTGAAACAACTGCAGACCCTGTGCGCACTTCACTGATAAGAGAATCGTTACTCTGTTTAATCAGATAAATTGTACCATTATTAAGTGTTAATGCTGCAAGAGAACATTTTTCTTTTGACCGTACAGGATTTTCAATAGTCACTGATGAATTTTTGCCTATAAACATTATACTTCCATCATAAAGTGACAATTTAACATTAGCCTGATCAGAGACAACAATTACATCACTTCCATAAAGCATGCTCTGCACAGCCAATGATTTACTTTCTCCACTTTTAATAATTTTTGCATCCCCGTTTATCTCTTCGACTTTATAGCATGATGTTTTATCCAGATGCGAGCAGGCGGTAAAAAGCGATATCAGCACAACAACAAGATTGGTTGTTCTCATAAACATGACATTCTCCGGCATTTAGCGTTTTAATAATATAGTAAGATATGATCTGTTTTATTGTATATAGCAACCTGCTGGTTCGTCAAGAATTAAAACCTGATTTTAAGTCTTGTTGACAATAGTTATTCATCGGGGGCAGTATGGCAGACTTTTCCTACATGGTTTTATCAAAAATCTTCGCAAAACCATGGCTGAGATCTTCCAAAACTGAATCGGAAGTATAAAAACCGGATCTGATCTTTCCTTTGATTGACAACAGCAGTTCTTTACGATCAGTATCATGGACAGCGGTCTCATGTGAAGCATCTGAATACATGGAATCCTTAACAGATGATGACGAGTGAACCTTATGTTTCGCTGTGTCATTCTGCTTTGAATTCAAATTTAGGGAATGTCCCAATCCCTGGACAAACATTTTTTAGATCCTTCTAAAGTTTTTTTGTATCTATGCCGATAGATACATTGTAAGGATTTGTCGTTAAAATCTCCTGCATTATTCAGAGGGATTGATACTTGCCGGTATCAATCCTTTTTTTCTATATTAATTTTCCATATAATATTACAGCATCTCCTATTAATACATATCGGCTTATCCTGATAATACTTTAGCTCTTTTTCATTTTTCTAAATCAGTTATACCATAAATTTTAAAATTCCTGTGTTTTTAGGGAATTCACTTGTAATCATCTACAAAAATGATTAGTATTTGTATAGATCAACCGCACAATTGTACTTTGTCTCTCTTTTAAGTTGAATGATTGTCCGGAGCTATTTATTTTGAAGCATCAATGAAATATTTTATTATTTTTGACTAATATATTAAGGAAGGTTTTTATGATTAAAGAAAGAGTACAGTCAGTTATTAATGAAATCCGGCCAAATCTTCAGGCTGATGGTGGAGATATTGAACTTGTCGATGTAACTGCAGAGGGAATAGTAAAAGTCAGACTTCAGGGAGCCTGTCATGGATGTCCAGGTGCAGCAATGACCTTGAAAATGGGTGTTGAAAGAATACTTAAATCAAAGATTCCAGAAGTTACTTCTGTTGAAAAAGTAAACTGATTCTGTAATTTTTCTATGAATAATCCAGTTTCAAGATCAAATATACAAGCAAAAACTGCCGATACTGATGCCTGGCGAAACGCATGGACTAAATTTCCATTTCTTGCTTTCTGCTGGGCAAGCTTACTTATCTTCGCAGCAATTGAATTTATAACTTATTACCTTATACATCCAAGACTTCTGGAAATACATCCTGCAGTTAATCTGATCACCGGACTATGCTTTCTGCTATTTTTTTTCATTCTTTTTTCCGGTCTTACGCTTATTACATTAACATCAATTACCGGCATTGATCTGTTATATCCGCATAATAGACGTTCTGTAACTGTTAATCTTCTTTTTCCTATAGCAATTATTTTAGGACAGCTATTCCGGATTAACAAAAATCGTCTGAGAACCTCATTTGTTAAAGTCAACAACTCCATGACAATTGCGCAGGCAAAGCGAATTAAATGTGACAGGATACTGGTACTTCTTCCCCATTGCCTGCAGATTGATGTATGCAACAGGAAAATTACAAACGATATAAATAATTGTCTGCGCTGCGGAAAATGTCCGGTTGGCAAGCTTGTTGAATATGGTGAAACATATGGTCTCCATATTGAAGTTGTAAACGGTGGTACGCTTGCACGCAGACGTGCTGCAATGTTTAAACCGGATGGAATAATTGCAGTTGCCTGTGAGCGCGACCTTACACTTGGAATACAGGATGTCTACCCGATACCTGTATTTGGCGTTATGAATGACCGGCCCAATGGTCCATGCGTTAATACCTGTGTAGATATGAATTTGGTTGAGGAAGCAATTCGTTTTTTTCGTAAAAAAGAGTCACTGCAGACAGAGATGTGATTTTTTCTTTCCTTCAAAACTAATTTGTTTCACTTTATGCAAATTTGAATAAATAAAACAGAACACAATAAAAATCGGAATAATTGAAATCTAACGCTTATATTATGAATATGAAAAAACCAGATTCTAAACCGGATATTCATAGTTATTTCGATTTTCGTAAGTTTTTATCAGATTATTTGACCTATTTGCGTAATAAAAACGCAAATTTCAGTTTTCAGAAACTTGTTGATGATTATGGATTAAACAGCCGGTCTCATTATATTGATATTATAAATGGACGCGTACTTACCAGAAGATTCGTGCCCATTTACGAAAAAATCTGCGATTTTAATGACAAAGAAGCACAATATTTTAGAACACTTGTTGCATTCAACCAATCAAAGTCAATCGATGGGAAAAAAGAATTATTTGAGCAAATAAACAAACTTGCTCCAAATCTTGAGACGCTTCAACTTGAGCATGAAGTTTATGATTACTTTAAGCACTGGTACATTCCTGCAATGATTTCCATGCTTGATATTTCTAAAAACGAAAATGATCATCGTATACTTGCAAAACAATTTAATCCACCAATTTCTGCTGTTGAAGCACGCAAAGCCTTGAATACACTCATTAAAATTGGTTTCATTTCCTGGGACTCAAATAAAAGCGAATGGATTTTCCACAAGAAATTTTTTAAATGCAGCAGTGAATCGAAGGCTGTAGCACTACGTGAATTTCATCTGCAGATGCACAGTTTAGGCAATAATGCATATACTAATCAGTTTAATGATCAGACATTTTCAACACTAACTGTAAGTGTCAGTGAAAAGACCCGAAAAGAAATTGACATAATGATTGCCCAGCTCAAAGACAGAGTCATGGAAAAGGCCAAAGAAGATTGCCAGCCGCAAGTTGTTGTCCAGGTCAATTTTCAATCATTTCTTCTGTCACAGACAAAACGTAAAATACAGAAAGAGGGGAAATGATGGCTAAGCATTTTTCAGTATTAATATGCTCCATTATTCTTCTATCATTGAATTTCAGTTCATGTTCAAATAACCAGATTGCCGGAACCGGCACTGATACATCAACAAAAGATGTTTATGCATCAATCAGCGGGACAATCCTTGATGTCAATCACGAGCCGGCACAGAACTGCGTTGTTTACCTTCTCCCGTGTGATTACAATCCTGTAAATGATAAATCTCCTGATTCAATTTCGATTGACACAACAAATAGTAATGGTCAATATCTTGTTTCTACAGGAAATGCCGGTAATTACAATGTAATATCCATTTCAGACAGCAGCCGAATCTCACTACGCCTGAATTTATCTCTTCAGGAAAAAAAGACATATAAAATTGAGCCCGATTCTTTAAAAGCAGGTAATTCTCTTGAAGTCTCTGTTCATGAACAGATGCGCATTGACAGTGGAGCACTCTATTTTGAAGGAACACCATTCTATGCACTAATAAGCAGCTCACAGGTGATATTCCCAATTCTCCCGTCAATAACAACGCCTCTGTATTACACAAGTAAAGATACTGCACATAATCCGATTCTGGTAAGTGACAGTATTTCAACAGTGTCTGGAAAAAAGATGGAGCTCTTCAATGCGCTTCTAATTATGGAAAATGTTACTGATGCAAATAATATTCTGATAATTAAACATGTTGCCCAAATAGGCGGCATAGTTACAACTGCTGAAGTGGCTTCGCTGAGCAGTTATAATACAAGCCTGTTCTCAGTAATAATCATTTGTCCATCTGTTCAGAACAGTGACGCAGAACTGCTTGACAGTATGATTCAAGCGCCTGTTATTGTATGTAAACATCAGTTTTTTGGAAAGATGGGACTTACCGGACCCAAATCTGGTACAGACTTCGGATCTGCTGATTCTCAGGAAGCAATTGTAATCGTCAATACCACAAATCCTGTTACTAATGGTTTCTCAGGCATAGTCAATGTTTATACTAAACTCAAAACATTGAACTGGGGTATTTCAGATAGTGCGACAGTTCTTGCAAAAAGTAATGATTCGCTCGCTCTGCCGGTTCTTTTCTGCTATGAAAAAGGTCAACTGATGTATTCATTCAGGGCCCCTGCACGCAGAGTAGGGTTTTTTATTGAATCAAATCCATCAATATCATGTCTGAATGATAACGGATGGTTGCTCTTTGAGCAATCAATCCTCTGGGCGATTGATAACTGACCAATCAGATACAGTGAAATAGTATTTTTGTAAGCTAAAGGATGAAAATACCCGATTTTGTTTAAATCAGAATTTTATTTAAGCGCTTTTTTATATTTATTTAATTGCTTAATCATGTTATAATTAAATTGATCAAACAATATTTTCTATTCCTATCTCTGGAGTATTTAATCATGATCTGCAATTTAAAACATCATTCACATCTTAAGTATTGGCTATTAATACTTACATTGATACTATTATTAAATTCTGATATTCTGCACGCAGACGAATCGCAAACGCTTGTTAATATTAATACAGATCAATCAGGCGAGCCATGGATAGCCGGAGGTGTTTCAAAGGAAGAGTGGAATCAGTCACTTTATAATGTCAGAGCTCTGGAAATCAATAGAAGTGGTTTGACTAAATCTCTATCTCTTCCATTA
>Ga0209373_10003272_pt1 | contig 15202 bp, 8 predicted proteins | sample Higcelweek5metaG_FD_187173 | JGI IMG/M metagenome (GOLD analysis project Ga0209373, IMG submission 187173) | Freshwater pond sediment microbial communities from the University of Edinburgh, under environmental carbon perturbations - High... | ecosystem: Environmental > Aquatic > Freshwater >...
CTCTCTCGAGAAAGAGAAGAGTTCTCGAGAGATGCGCCGAGAGACTCGGCGCGCGTGTCACCTTATCTCTCGGTGACACGAGAGATTCGGTGACAAGAGAGATTCGGTGCAAGGCGAAAGAGAAGAGAACGCCTGTGCGTGTCACCTTCGGTGACACGCACAGGCGTTCTCTCGTGCAAGCCTTCGCCGAAGGCGAGGCGAAGATATATGTGCTTCTCTCGCCTGGTTTTCAAGGTGAAAAAAAGTGCGTGATGAGCTTGTCAATTGATTAGATATTGTTTTTACATAAGAGAAAAAGGTTTTTTTAATAATGAAGAAGTTTTGGATAGCAAAAACAAGGACTCATTTTCAAATGAGTGATTTTGCTTAGTATTTTTTTTTTATTTTGCTTTTAAAATTTCTTTTTTTATTTAAAATAAATAAAAAAAGAAATTTTAAAAGCAAAATAAAATTTAAGATTTCTTTTTTATAATAATCATGTCAAACATTGGAACTACTGGACGTATCCCTTTATGGCTTGTTGGAACTGTTGTAGGTTTACTTGCTATTACATTACTAGGTGTTTTTTTCTATGGATCTTATGTGGGTTTAGGATCATCAATTTAATTAATGGTTAAAATTTTGGGAAGGGGTTCCCTATCAGGAAGGATTGGTAAATAATTATTTACCAATCCTTCCTGATAGGGAACCCCTTCCTATTCCCATTGTGTACGTAGATAGGTAACCTATCTATACACTTTATTAAACTGCTCAAACCTAAAAATCTAGATTTAAAAAAAAAAATCTGGGAAGTATGAAAAAATTTGTTGTATTGCTAGAGCTCGCCTATAGGTGGCTTCTCAAGTTCTTGTGCTTGTGCCTTCGGTGCTAAAAAGTTTATTTCATAAACTTTCTTAAATGTTGCTTTCAGCAACACAAGAGATGTGAGAGACTCGCTTGCCTGAGGTACCGAGAGATACCCTTCGCACCGTCTCTCTCTTCGCCTTCGGCGAGCGATACGCAGACGAAAGGGTTGGGATACCCCAACCATCGTCTGAGGTACCTAGGTGCGCACCTGAGTACCTTGAGTTCGCCTTCGGCGATGCGCTGAGTCTCTCGTGTCCCCTTTGTTGCGCTCGCCTTCGGCGAAGGCGGTCTCTCGGCGAAGAGACTTGGCGCAAGACACGCGCGCCGAGAGACTCGGCACTTCTCTTCTCATCGCCGAAGGCGAACTCTTCTCTTCTCATCGCCGAAGGCGAACTCTTCTCTTCTCATCGCCGAAGGCGAACTCTTCTCTTCTCATCGCCGAAGGCGAACTCTTCTCGAGAGATAAGGCGCACAAACGAAAAATAAATACGCTATTATAATATAAATTCGAAATATTTATTCATATATTTCCCTTTTTCATATTATTAAGTGTGAGCGTAGCTCACTAACTAAAGAAATGTAAACCTTTTCTTGCCCTTCTATCGCGCCTGGGCCCCTTGTGCTAGGTTGTCGTCATAGACGACAACCTCAACTTAGCTAGAGGTCGCCTTAAAGAAAAGTCGCTTAAGAAAGTTTCTGAAAAAACTTTCTTAAGGCGACTTCCTTAAGCGACGAGAGAACTCAAGCATTTGTGTCGCCGTAGGCGACACACGTGTAACTTTCAGTGATACTTATCGCTGAAAGTGACCCTAGCGCTATCAGCACAAGCCTTCGGCGGTGCGCAAGGCGAGAGAAGTGCTGGGGCACCCAGCGCATCTCTCGCAAAGGTTTACATATAAAAAAACTTGTTATCTCTTATTTTTTTTTATTTCAAAAATTTAAAACACAAATAGATTTGAAGCTAATTTCATTTAGCGCCTTCAGTGCAGCTAGTTTTCGCTTGTAAGTTACTTCTTTTGTCTCGCTTGCTTGCGCCTTCGAGAGAAGCGCCGAGTCTCTTCGCATCTCTTTGCTTGTCACCTTCGGTGACACGCACGAGAGACCGCCTGTGCGTGTCACTCGCCTTCGGCGAAGAGATGAGAAGCGCCGAGAGACTCGGCGCGCGTGTCACCTTATCTCTCGGTGACACGAGAGATTCGGTGACAAGAGAGATTCGGTGCAAGGCGAAAGAGAAGAGAACGCCTGTGCACCTTCTTCGCCGAAGGCGACGCAAGGCGAAAGAGAAGAGAAGCGCCGAGAGATTCGGCGCTCGCCTTCGCCTTGCACCGAAGGTGCACAGGCGGTCTCTCGCACAGACCGCCTCTTCTCTCGAGACCGCCTTCGGCGATGAGATGCGAAGGCGAGCGCCGAGTCTCTCGGCGCAAGTGCAACTACAGCGATAGTTGTCCAGCACTTATACGTCTGGGTACCCACGCGGCTTCGTTTTGCACTTTGTGCAAGAGGAGAGCGGTGCGGTGCTTCGCCTTCGGCGAAGGCGGTGCACCGAATCTCTCGCCGAAGGTGCAAGTGCAAGCGACGCAAGAAGGTAACACTGCAGAGTACAGCAACAGCTCTTTACATTTTAAAAGTGTCTTAAGAACATTTCTTTTAGAAATGTTCTTAAATTAACTTAACTAACATCAAAATATGATTTTATTCAATCAGCAAATGAAAAACTTTAAGTTATTGTGTGACGAAAAAAAAAAGGCTTTTCTTTAAAAAGAAAGTTGTTCTGTGAAAAACCTATTTCCATACATGTCTGGATACCTTGAGAGTTGCGCTTTCATCTCTCGCCTCGCCTTCGGCGAAGGCGAGGCGAGAGATGAAAGCGCAACTCTATCTGTGGGTACCCAGTGTAATGTGAGTCTGGAATAGAAGGGCATTGTTGTGTTTGTGTCTTGTGATCTATCGTCTTCTCACCTACTATTCGCCGCTTGCGTGTCGCCTTATCTCTCTCGCCTTCGCTCGCCGAAGGCGAAGAGACACGCAAGCGACTTTTAGAGAAGACAAAATGAAGTAAGCAAGCAAAGCGACAACTTGTCCTAAACAATCTTCTGCTTTAGTTTAAGGCCTATAGCTTTTAGAGCTAGAAATATTTTAGAAAAATAAAACAATATAATAATATGATTAATTCATTATTAGAACTTGCTGAAGTTTCAGTTGGACAACATTATTATTGGAAATTAGGAGATTTTGAATTACATGGACAAGTTTTAATTACTTCTTGGATTGTTCTTGGGATTATTATTTTCTTATCTCTAGCAGGAAATCGTAATTTAAAACAAATTCCTGATGGATTACAAAATTTTACTGAACTTGTAACAGAATTTATTCGTGATTTAGCAAAAACACAAATTGGTGAAGAAGAATATTTAAAATGGGTTCCTTTTTTAGGTACAATGTTCTTATTTATTTTTGTTTCTAACTGGTCAGGGGCTTTATTCCCTTGGCATGTAATTGAAATTCCTAATGGGGAACTTGCAGCTCCAACAAATGATATTAACACAACTGTAGCTTTAGCTTTATTAACATCTATTTCTTATTTTTATGCAGGAATTAGTAAAAAAGGTTTAGGTTATTTCAAACGTTATATTTCTCCAGCAGCCTTTTTATTACCAATTAACGTACTTGAAGATTTTACAAAGCCGTTATCATTAAGCTTCCGACTTTTTGGTAATATTTTAGCTGATGAACTTGTTGTTGGCGTATTAGTTGCTTTAGTTCCTTTAATTATTCCAATTCCTATTATGTTATTAGGTGTTTTCACTAGTGCTATCCAAGCTTTAGTATTCTCTACATTAGCAGGTGCTTATATTGGGGAAGCTGTTGAAGATCATCATTAATTTTTACAAAATTCAACCTTGCACCACTTGTCTTGAAGATATATCTCTAACTTCGTTTGTGTATGCGTCGCCGGATCTCTCTTCTTCGCCTGTGCGTGTCACCTTCGGTGACAAGAGAGATTCGGTGCAAGGCTTGCACCGAAGGTGCGTGTCGTGCGCCTTCGGCGCAAGAGAGATTCGGTGACAAGCGAAGGCGAAGAAGAGAGATGCGGTGCTGCATGCATGAGGCTTAGATGGAGTACCCAGCCTTTCGCGAGAGAAGCGCCGAGTTTCTCGGCGCTAGAAAGTTTCTGAAAGAAACTTTCTAGACACACGTGTTAAAGTTGAGAAGTCGCCTAAAGAAACTTTCTTTAGGCGACTTCTAGATACTCGGCGACGAACCAGGCTTGCACTATGCGGATACCCAGCCTTCTCGCACCGTATATTTCGGTGCGAGAAGTTCCGGGGAACCTAGTACAAGTGTAGGCTGGGTCCCAAGTTCAAGGTTTAATAAATTAATACTTAGGGTTGCCTGTGCACTGGTACTTTCTGATCCAGTGCACAGGCAACCCTATTGCAACAGTGGAGACGTAACCTTTGGAGTTATGTACATACGAGGGTCTGGGTACCTTGAGTTCGCCTTCGGCGATGCGCTGAGTCTCTCTAGTATCGTCTTTAGACGATTTCTGAAGTCGCTTTTAGCGACTTCTTATCTCTCGCCTCGCCTTCGGCGAAGGCTTGTGTCACTGAAAGTGACCCTTCGCCGAGAGATCCGGCGAGTCTCTTCGCCTTCGGCGAAAGAGAAGAGATGCGCCGAGTCTCTCGGCGCATCTCTCGTGTTAAAGTGACTAGAAGTCACTTAAGAAACTTTAAAGAAACTTTCTTATGCGACTTCTAGTTAAGAAAGAAACTTTAAAGAAACTTTCTTAACTGCTTTTAACTGAAAGCTACACTTGCTTGCTTGCGCATCTCTCTTCGCCTTCGGCGACGCACCTTCTTCGCCTTCGGCGCTTCTCTCGCGGTTATCATCTCTGCGCACCGAAGCTCTCGCCGAGAGACCGCCTTCGGCGAAGAGATGAGTTCTCGAGAGATGCGCCGAGTTCCTCTCGCCGAAGGCGAGCACAGACCGCCTGTGCACCTTCTTCGCCGAAGGCGGTGCACCGAATCTCTCTTGTCACCGAATCTCTCGTGTCACCAAGAGATAAGGTGACACGCGCGCCGAGTCTCTCGGCGCATCTCTCGAGAACTCTTCTCTTTCTCGAGAGAGCGCCTTGCACCGAATCTCTCGCCTTCGGCGAGCGCCGAAGGCGCAAGTGCACAGGCGAGTGACACGCAAGCAAGGCGAAAGAGAAGAGATGCGCCGAGTTCCTCTCGCCGAAGGCGAGCACAGACCGCCTTCGCCGAAGGCGCAAACGAAGCAAAGAAAACTTAAACGGAAAAATATCAGTGATTGATTTTTGATAAAAATTAAATAAATGAATTAGATGAAAGAAAAGATCTGATCCATTACTTGAATCTATTGCTTTATGTTGATAGTACATAATATTATGCTAGCTAATCACTAGAGTTGCGCTTAAGGAAGTCGCTTAAGAAAATTTCTGAAAGAAACTTTCTTAAGGCGACTTTTCTAGAGAAGCGTCGAATCTCTAGTATCGTCTTTAGACGATTTCTTATCTCTAGAAAGTTTATGAAAGAAACTTTCTTAAGTGTTACTGAAAGCAACACTTGCGCCGAAGGCGCAAGACATGTGCGCCGAGTCTCTCGGCGCTTCTCTTCGCCTTCGGCGAGCGCAATGATGAAAGGTGTGTAATATTCACTGTCAACAAAAATATTCCCAGTTATTTTACAAATTGAAATATCAACTTTTTGATCCTGAATCTCTTCAGCTGAATTTTATTCTTCTTCCTGGTCTCTCGAAAAATATCTGGTGTTACGAGAGACCAGGAAGTAAAGTTTCTTCTTCATCTGAATCCTCTTCAGGATTGTAAGGATTTGTTTTATCTAAAAAATAGGACATAATTCTTTTGGCTAGGTGTTAAAAGCCATCTCTGATGGCTTTTAACAAGAAGTAAATTTTAAAGTGGATAGTTTCATCAAAAAAGTAAGACCGAGAGAACCCCTGTAAAACTCAATATTACAGGGGGTTGTTTTTGTCCCGGTCTCCTCCTTTTTTAAAAATTGATTAATCGGGACATTGACTTTAGGTGTAAACATTTTGAAAATTTCATTTGCATTGTATATAGGGGTGAATGCAATGCATTCCCCTTGACAATAAAATAAATGTTTATTAAATAAATTTCAAAAGTGACACACGTGTTAAAGCAGTTAAAAAAGTCGCTTAAGAAATCGTCTAAAGACAATTTCTTAAGACGACTTTTCTTTATCTCTAAGAAAGTTTCTTTTAGAAACTTTCTTAACTAGAAGTCGCCTTAAAAGAAAGTTTCTGAAAGAAACTTTCTAGAGACTCAGAGCAACTTTCAAGGTACCCACACAGACGACAGTAGCGCTTCTCTTCGCTTCTCTTCGCTTCTCTTCGCCTGTGCATCTCTCGTCGTGCGCCGAGAGACTCGGCGCATCTCTTCGCCGAAGGCGAGAGAACTCATCTCTTCGCCGAAGGCGAGAGAGATTCGGTGACAAGAGAGATTCGGTGCAAGGCGAGCGAAGTCGAGAACTCTTCTTATTTTTTTGATGATTTAGGATTACTATCAAGGAGTTGTGTTTTTTTGGTATCTATTCAGTAGATATAAACATTGCGCATCTCTCGGGGATAATTGCGGACGAGAGATAAGGCGGCGACACAGCGCTAGTTTGTGTTCCTCCCCCTTACGCAAAGCAAGGGCATCTCATCGCCGAAGGCGAAGAGTTGCGCTGAAAGCGCAACTCTCAAGGTACCCGGTACTGGGACTCTGTCGAGTTTAGATAGTCACTGAAGTCGCATCTACAGCGCTTGCTTGCGCCGAAGGCGAACGAAAAGCGTTTAATAGTGAAGCTTAGACTAATGCATCTTGTTTTTTGATTAAAAAACAAGATGCATTAGTCTAAGCTTCGTTTATATTTTTAATAAGTTAAACCTAAGCTTCTTGTACTTTCAGAGCCTAAATAAACTCGAACACTTAAAAAGTCAGTTGGACATGCTGTTTCACAACGTTTGCAACCAACACAATCTTCTGTGCGTGGAGCTGAAGCTAATTGACCAGCTTTACATCCGTCCCAAGGTACCATCTCTAGTACATCTAAAGGACAAGCACGTACACATTGTGTACATCCAATGCAAGTATCATAAATTTTAACGATATGAGCCATATAAATTTCTATATATTTTTTCAAAAAGATTGAGAATTTCTTAATTTTTGCCAGGAACCAGGATTGAACTGGTGACACAAGGATTTTCAGTCCTCTGCTCTACCACTGAGCTACCCCGGCTTGTAACTTATTTAATTATAACTAATTATTAGTTTAATATAAAAAATATTATTCGGCAAGTTTTGCAACTTATAAAACAATTCTTTTTTTTTCCTAGAGTTTATTATTAATTTTGTATTTTTAGTATTAAGGTTCCCCAAGGAATTTCTTCTTTTAATTGTTACAAACAATTATTGAATTGTATTATTTTTTATATAAAATATATGTTAATATATTTTATATATTAAAAAGCCTTCGTGATGGAATTGGTAGACATCCTGGTTTTAGGAACCAGTGCTGCAAAGCGTGCCGGTTCGAGTCCGGCCGAAGGCAAAAACCAAGTTAAAAAGTAAAGGAATTTTCGTTCTTAAAATTACTTAATTTTAGTTTTTAATAACTGGTATTTTCTAAAAAATACTTTTATGTAAAAAAGCATAAAAAGTTCACTAGGTACTATAGATTTTGTATTAAAAATACAAAAAAGAATTAGCTATAAAGGCTTGGCTTCGCCTTGCACCGAATCTCTCTTGTCACCGAATCTCTCGGTGACACGAGAGATTCGGTGATAAGAGAGAAGCGCCGAGAGACTCGGCGCTCGCCGAAGGCGAGAGATTCGGTGCACGTCTCTCGGCGCTTCTCTCGTGACACGCACAGGCGAGTGCTGGAAGGTCTTTGACCCTTTCTAACTTCGCTTTAAGAAGTCGCTTAAGGAAGTTTCTTAAGCGCTTGCTTGCGCCGAGTCTCTCTCTTCGCCTGTGCACCTTCGGTGCAAGGCGAGCGAAGGCGAGCAAGAGAGACTCGGTGCATCTCTGGTGTCACCTTTGTTGCGCCGAGTTCCTTCGCCGAGAGACTCGGCTTGCGTCGCCGGATCTCTCTCTCGCCTTCGGCGAGAGAGAAGCGCATCTCTTCTCATCGCCGAAGGCGAAGAGAAGAGGCGGTCTCTCGGCGAGAAGAGAGATGCGGTGCTTCGCCGAGAGATCCGGCGGTTCTCGTCTCTCGCCTCGCCTTCGGCGCAGGCTTGCACCGAAGGTGCGTGTCGTGCGCCTTCGGCGCAAGAGAGATTCGGTGACAAGCACAGGAAAAATTTTTAGGATACATAACTTCTTAACAAAAGCGAGTCTCTCGTGTCACCGAGAGATAAGGTGACACGCGCGCCTTGCGTGTCACTCGCCTGTGCACCTTCGGTGCAAGGCGCTCTCTCGAGAAAGAGAAGAGTTCTCGAGAGATGCGCCGAGAGACTCGGCGCGCGTGTCACCTTATCTCTCGGTGACACGAGAGATTCGGTGACAAGAGAGATTCGGTGCACGTCTCTCGGCGCTTCTCTTCTCTTTCTCTTCGCCTTGCACCGAAGGTGCACAGGCGAGTGAAAGAGAACAGTAATTGAAAATAACAAATATAGAACGAAGTTTTTTCTTTTCATAAAACATGCCAATCGGAGTTCCACGTATTATTTATTGTTGGGGGGAAGAACTTCCTGCTCAATGGACTGACATTTATAATTTTATTTTTCGACGTAGAATGGTTTTTTTAATGCAATATTTAGATGATGAACTTTGCAATCAAATTTGTGGTTTACTTATAAATATTCATATGGAAGATCGTTCTAAAGAACTTGAAAAAAAAGAAATGGAGCGTAGTGGAGTTTTTAAAAGTAGTTCACGCGCTTCTGAGACTCAAGAAACTAAAAAAAAAAAAAAGGTTGATCTTGATTCTCAAGGAGAATTAAATTCTATGGGAAAATCACTTGGTGAAACTTCAACATCTTTTCATAAAAAGCAAGCCAGATCTTTTGAAGATTTATTAAATGCTGATGAAGATTTAGGAATTGATGATATTGATACTTTAGAACAAAATACATTACAAAAAATTACAACTGAATGGTTAAATTGGAATGCTCAATTTTTTGATTATTCAGATGAACCTTATATTTTTTATTTAGCTGAATTATTATCAAAAGATTTTAATAATAACGAAGCAAAAAATAGCTTGTTTTCAAGTATTTCACGCGCCGAGTCTCATCTCTTTGCTTCGCCTTCGGCGAAGAGTCTCTCTTCGCCTTCGGCGAAGCAAGTGGTGAGAGAAGGGGTAGCGCAAGCACAACAGGTGCAAAAAATTTCAAAATTATTACAAATATTAAAAATAGGTAAAAAAGTAGGAGTTAATTCAGGGGAATCTATTAAAAGTACATTTGTTTATTCAGCGAGCGATACACAAGGACTGGAAATGCACGAAAAGAGAGATACTGCAAGACAAGAAGTAGCTGCACGATTAGGCAAACAGCAACTAATAATTCGAGATAATACAAGTGCTGCTAGTCTTTTAGGAAATGTATATTCTCCTTTTAGAACATATGTAACTTTTGAATTAGAAAATTATAATTTAAAAAATTTCATTTCTTTATCTGGCTTTCAAAAACTTTTACAAAAATTAGAACAAGGACATGTTAAGAAAGAAGCAAAAGGCTCTGGCTATGCAGACAGCGCTTCTGCTCATAATCGCTTGAACGAAGCACAAGGACTGAGTTATGCGCTGGGTACCCCAAGCACTAGTCCAACAAAAAAAAATAAAGTCATTTACAAATTTTTATCAAATATTATACAAAAAAATGTTACAAGTAAATTATTATCGTTACAACAATTTTCTAAATATTCTGCAAAAGCTTTAGGACAACGTCATTTACGACGTGAATATGGTTTAGAACATAATTTATCTATTTTGTTAACACATGGTCCTGCTTTTTCTTCGGCAGCTTTGTCGCCGAAGGCGAAAACAAGTGACACAAAAATAGATAATAAAAAGGGTGCATTCCTTGAGAAACCTTATGCTTTACCTCGTGTGTGCAATCCTTCTGCTTATATTAAGCCTGAGGGACTGTCTGCTCCTCAAACTTTCTCAGGAAAAGAAACATTAAAGATTGATTTTGCAAAATCAAGACATGATATTTTAAAATCTTTTAGTTATTTAAATTCCTCTTCTTCGCCTTCGGCGAAGATAGATACGGCGACGTCATTAAATGATTTTGCAGATCCTTATGCAAAAATTCAAAAATTACAACGTTCATCAAGAGATTTCTCTTTAGGGACTGTAGGCTCTTTCTCGTCTGAAGCTTCTTCTCTCGCATCAGAAAAAAATAGTTCAAATGATCGAGCAATAACAAGAGATTATTACAGAAAACAAACAGAAAGAGCTCTTATTGATGAAGAATCAAAAAAAGTATTTGTAATTATTAATTCTTTTGGCGGTTCCGTTGGAAATGGAATAACAATTCATGATGCTTTACAATTTATTAAAGCTGGTTCTTTAACTTTAGGATTAGGAGTAGCAGCTTCGGCAGCATCTTTAGCTTTAGCTGGGGGTACTATTGGAGAACGTTATGTTACTGAAGGTTGTCACGTAATGATTCACCAACCTGAAGGGGGGTTACAAGGTCAAGCTTCTGACATTTGGATAGATAGTCAAGAAATCATGAAAATTCGTTTAGATGTAGCTGAAATTTATTCATTAGCAACTTATCGTCCACGTCATAAAATTTTACGTGATTTAGATCGTGATTTTTATTTAACAGCTATGGAAACTATTTATTATGGTTTAGCTGATGAAATCGCGAGTAACGAGATAATATCCGAAGTTATTAATATTACTAATAAAGCTTGGGATTTTCAAGATAGTAAACAACAACGTTTATTAGAAAGCCGTGAAAGTGCAAGTAGTGGAATGGATACACAAACGCAAAATTAGAGAATTTACATCTATCTTTTTTATGTAGAAAGTTTATTTAGAAACTTCTTTATCTCTCGCTAAATAGGTCTTCAGTAGACAGTTTCTAAATAAACTTTCTACAGTTTATATTAATATTTTCATTTTTTTAAAGTTTTATTTAAATATTTTTATTTAAAAATTAAAAGTATAAGTTGCTTAATAACTTGCACAGCTCTTCTCTAGAAAGTTTCTTTCAGAAACTTTCTTAAGCGCTTTCATCTCTCTTGCTTGCGTGTGCACCAAATCTCTTCTTCGCCGAAGGCGGTCTCTCGAGAGATGAGAGATCCGGCGACGCGCCTTCTTGCGCCGAGTCTCTCGGCGCAAGCAAGTGCAAGCGGTTCTCATCTCTGCGCACCGAATCTTGTGCGCCTTCTTGCGCCGAGTCTCTCGGCGCAAGCAAGTGCAAGCGGTTCTCATCTCTGCGCACCAAATCTCTCGCCTTCGGCGAGCGCCGAGTCTCTCGGCGCTTCTCTCTCGCCTCGCCTTCGGCGCAGGCTTGCACCGAAGGTGCATGCAAAGAGATGCGAAGAGACGTGCACCGAATCTCTCTTGTCACCGAATCTCTCGTGTCACCGAGAGATAAGGTGACACGCGCGCCGAGTCTCTCGGCGCTTCTCTCGTGTCACCAAAGGTGACACGCGCGCCGAAGGCGCAAGTGACACGCAAGGCGCAAGACAGTGTTGCTTTTAGTTAAAAGTTGAGAATTTGCTTAAGAAAGTTTCTTTCAGAAACTTTCTTAAGCAAATTCTCAACTTTAACACGTGCGTCGAATCTCTCTTCGCCTTCGGCGAAGCAAGCATTTAAGAAATCGTCTAAAGACGATACTAGAGTTGCTTGCACTTTAGAAAGTTTATGCAAGAAACTTTCGAGAGATAAGGTGCAATGAAAGCGCGTCGCGGCGCCTCGCGCCGAGTATCTTCGCCGAAGGCGAGCGCTTGCTTGCACGAGAGATTCGGTGCGCAGAGATGAGAACCGCCTTCGCCTTGCACCGAATCTCTCTTGTCACCGAAGGTGACACGCACAGGCGGTCTGTGCTCGCCTTCGGCGAGAGGAACTCGGCGCAAGGCAAAGAGAGATTCGGTGCGCAGAGATGAGAACCGCCTTCGCCGAAGAAGGTGAAGCGGCGTAAGCAAGAGAAATTCCCAATTTTTTTTTAAGTTCAAAAATATTAATTATTTTAATTAATAATAAAGGGTTCTAATATGATATATTATTTAATAGTTTTAAGTACCGTTGGCCGAGCGGATTAGGCAAACGACTCATAATCGTTTTAAGGTAGGTTCAACTCCTACACGGTGCAGTTTTAAAGTTACAAAAATTTATTAAAATTAAATATTCATCTGTTAAATTCTTATATATGTCAAAACATATTTTATATATGTTTGACATATATATAAATAAATATTAATTAATTAATAATTAATTAATTTATTTGGTTATATGCGGGTATAGTTCAGTGGTAGAACACCTCCTTGCCAAGGAGGTTGTCGCGCGTTCGAGTCGCGTTACCCGCTTTAGAATTTCTTAGTTTTTAGTTTATCAATTCATCAAAAATAAAGATTAAAAAAAAAAAAAATGGCAAGATATATAGGACCTAAATTAAAAATAATTCGTCGAATAGGAAAATTACGTGGATTTACACGTAAAAAACCTTTTCGTCGTGTTTTCCGTGGAAAAGGCCCTTTAAAAGGGAAAGTTATACCTCCAGGACAACATGGATTAGTTAAACTGTTCAAAACAAGACCTTATGATTCATGTGAATCAGATTATTTAATCCGTTTAAAAGTTAAACAACGTTTACGTTTTAATTATGGATTAACTGAACGACAATTAATTAATTATGTAAGAAAAGCAAAAAAAATAAAAGAAGCAACAGGTCAAGTTTTATTACAACTTTTAGAAATGCGTTTAGATAACATTGTTTTTCGTTTAAATATGGCTCCAAGCATTGTAGCAGCTCGCCAATTAATTAGTCATGGTCATATTTGTGTAAATCATCAAAAAGTAAACATTCCAAGTTATATGTGTAAACCAAAAGATGTTATTTCAATTGCAACAAAAGAAAAGGCACTTAAATTAGTAAATAAAAATCTTAATGAATATTATAAACGTATGCATTTTTATAAAAAACGTTTTGAAAAAACTATTGCTTTTATTTTATTTAAATTAAAAATAATTCCAAATATCCCTTCAATTTTACAATTAATAAATCAAGGAGCTTTAAAAATTAATAATAAACGTGTACGTACTCCTAATTCAATTTGTAATTATAGAGATATTATATCTATTACTACAAAACAAGGAGTACGTCAAATAAAATTATCTGAACTTCTTAAAACTTCTTCAAAAACGAATCCGCCTTCTTTTACTCAAACTCAAAAAGGAAAATCAAATAAAATTTAATGTTTAATTATATTATTTTTTATTCTCTTGCGTATCTCTCGGTACCACCACCGAGAATACAGTGTATGTAATTTGCCCTTCTCTAGAAAGTTTATTTCATAAAATTTATTAACTCTTTCTCTCGGGTCCCGAGATATAGGCTGCTTGTACTTACTAGTACCATAGGTACTAGTAAGTACAAGCAGCCTCTTTTCACCGAGAAATACAGTGTAAGAGCGTTGCGCATCTCTCGGTACCTGTTACCTATGGGGTAACAGGTACCGAGAGATGCGCATATTTCGCATGTGTTATAGGGCTTGGGATACCGTCTTCTTTGATGTGGCTATAAGCCACAATCTTAATACAACTGCGTCGCCGAAGGCGAAGAGAAGCGAAGTGTAGAAGACAATTTCTATATAAATATAATTAGAGTTATTTATTTAAGTTTAATAGTTAAACAATCCTATGATTATTTTTTTTAGTAAAAATAATCATTTCAAAATTCTAAATTGCCAATAAATACGGTCCAGCTAGGAGATGTAATACACACTCACAATATGAAAAATTAATTCTTTTAAAAGAATTAATTTATTTTTTTGGAAAATTCCAAAAAAGTGCTAATAATTAAACTACTATGGCAGTACCTAGTGTGAATTGTTATTTTTTTTTGAAAAAAAAAATAGAAATTTTTTACATTTTTATACAATTATGTTTTAAAGTTAATTAAATATTAAACCAAAAAAATTAAAACTAAGTCAAGTCCAAGATAATTAAGACATATTTTTATAAAAATACAAAAGTAAGGTTACAAAATTAAGGAAACTTTTTAAAACTTTTTTTTTAATAATTTTAGGTATATTATTAAAAGTAAAAAAAAAAAACAAATTCTTAAATTTAAGAAAATTTAAAACCTGTGCGTTTTGGTGCACCCAAGACACTTAGCTTGTGTGAGAGAAGCGAAGTTGAGGTTGTCGTCTACGACGACAATCTAGTTAGGAAGCTTGCGCTTCGCCGAGAGCTCCGGCGACGCACCGAATCTCTCGTGAGAGAAGCGCCGAGTCTCTCTTGCGCCTTCTTGCGCCGAGTCTCTCTTGCGCCTTCTTGCGCCGAGTCTCTCGGCGCAAGCAAGCAAGTGCAAGCCTTCGCCGAAGGCGGTGCACCAAAGAAAGGTGCAAGCGAAGAGAAGCGCCTTCGGTACACGATAACTGTTGCGCTTCTTGCGCTTCTCTTGTGTTGCTTTCAGCAACACAGCCTTGCTTGCGCGTGCACCTTCTTCGCCTTGCTCGCCTTCGCTCGCCGGATCTATCGGCGAAGAAGAGAGATCCGGCGACCGCAAGCAAGTGAGAGATTCCAAGCGCATCTCTCGGTACCGAGCCTTTTTTGTGCTGGTTTCTTTTTACGGTGCAAGTAAGAAGGCGAATAAAACAATAAAAGCTAAAAGTCATGTAAATTAATGACTTAATTTAATTCAAACCTATCTTTTAATTTAAAAAATTTAAAAACATATTTATTTACTTTTTCTTAGAAAATCATGAGTTAAAATAATAAAAAAATTAACAATCCTGTTTTGGATACCCAGTATTTAGGTGTTTCATCTTTACTGTTTTTCGCCTTCGTGTGCACCTTCTTCGCCGAAGGCGGTGCACCGAATCTCGTGCGCCGAAGGCGCTTCTCTTCTCTTTCGCCGAAGGCGGTCTCTCGTGCAAGCAAGCGTTGCATCGCTGAGCCTCTTCGCTTGCACCTTCTTCGCTTGCACCTTCTTCGCTTGCACCTTCTTCGCCTTGCTCGCCGAAGGCGAGCGAAGGCTTGCACCGAAGGTGCACGCAAGGCGCGCGTGTCACCGAATCTCTCGCGAGAGAGCGCCTTCGGCGAAGGTGAGCGCCGAAGGCGAGCGCCGAAGGCGAGCGCCGAAGGCGAGCGCCGAAGGCGAGCGCCGAAGGCGAGCGCCGAAG
>Ga0209373_10003273_pt1 | contig 15202 bp, 9 predicted proteins | sample Higcelweek5metaG_FD_187173 | JGI IMG/M metagenome (GOLD analysis project Ga0209373, IMG submission 187173) | Freshwater pond sediment microbial communities from the University of Edinburgh, under environmental carbon perturbations - High... | ecosystem: Environmental > Aquatic > Freshwater >...
TAGTTGCCAACAGTTACACGGCAATTTCTATAGATGGCAACGAATTCTCTAATGGTATTCAAGGTGCTACCAATCCCAAAGATGCCAATGGATCAGCTCCTAACAATTCATTAACAGAACCTGTTGGTGGTGCTGCATTAAAATTCGTTGTTAGTGCCGATGGTTTTATATATGTTTTTCACAAAGCTTCGTCGCACAAAGCTTATACTGTATTTGAAAATGGTTCAGCTATGGGATATGATTTTGCTATGAACACCACAAACAGCCTTCTTGGTCCAGTTTTTAAATGGACTCTTGCAGGAGAAGGTGAATTCAATTATATCACGGCAGGAGACACTATTCAATGGCCAGAAAAATATGTTACAGGATATAAAGATTTTCTTGCAGCAAATACACTTACCCAAATTGGTGCTGGTGGTATGGGTTATATCAAATTCCCGGTTTTCAAAGATTGTTCGTATATTGTTAATGCTTGTGGATCAAAAATAACATGTTCAGGTTTCTATTTCAGTACAACAGGGACTGAAAAAGTTGAACTCATAGGTGAAACTAATTTGATTATTGATGAAGGTTCTACTGTAATACCAACACCTAAAGATTCTACTGCTACAGTTACTTTCGTAGTTGACGATTCAGCCAATAAAACAGGTAAAGCATTTACACTAAAAGGTAGCTGGACTACCGCAACCGGTGTCTATGATTCAGGTTGGAACGGGGGTGCCGAACACACTTCTATGTACGATGATGGAACTAATGGAGACGTAGCCGCTGGAGATAATCTTTGGAGTGTTAATGTTGAACTTGTAGCAAAAGCTGACGTTACATGGAAATGGGGATTCAATATCGACGGCAAATGGGGTCCATCTGCTCCGGATCCGCAATTTACAGTTGCTGATTCAACCAATAAAACGGTAACCTATGTTATCCCTAAAAAAGTAGGTGTAAATAACCTTGACGCTTCAGCAACCAGGATATATCCTAATCCAGCTGTGAATATGATAAATATTGATTGTGACAATTTAAAGTCGGTTGAAATATTTACAATCACCGGTTCAAAAGTTATGGTTTCAAATAGCAGCCAGATTAATATTACTTCATTATCGAAAGGAACTTATATTGCAAGAGTTACAGCCGATAAAGGGTTTATTTCTATGAGCAAATTCTATAAAAATTAAATTTTAGGTTTTCTGAATTATATACCTTAAAGAATATAAGAGCCGGGAATTTATTTTCCCGACTCTTTTAAAAGTTTTACAAATACTTTAATGCCCGCTTATCTTCTGTTCAATGAAAATCATAAATTTCATAAAATGATAGAAGTATGCAATTTTTACAGAATACAAATACTTTTACTTCATCATGGTTCAATTACAAAAAAAAAAGTGGCTTTCACATATTCAATTGCACACAACTTTTTAAAAACAGTTTTTATCTGTTTTCGTGAAAAAAACTACTCGTACTGATGTTGAAAAGAAAAATAATATAAATATATAATACAGATCAATATTACAAATCAATGATTCTATTCTAATTTAAACCTTGAAAAAATGTTATTATGAAAAAAAACATTTACAAGCTGATCCTGACAAGCTTTCTATCGATTGCTTGCCTGTTTGCCTCTGCTCAAAACAGGCAAATTTCAGGAAAAGTAACTTCTGCTAACGGGGAACCACTGCCCGGAGTTTACATTGTACAAAAAGGAACCACCAATGGTGCAATATCTCAAACAGATGGCTCATATCAAATAAGTGGAAAAATAACGGACCAATCCATTCTCGTTTTTTCATTTATTGGATATGTAACTCAGGAAATTGCCGTTGCTGGCAATTCATCCATTAGCGCTGTTTTGAAAGAAGATGCTATTGGCCTCGATGAGGTAGTAGCAATTGGTTATGGGGTTGTGAAGAAAAGAGACCTCACGGGATCTGTTGCTTCGGTGAAAAACGACGAAATTTCCAAAACAGCAAGCAGCAATGCGATGCAGGCAATGCAAGCCCGTATTCCTGGTATCGACATTCAGCAAACCAGTGGTGAAGCTGGTGCAAAACTCGACATTAACCTTCGTGGTAACCGTTCAATCTCTGCCAGTAACGATCCGTTGATCCTTGTCGACGGGGTTGAATATGGTTCTACACTTGACCTCAATCCTTCCGATATCGAATCGATGGAGGTATTGAAAGATGCATCTTCTACAGCTATTTATGGTACAAAAGGTGCCAATGGTGTTGTTATTATTACCACCAAACGAGGCAAAGCCGGTAAAACCGTTGTAAGTTTAAATGCATTCTTATCGTCGAACCAACCAACCAACATTCCAAGAGTAATGTATGGTCCAAAAGAAGTTCAGCGTTTGATCGATAAAGCAAATTACCAGGCTGATGATAAAGCTAAGACATGGGGTGTCAGCAATTTAACCCCGGAAGATATTTTAACAATTACATTGGCTGATGGAACAACCGAATATTCAATCTACCAGGATGGTTCTTATACTAATTGGGCTGACCTTATTCTTCAGAACGGGTTGACTCAAAATTATGAGCTATCAGTAGCTGGTGGAAATGAAAAAACCAACTTTAATATGTCGTTGGGAGCTATGTATGAAGAAGGGTTGATGAAAAATGACGAGTTGGATCGTTATAATACTAAAATCAATATCGATCATAGAATCAACAGCGCTATTAAGATTGGAAGTAGTATTCTTTTCACCTTCAAGGACCACGATGCCCGTAATTCAAGTGTATTTAACCAGTCAATGAGCATGACCACCATTACTCATCCTTATTTGACCGATGGCTCGATTTATAAAACACCAAATCCACGTTATGCCGCACATAGCAGCCCATTACTCGATGAAATTGACGGTGCATATCAAAAGAATATTGGGACTTCCCGCTTTTTTGGAAATTCCTATATTGAAATTGCTCCTATGAAAAACCTGGTTATAAAATCGATGTTTGCGCTTGACCGTTCGAATGTAAGAACAGGTACCTATCAGGATTATGAAAGCGTTGCACGCTATCAATCTCCAAGTACAAGCAGTATTTCTAGTGAATCGGAATATACCACCAAATATACATGGGAAAACACATTAAACCACAACACCGATTTTGGAGGCACAAAACACAACCTTACCACCTTATTGGGTCACAGTATGATCCAAAGTGTTTATGAAGAGAATATTACTTCAGGTGATTGCGGACAAGAGCATTATTACAATAGTGCATTCTACGATCTTTCTAAAATTAAGACTCCTGTATCAACCAGTAAGTTCATTAAGACGTCAATGATGTCGTATTTTGGCAGGTTAAATTACAAATTTGATGAAAAATACCTTTTAACGGCTTCACTTCGTGCCGATGGTTCTTCAACCTTAGCGCCTGGTCATAAATGGGGGGTTTTCCCATCGGTAGCTGCTGCCTGGAGAATGAACGAGGAGGCATTTTTAACTGATGTTGATGTAATATCCAACTTAAAACTTCGTGCCTCGTGGGGTGTCTCAGGAAATGCTGCTGTTAGTCCATACAGCACATTGACCTCTTTGAGCTCTTACCCGGTGTTTTATTATCTAGGAGGCTCTGATATTGCAGGAAATATTCCAAGCAAATTTGGAAATCCTGATTTAACATGGGAAAAAACTGCTGCATACAATTTTGGACTCGATTTCGGTATCTTAGACAACCGCATTTCTGGTAGCATTGATTACTTCATTAGCAAAACAACCGATTTGCTTAGCTATACAAGCGCTCCGGCATCCGCAATATATCCAAGTGTTATCTCCAATATCGGTAAAACAAAAGGTAGTGGTATCGAAGTTGCTTTGAATACAATGGTTATTAAATCAAAGGATTTCAATTATGACATTAACTGGTCCTATTCACACTATGCGGATGAGGTCACTTACTTATCGGAAGGTGTTGAAAAAATCATCAATGGAAATGATGCATATATCGTAGGTGAACCAGTAAAACTCTTTTATGATTATGAAGCCGATGGTTGCTGGAATGTAGGCGAATTTGACACCTATAAAACGGATTTTGCTGCTCGTAACCCAGAAGGTAAAATTAGTTATGTTGCCGCCTATGGAGCTCCCGGAACCATAAAAATTAAGGACCTAAACGATGATGGCAAACTTGATGATTTAGATAAAATTGTCTATGACCGTTCACCTAAACACATACTTGGAATGAACAATACATTTACCTATAAAGATTTAACATTATCGGTATTGGTTTATGCCCGTTTGGGTGGTTACATCGAATACAGATATAATGCTGCAATGAATTACGAATCAGCAAACTGGGCTGATCTTGATTACTGGACATTAAACAATTTAGATGCTAGATTCCCAAGCCCGGGTGCAGCCAGCACAACATTTGGTAGCTATGGATCAGCTTTGACCTATGAAAAAGCTGATTATATAAAGATTAAAGACATCACATTATCGTACAATTTGCCAAAAAACATCTTGAGTAAAATCGGAGTTGATCATGTGAAAATCTATGGATCGTTGAAAAACTTTTTCACATTTGCAGGTATCGACAACTACGATCCTGAAAGAGGAGGAGCGATTACTTTCCCATTGGCTAAACAAATGGTGGTTGGTGTAAATATTCAATTCTAATTTTAAATATTTATTACAATGAAAATAAAATCATATATCATATTTGCTGCTTTGGCATTAATGCTAAGCACGTTATCTTGCACCGATTTTTTGGAAGAAGATAACAAGGCTGGTGCTACCGCCGGGATGACCTATACATCTGCTTCTGGTCTTCAAGGATTAGTCTCTTCATGTTATAGTTTTACCCGTGCTTTTTATGGAAAAGAGGCAGGGCTTGGTTTGTCTGAAATGGGAACCGACCTGTTTTACTATGGCTATGACAACAAACAGAAGTCGCTCACTTCCTATAACCTCACAGCTGTGAGTTTAGAAGATAATGTACTCGATAATGCCTCGTTGGATCATTATTGGGAAGCCTTCTATTGTGCAGTCGACCTTTGCAACAATGCTTTGAAATATATTCCTGCCAATAGTGTTATTAACGAATCAGTTCGTAATCAATATTTTGGAGAAACTTATTTTCTGCGTGCATTTTACTATTTTCACATGGTTAATATCTGGGGACCAATTCCTTATGTAACAGAACCACCTGTCACAATTGATACGAATCCTACACGTCTTTCTGAAGAAGAAGTTTACAATAACATTCTTTCCGATCTTGACAAATCCATTGCAGCTTTTCAGTCGGCCAATTATATGGTAAAGTCAGATGGACGTGCCAATTATTGGGCTGCCCGTGCATTAAAAGCCAGGGTTTTACTTTATGCGGCTTCATGGCTCGATAAAAAAGACCTTTATGCTCAGGCAAAAGCGGAAGCGGAAGCGGTAATTGGAAGTGGAATTGCATCATTCTACACCAATTTTGCCGATTTGTGGTCAATGAAAAATGAAGATATCAGAAATAATAAAGAATCGATCTGGGGTGTGGCTTATTCTTCCGATTTACTTACTCCTGCAAACTGCATTCCAAGACGTTACAAAGTTAATGATAGTGGTGACCCAAAAGATTATAATTCATTGATAACCCGTACTGGTTATACCCGTGGCGGTAACGCCATGTTACTACAGTTTGTCGGTATGTGGAACAATGGCGCTGACGACCTTGGCACCAATGGGAAAGAGACTTTTGTGCGTGTACTGGGTGCATCAACATCAACAGTTGAAAATATTGTAACAAAAGTTAAAGTTCCTGTAGCAGAGAAATATTCACCTTATGGACGTGGTTTTACCCGTTACCTGCCTTCGCTCTATTTGTGGCAACTTATGGATAAAAACCGGGCAACAGACCAAAGACCTGAAGCCACAATGCTTGAAGCATATACTATTGCTCCGGGACTTGAAGGTAGTTCAAAAAACTATCCTTCCATACAAGATACGGCCATTTACTATTGTCCGTTAGATGGTAACTCTCCTGAAGGTATTGCCAAACAAGAATGGGCCAAAGGGCGTTATCGCATCCAATTCATGAGTGGTGGCGATATTCCAGTTTACACATCCATGGACCCTGCAACAGCCAAACCGACAGAAAAAGCAGTTGCTGCTTCATCGGTGTATGGTGATAAACGTTACAATTCATACAAAATTGGTGGTTGGTGTTCATACCCTGGAATCAAGAAATTCCTCGACAATGTATATGATCCCAAATATCCTACTCACGATATTTCCGGCCGTGATGCTTTTGTTCTTCGTTTAGCTGAAATGTATTTGATTAAAGCAGAGGCAGAATTAGCATCAAATAGTAGCAGCGCTGCTTTAACTACGTTGAATGAATTACGTGCCGTACGTGCCATAAGTGGTAAAGACAACTCGTTGGCAGGCCCGGTTACTATTGAAACAATTTTGGAAGAACGCGCACTTGAACTATGTGGTGAACAGCAACGTTGGTTTGACCTGAAACGCACAAAAACATTGGTTGATAGGGTAAAGAAATACAACGCCCAAGCTGGAGGAAATATTAAGGACTTTCATTTACTCCGTCCTATTCCTCAAGCGCAAATGGATGCAATTACTAACAAAAGTGAAACTGTTGGTCAAGGTTTCTGGCAAAATACAGGTTATTAATTAGTAAGAGGCTACCTTCCTTCTCGAAGGGGGGTAGCCTTTTTTTCTTTTAATCCACATTGCTCATTATTATACTCTTTCACAGATGAAAATATTATGCTGCATATTCCTTTTTTTCAATCTGTTTTTATTGTTTAGCTGTAAATCTTCAACTAACTCAAAATCAGAAGAAAAAAAATCCGAATTATGGTCGGTCAAAATGGCAAATTCGGTTATGAACCTTCATGACTCGCTAGTCTACTTTGAAGGCCGTGAAAAAATCAGGTGGCAATACGATGTAGCGATGTTGGCAATGTCCATCGATAAGCTGGGTGTAACTGATCAGAAATATTCTGATTACATGAAATCGTATATGGATTTTTTCTTCATGGAAGATGGTTCAATCAGAGACTATAAAATCGAAGAATACAACATCGACCGGATAAACCCCGCTAAAAATCTTTTTACACTTTTCAAACGCACAGGGGATGAAAAGTACAATTCTGCCATCCAACTTTTTGTAAAACAAATGGAAAACCACCCTAAAACTAAAAGTGGTGGGTACTGGCACAAAAAAATCTACCCATGGCAAATGTGGCTCGATGGAATTTATATGGGTTCTCCTTTTCTTGCCCAATATGCCCGGGAATATAATAAACCCGAATGGTTCGATGTTGTAACCCATCAAATTATCCTGATCTACGAAAAAACCCTTGATACAAAAACGGGATTACTTTACCATGCCTGGGACGAAAGTAAACAAATGAAATGGAGCAATCCTGAAACAGGACAGTCGCCTAACTTCTGGAGCCGGGCTATGGGATGGTATGTAATGGCTATTGTCGATGTTCTCGACTACCTACCCGAAAATCATCCCGACCGAAATCAAATCATTGAAATATTGAACAAAACGATCGATGCCCTGCTAAAAGTAGCAGATAACGAAACCGGTCTGTGGTATCAGGTACTTGATCAGGGCGGAAGAAAAGGAAATTACATTGAAGCCTCTGGTTCGTGTATGTATACTTATGCAATAGCAAAAGCCGCCAATAAGGGATATATCAAAAAGAAATATTTCCAAATCGCTGAAAAGAAATTCGAAGACATAATTAAAACACTTATTGATACCGATGAAAATGGCAATTATGTGTTGAAAAATGTATGCGGTGGTTGCGGCTTAGGTGGAAACCCTTATCGAGATGGAAGTTACGAATATTATATTACAGAAAAAGTAGTTGATAACGACAGCAAAGGGGTTGGTCCTTTCATCTTGGCCGCCATTGAACTGGGCCGTTAATCAGTTCATTAATTGAGATATGTTTACAAAAGCATTTTGGATTTTTATAGTAAGTTTATTAGTAGTTTTTAAAGAAGATGTATCACAGCCTTTGGCATTCCCGGGAGCCGAAGGTTGTGGTCGTTTTACAACTGGTGGAAGAGGAGGAAAAGTAGTCTTTGTTACCAACTTAAACGACTCTGGCACCGGAAGTCTGCGTGATGCACTTGTTGCTTTTAACGAACCCCGTACCATCCTTTTTTCGGTATCTGGTACTTTATTTCTGAAATCGACACTTGAAGTCAGGTCGGGAAATTTTACCCTTGCCGGACAAAGTGCCCCCGGCGAAGGAATATGCGTTGCTGGTGCGGGTCTCGACATTGAAGCCGATAATGTAATTATCCGTTACATGCGGTTCCGACCAGGCGAAATAGATAGCATTGAGACTGATGCATTAACTATAAAACGCAGCCACAATGTTATTGTCGATCATTGCAGCATGAGCTGGAGTACCGACGAAACCTGCTCGTGTTACGACAACTACGACTTTACCCTTCAGTGGTGTATTGTAAGCGAAAGCCTCAATAAATCGGTTCATCACAAAGGAGAACACGGATACGGAGGAATATGGGGCGGACAAAATGCAACCTTCCATCACAACCTGCTTGCCCACCACAACAGCCGAAATCCACGCCTGCATGGTAGCCGCTATTTGAAACAACCCGAAAAAGAAAAAGCGGAACTGATTAATAATGTAATTTATAACTGGAAATCGAAATGTATTTATGGCGGTGAGGAGGGCTCATACACCATTACCGAAAATTATTTCAAACCAGGACCTGCAACAAGCAAATCGAGTGCGAAACGAATACTCGATCCTTGGAATCCGTTTAGTACCTACTATTTCAACACAAACTATATTGAAGGCAACCCAACGCTTTCATCCGACAATAAACTATCGATCGACGAAAAACATCCGCTTCCAGATAATTTTAACAGTAGTTATCCACTAGCCATAAGCAACCTTAAACTGACTACCGCAACTGATGCCTACCGCTTAGTTCTTGAAAATGCAGGCGCTTCAATCCATCGCGATGAGGTCGATTCAAGAATTATTGATGAAGTACAGCATGGAACTTTTACCTTTGGAGATAAGGGTATTGTAAACAGTCAAAACAATGTTGGTGGCTGGCCCAAATTAAAAAATGCCCCTTCCCTTCCCGACTCCGACCTTGATGGAATGCCTGATGTTTGGGAGATCGAAAACAAACTAAACCCAAATAATCCCAAAGATGGTTCCGAAATTATGAAAGGAAACGTCTATTCGAATTTGGAAATTTATTTAAACGACCGATGCAAAAAAAAGGAAAAATAAAAATGATATGTATGCAAATAACGATCCGAATCTTTTCATTCCTTGGGTGTTTTGCAATTCTAGCTGGTTGTGCAAACAAAGATGACATATTGAAAGTAACGTTCAACTCCGAAATAATCAATCGACGGGTAATTGAGTTTTCGGATATTGAAAAAAACCAAGCTTTTAAACATGCACTCGAAGGAAACTTCCAGCTTATTCAGGGAGACAATGAAATCCAATCACAAGTTTATTTCGATCCTATTTCAAAAACATACTCACTTCTTACCTACCCCAAAATTGATAATAAACTAAAAATCAAGTTAAATCCGGGAATTAAATCTACCGCAGTGTTTTCCCCAATGGTACATGCCGAATTATGGCACAAAACCGGAGGAAAATTCATCGACAAGAAATATGTTAGTGATAAGCCTCTTGTAGAAATCGATTCGGTGAGGGTTCCTTTCGAAAATTCGGATAACACTTTTTACTTTAAATACGAAGGCCCGGGTTGGGAATCGAACAAGATTGCCTACCGCTTTTATCTCGACTGGAGAAATGCGGTTGATATATTCGGTAAGAAAACAGACGAAATGGTCCTTGAAAATATTGGACATGATGGATCTGACAACTATCACACTATGCAAGACTGGGGTATGGATATTTTTAAAGTCGGAAAATCACTCGGTATTGGTTCAATAGGTTTTTGGAACGGAAAATCAGCCGAAAGAGTTGCCAAAACAGATAGCGTGATTTGCAAAATAGTGGCTAAGGGACCGCTCCGAGCAACCATTCAAACCAACTATTACGGATGGCAAACCAACGATTTTAAATCGAACATGACCTCATACCTTTCAATCGATGCCAATTCGAGATTAACCAAAGAAATATTGATTTTCGACAAAGCGCCGGCAAACATTTGTACCGGTATGATTAAAGACGCTCTTGCACAACAATTCAAAATCACAAACGGAGAATGGACTGCCGTTGCAACATGGGGAAAACAAAGCCTTAATAAAGACAATCTTGGATTAGTAGTAATCGCCAAAAATTCATCAATCGTTGATTTTCAGACTGATTCACTTAATCATGTAATTATATTGAAACCTGACAACAACCATGTATCGTGGTTTTTTGGGGCTGCATGGGAACTTGAACCAGAGGGTATTACAACCCTCAATGCTTTTAAGAAATTCATTGAACAACAGCTCGAATTACTAAACAGACCTGATAAGGTAGAATGACACATTCTGTTATCTTGGTATCAAGCATAAAACTTACATTAATGAAAAAACTTCTAATCATCATTTCGATCCTTATGGTTGGTTGTAGCCATTCTCAACACCCCATGTTGTATTTGATGGGCGACTCAACCATGGCCGACAAACCCGATTTAACTTATCCTGAACGCGGATGGGGTCAACTTTTACCAACCTTTTTCGATTCAACTTTAAAGATCGAAAATCATGCAAAGAATGGACGCAGCACACGCTCGTTCATTTACGAAGGGCGCTGGGATAGCCTCTATGCAAAACTTAATCCCGGCGATTTTCTGGTCATCCAGTTTGGCCACAACGACGAAGTGGAAACAAAAATAACCCGGTATGCCACACCCGATGAATTTCGTCACAACCTGAAAAAGTTTGTAAACGAAGCACGTAACAAAGGCACTAAACCCATTTTGTGCACATCGGTTGTACGTCGCAATTTTATAGACGGTAAACTGGTCGACACTCATGGAAATTATCCCGGTTACATGCGAGAAGTTGCCAACGAGCTAAATGTGCCACTAATCGACATGCAGCAAAAAAGCGAGAAACTGGTTTCAGAATTGGGCGAAGAGAGTTCGCTTCCTCTTTATCTGCAAGTTCCTCCCGGAATATATCCTTCGGTTCCGGAAGGTAAAACAGACAATACCCATTTTTCGGAAAAAGGTGCAACAGCGATGGCTTCACTGTTTATTGAAGGTGTTAAAGAACAGCATCTCGAATTGGAAAAATATTTACACCCCTAGATTCCGTTTAGCTGAGCTCACGTTAAAGTATGAAGGGGACTTCGCATTCTACCTTACAACAAGTTAAATCATGGGAACAAAGCAAAATCATAATCCGAAAAGCAAAAGTAGAAACCCACCGAAAGGGTTCATCTCAATTCTCACGTTGACATTACTAATAGTTTCTTTGCCTGGGTTTTCTCAAGGATTAAAGAATGGTTTCTGGAATGCCGATAATGGCGACGGAACTTATACTAACCCCATTATTCATGCCGACTATTCCGACCCTGATGTTATCCGGGTGGGCGACGATTTCTACATGACCGCTTCCAGTTTTAACTGTATTCCGGGGTTACCCATATTGCATTCAAAAGATTTGGTCAACTGGGAAATCGTTGGGTATGCGTTATCTGAAATGTATACAACTGAAAAGTACGATAAACCACAACATGGCAATTATGTTTGGGCCCCTGCGATTCGTTTTCACAAAGGTGAGTTCTATATCTATTGGGGAGATCCTGATGCCGGGGTATTTGTTATAAAAGCCACTTCTCCCAAAGGTCCATGGAGCAAACCTTTTCTGGTTCAAGCTGCAAAAGGGTGGATTGATACCTGCCCTTTCTGGGACGATGACGGGAAGGCCTATCTTGTACATGCCTTTGCCGGTAGCCGTGCCGGGGTAAAAAGCATTCTTGTTCTAAATGAAATGGCACCGGATGGAATGTCGGTGAATAAAACCTGTAAACTTGTATTCGATGGTAATAATGATCATCCAACGGTTGAAGGTCCTAAATTATACAAGCGCAATGGCTATTACTATATTCTTGCGCCTGCGGGTGGGGTAAAACCTGGCTGGCAGTTGGCTTTACGCTCTAAAAATATATACGGGCCTTACGAAGAAAAGATAGTTTTACACCAGGGCAACAGCCCGATAAATGGCCCGCACCAGGGCGGACTGATTGAACTGGAGTCAGGCGAATCGTGGTTTATCCATTTTCAGGATAAATATGAGTATGGCCGAATACTTCACCTGCAGCCGGTTCAATGGGTTAACGACTGGCCAATGATGGGCGTCGACACGAATAAGGATGGCATTGGTGAACCGGTAATCACCTATAAAAAACCGAAGGTGAACAACCGCGACAACGTTGCCCCAATCCCTGTTTCCGACGAGTTCAATTCCCCAGAACTGGGCTTGCAATGGCAGTGGCCCATTGATCCTCAACCCGAATGGGGTTTCCCTTCAACCTACGGATTCCTTCGGATGAACTGCATGTTAATTGAAAACGAACCCTTAAATATGTGGGACATTCCAAACCTGCTTCTTCAAAAATTCCCTGCCGAAGAATTTTCAGCAACGACATGCGTTGAACTTCATCCAAAATTGGAAGGCGACCGGGCCGGATTAATTGTTATGGGCGAAGATTACGGTTATATTGCCATTGAATTCTGGGGCGAGAAAAAGTACCTCTCGTTCAATAGTTGCACCAATGCACGAAAAGAGCAAGAAGTTCAATCGGAGAAACAGGAAATCACTGTCACGGCAATATACATGAAAGTAGATGTGAAAAGCGGTGGAATGTGCCAGTTTTCCTACAGCGAAGATGGAAAGAAATTCAAAAACATTGGCAAAGAATTTAAAGCCAGGGCAGGAATGTGGATTGGCGCCAAAGTGGGAATTTTTGCCCTCAAAACTACACCGACAAACGACTCAGGTTATGCCGATTTCGACTGGTTCAGGGTTGAGTGATGGAACACAGAGAAAACGGAGATGAACACGGAGTAACACAGAGTTTATTATAAATGAAATTCACAATCACTATATTGCTAATTCAATTCGGGATTATTTCAGCTTGCTTTTCCCAAAAGATTGTCTTTCCGATCGACACATCTTTCACGCTTAATTCTGCTTATCAAAAGGAAGTAAAAAACTATCCATTTATAAGGCCTGTCAATGCTGAAGTACCTTCATCGGTTGTGGTGAACAGCTATTTGTATGCCAATTACAACTTTCGCGATATTTCCATCGACATTTATTCTCCGGCTAACTTGCATGAACAAAAACCGGTTATTCTTTTTATTCATGGTGGCGGATGGCGTTCGGGCAATCGATCAATGGATGCTCCAATGGCTATCTTCTTTGCTCAAAACGGATATGTTGTTGCCACTGTCGAATACCGTCTTTCACCTGAGGCGCTCTACCCTGCCGCTGTTTTCGACATCAAAACAGCTATTCGCTGGTTACGAAAGAATGCCCGTAAACTTACTATCGATCCTGAAAAAATTGCCATTGCAGGTACTTCAGCCGGTGGTCAATTAGCCGCGCTTGTTGCCTCAACGAACGGTTCGGGAATGTATATCGACTCAACCCATTATTCAGAATTCTCAAGCGATGTGCAAGCCGTTATCGACATCGACGGGATATTGGCTTTTATTCATCCCGAATCGGGTGAAGGGGTTGACAAACCCGGACAACCTTCAGCAGCAACACAATGGTTCGGCTTTACCCGGGAAGAGAAACCCGGACTTTGGCATGAAGCCTCTGCCCTCACCCATGCCGGGAAAACATTTCCTCCGGTACTTTTTATCAACAGCCAGCATCCTCGTTTTCATGCTGGTCGTGATGATCTGATTTCGCGCCTCGATTCACTTGGGGTTTATTCCGAAGTTCATCAAATCGAAAACACACCTCATACCTTCTGGCTTTTCAATCCGTGGTTTGAGACTACAGTCAACTGGTGCCTTAATTTCCTGAATAAACAATTCTACCATGAATAAGAAACAACAAATTTTCAGCCTAATCCTTATTTTATCTTGCTTTATTACCCGTGCTGACGATCTTTATAAAATGGTTGTTGCCAAGGATGGCAGCGGTGATTTTTTGACCATTCAGCAGGCTATTAATGCCACAAAAGCATTCCCGCCTCAACGGATAACCATTTTCATCAAAAACGGAATTTATAACGAGAAAGTAAAAGTTCATGCATGGAATAACGACTTGACAATTATTGGAGAAAGCGCTGAAAATACAATCATTACCTATAACGACTACTTCGACAAAATTAACCTGGGCAGAAACAGCACGTTTTACACATGGACAATGCAAGTGCAAGGCAACGACTTCATAGCTGAAAATCTGACCATTGAAAACACTGCCGGACCCGTTGGACAAGCTGTTGCGTTGCATGTTGAAGCCGATCGCTGCGTATTCAGGAACATTCGGATACTTGGCAACCAGGATGCACTTTATGCTGCCGGTATGAATTGCCGACAATATTATAAAGACTGTTACATTGAAGGTACAACCGATTTCATTTTCGGCGCTGCTACCGCTCTATTCGAAAATTGCACCATCCACAGCAAAAGTAATTCATACATTACTGCTGCCAGCACGACTGAAGGAACTTTGTTTGGATATGTATTCAAACACTGCAACCTTACCGCAGCCGAAGGAGTCGATTCGGTATATCTTGGACGTCCGTGGCGGAAATATGCCAAAACTGTTTTTATCCAGTGTGAACTTGGAAACCAGATTCTCCCGGAAGGGTGGCAAGAGTGGAGTAATTCCGACAACAAACAAACCACCTTTTATGCCGAATATAACAACAGTGGTCTGGGAGCAAACACAACAAAACGGGTAGTCTGGAGCCATCAACTAACAAAAAAAGAGATGAAACAATACACGAAGGAGAACATTCTGAAGGCCAGGATTCCCAAGGAAAATCAGAAATGGATGGAATAAAAAACGCTGTATAAATAACAAAAATCAAAACCCAAATCACAAATTTCACCTTTCTTTTTTCACTTCGGTCCAGCAGAAGCTGGTTGCTGAGCTTGTTGAAGTCGGTTGCTGAGCTTGTCGAAGCAAAAAAAACCCGGAATTGCTCCCGGGTCTTTCTTTGATTGGTTTTGTTATAAATTGATTGATTATTCTTCTTTTTGTTCAGCCTCATAAGCTTTGAGAAGTTCATCCTGAAC
>Ga0209373_10003274_pt1 | contig 15202 bp, 25 predicted proteins | sample Higcelweek5metaG_FD_187173 | JGI IMG/M metagenome (GOLD analysis project Ga0209373, IMG submission 187173) | Freshwater pond sediment microbial communities from the University of Edinburgh, under environmental carbon perturbations - High... | ecosystem: Environmental > Aquatic > Freshwater >...
CATCATCAATCTTATATAATACATGTACAATAAACTTGCTAAATTTAGATTGCTTCTTATTGAGTTTCTCATTTGATTGTTTATATATTTTGTTGTGTGTGGCTTTATTCATCATAACTGTTCCGTAATACATTGCTATTTGACCGTCTTTCATGTTTTCGTTAATTATAACTCCTAGGCTTGTTGCCATAATTATTCGTCTCCTTTATACGGTTTCGGTAATGGTTGCCATGCGATTATAATATCCGATAAATCATCTCCATCATCAAAATCAATACACTGTCCATCTTTGAATGTAAACGCCTTTTTTGTGTCTAATGTTCCATCGTCGTATTTAATTGTGACAAAAGACAATGTAGTTTGTGGCTTACCTTTAATCCATCCGTCATTATCATACTTCTTAACAATATCAATTGCGTCGCAATATGCCATACATTTATCAACACCAGTGGTCATATTTGATTTATTAAATATTGGATTAGTTTTATAATACTCTGCTTGTTTTATCAATTCTTCAATAATTTTATCAATCATTATCCCATCACCCAATTATCCTTTCCATATTTTTCATCAAGAATTGCATTGATGTCTTGTTGAGTTAGTTTTATAAAATTAGAGGTACACCCATTTATAAAATCCTTGAATGATATTATTTTATATCCATTTTTGATATACCATTTTGTTTCTCCATAGTCCCAATCAGATTCCGTAAATAAATCATAACACATATCATCATAATCTCCAAAATAAACTTCACTATCAGACTGATTCGTAACGCTATCCATTGTTGATACCAATCCAATGGCTTCGTCTTCCTCTTCGCACCATATCGCAATTTTCTTACCTTTAATTGTTTCTAATTTTTCTTTAATTGTCATAATTGAATATCCTCCATACTGTTTTTAACAAATCCGATTAACACACTGAATCCTTTTGGAGTAGTAATTCCTTTACTATGTAATTCACATAAAATCGTATCAATCTCTTCATAAACTCCTTGCATCGCTGTCAAATATCCTAATTTCATATCTTCATTCATTAGTTATCCTCCTCTAATTTCATATTAATATAATTGACTGTTATATTTCCCTTTGGCATAAAATGATTACCTTCCGAATCAGTAATCCATACTGTAAATTCATCGTGGTTGATAAATTGATTGATTGTATTTTCTGCATCTGTCAATAATGAACCATTGTGCATGAGTGATAATACACTACCTAAATTATATTTCATAACTATTTACCATCCTTTAACATATCTCTAACTTTATCTAATTCTTCTTGAGTATGAGCAACGTTTCCTTCATTCATTTGTAGATACCATTGTAATACTAATTTACGGTTAGGCAAATCATTTACAACAAATATAACATCATTTGGAATAATATCAAATTCTTTTGCATAATATCCAATTCCGTCCGAGTCCAATTCTTTAAATACTGGAAACTCATTATCAAGAAACATAAGAATTGATGTTAATCTTTGTTTTCCGTCCACAATAACATATTCACATTCACCTCTATACGATTTCATCCATCCTTCATGATTAAAATAAATTGGATTTGACTCGCCACCTTTTAATAAAAACTCCATATATTTAACACGTTTTGGCAAATCCCATACATGAGCACGCTGAAAGTCTGGATTTAAGTCTAATCCCATTTCTTGAATATCATCGTCTATATGCTTTTTAATATGGTCTAATGGCATGTTGATTTTATAATGACCATTTGGAACTAATAAATCATCACAATGCCTAGCACGAATAATTTTGCCAAGATGTAATTTAATTTTATCGGCAATTTCAATCTGATTATTCTCTCTTAGAAATAATTCATAATTTGCTAAATTCCTACGAGTATAATTTGACAAATCTATTGATGAATCAAACTCAATTTTATTCTTTTGACATCCAGTCTCCCATATTTCTATTTTATCCCCAAATACTCTTAATTCCATTTGCCATCTATTTCTCATAATTTATATCCTCCTTCGATTTAACTTATTATACCATATTATACGATTGGCGTCAAGCTAATTATTTTATAAGTTGCACCATATTTTTTATCTATATTACATAGTTCCAATTTAAGCTGATATTTACAACCTAATTTTACATCTTTATGTTTCCAACAATTGAATCCGAAATATTTGTTAAGATGAAACTCCCCACAATTATAACAGGTTTCAATCGGCTCAAAGAATGTGGTTAATTTATTATGATGTTTTGCTAACGCTTTAATTTTTATCATATTTACTCCTATCTAAATTTTTATGTTTATCTTTATTACTATTTGTGAAGTATGTCTTAATCAACAAGCAATCACGCTTATCCATGAATACGACTATGACATCTTCCTTATTATTCAGCCTAGTTCTAATTACAAATTTTATAATTCTGCCATTATCGACCTCACATTCAAACGCTTGAATACGATTAGTCTTAATATAATTGATTGCCGATTCTAATTCACTAGCATCAATCTCATGGCTTCTATTTGGCTCGTATAGTCGTTCTAATGCATGATGTGAATATTTGTGTGGCTTAGATAATAACTTGCTTATTTTGGCGTTAAATGCGTCTTGCCAATAGATTGATGCGTGGTATAATTTAGTCATATAATAAAATTCTCCTTATTTATCTTCTGGCTCATATGTGACTTTAATTTCTACCCTTAAACAATCTCCATGATACAATGTCTCCCATGCTCTAAAAATTGCTGACATTGTTAAATCTGTAGCCTCAATTAAAGAATCTTCGTCAAATACTCCCATTGTTGCAACAATTTCTTCTGCGTGGATATTTTCTCTTTCTGAATACTCATCCAATTTCTCAGTTGTATCAAACTTATTTATTAAAACACCATCTTTCCATAATCCAAACTGACCCCACTCTTTTTTAATTTCAATCATAATAAAATCTCCTCTCTAATATATGTGTATTATACCATACTAGAAAGGAGATGTCAACAACTTTATTTAATTTTTGCATAACTAATTATTAATTCTTCATATTCATTACTTTCAATCCATTTATGATTCTCGTCGTATCTACCTTTTTTCTTGAAATCAGTAGCCACGATTACAATATTGCCTTGAGCTAAATCATTATTATATACTGGTTTCTTCTTAATCTTACCAAATTTAATCGTCTTCTGAATACCACTATTGCATTGATATAATGACGCAAAGCACGTTCCCCAATTATTAGTCTCAAGTTTAGTAATCATATACATATCATGTGGCAACGATGCATCTTTAATGTCAGTATATCCTAGTAATTCAACTTCATATTGCATTAAGTCAATTGTAGTCGTTTGAGCATATGGATATTTTGCCGATATCTGCTTGAGTATAGTCGGATAATTCTTGCGGAATACTTGTAATAGTTTATCGTTGTCAATCTCTCTAAGCTGTTTCTCAGTCTGCTTGCCACAACATTCGACTACTTCCTCAATCGGTAGAATACAATCTAATTTATTCAATTGCTTACACGTCTTAAATTTCTCATGTAATGCTGATAGGTCGGCATATATTTTAACTTGTGATTGTAGTTGATGTGGATGACCAAATTCTGAGAAATAATTGAGACGGATTAGGATGTCAAGACTTTTTTTATTAATCTTTGTATTCGCTAATTTTCCTAAAACATTCATAAAGTTTGTCGGTTTAGATAACCCTATTTCATATACAATCTCTGGAACAACTGTCTGCATATCTTTTATACTAGACATTGTTTGATTAATACAATTGGCATCTTTATCAATTGAAAATACTCTATTATCGTCTCCAAATTTTATTGGCTTTAATTGTATTCCACGTTGTAGCATTTCTTGCTTTAAATTAGATACTTTATCTTTTTTTCCTTTATCCGTATACCATTGTAAGGCTATCTTATAAAATTCTAATGGATAATGTGCTTTCTGCCAAGCTAAGGTTACGCTATCAATAGCCATACAATAAGCATGAGCAGAGTTTGAAGTGATTAATCCACTCTCTGATATAAAGTTGTGGTTTGGGTCTTCCATTTCTACATTATACGTCTGTTCTATTTTATATGGTTCAATTGATACAATCTCGTCTAAATATGTAGGAATACCATTTTCGTCACAAACAACAGATACTCCATTCGGTTTATATTGAAATCCCATTTGTCCTTTTATTGGCAAATTAGATTCAAAATCTCCATTAGTTAAAGATGAATCAAATTTCTTTTGTTTGTATTTTCCTAAACAATATAAGTTATCTCCTACTTTAAGATTTGATAATTTAACTTCTCCATTTTTTGTTGGGAATTTATGATTATCTGTACATACAATATTTGACCCATTTTTAGTTACTACTTTATATGTTTGTCTTATTCCACTAGGAGTAATATCTATGATTTTGTTTTCTCTGACAATTTCGTCATCTCCCATAGATAAAGCAGTACCGTATCCATATCTGTTGTATTTTTGACGTAAATGATAATGATTTGTTTCTTTTGCATAATTAATATCATTCATTATCTTGTACATTTCTTCGACAGTAGGCTCAAATCTTCCATTAGGACTAGAACGTTTAATCTTCGTGTCTTTAGAAACACAATTAAATCCATATGAAGCACTATTCTCTACAATAGTCCATACAGTTTCAGATAATTTTAGAGCTTCATCTTCGCTATCTGTTTCTTTTGTTTCTAAAATAGCCTTAGCAAAATTCGGGATGAACTTTTCTTTTGCGTCTTTGATAATATATTCTTTTTTCTTACTAATCGCCTTGATGATATTATAAGTTTCTCCGACTTCAAAACCAGCAAACGCTAGAACTTTCATTAAATGCTCTTGATATAAAATAAATGATGAGTCACAATATTCATCTTGTATTAAATTGTCAAATGCTTTAATTCCATAATCAAAATGCTGTCTTCCTTCAAATATTTTGTACATGCTCTTGAACGCTGGACGAATACCACTTATCCACTGGGTTAGCTCTGAAATATTTTTTGGCATGAATACTTTAACTTTTTTTGTAGACTTAGGTTGTTCTGCTTGATTTACACACATAGTGTATCCATCTTTATAAATATCCCACGTTTTAGTATCTGTTTTTATTGTGTCTAATAGTTTATTTACAGACATTGGTTCAATTCCAATTTCATCATAAATTTTATATGTTAATCCGATGGAATCAACGATTAGATAATCTTGTTTTAAATATCCAAAAGCGTCAATCGTACCACTTTCTATTAAAGCGACAAAACATTCTCTACCAGTTGATTCAGAACGAACCATAATAACACCAACATCTTCTATTGCATCTCCGTCATAGCATAATGTTCCACAAGGATGAGACTTGATATTATCCACAATTCCCATGTATTGTTGACATCCATCAATCAAATGACCATATTTTTCTTTGTCTACATAGTCATAAATATCCATTAAATCTTTTTCATCTTCATCTTCAATATATTTTAAATCATTTTCATAAGATGATATCTGTTTAGTTACTTCATTTGCAAGAGTTGGGTCTAAGTTATATGCTCTAGCATACATTTTAAATGCGGATTTGTAATGTAACGTTCCCAAAGCTAACAAATCAAACGTTCCTTCTTCACATATAATCTCTTTTTGAGCTTCAATAAACGGCTCTCTTACAGATACATTATGGTCGACATCTGGAGGCGTTTTGCTATCCAAAATCCTCTCACGTGTAAGGAAGCGTTCTGAATACATAAGCACTGGAGAGTTAACTTTATCTACTTTTGTAAATCTTAATAGTTTATTTAAATACATAGATACGGCACTACCACGACCGCTAGGAGTTAATATACCACCTTTTTCTATTCCTAGTTTCATTATCTCATAATTATCAATAAAATAATCAGCCATTTGGCATCCTTCAATTTCTGCCATATCATGTTTAATCTCTTTAATATACTGTTCATATTTATCACGATTAATGTCGGAAATTTGCTCTTTCCATTCTGTTTGAAGAATAGTTCTAAATATTTTATTACGTTCTTCAATTGGAAGATGTTTATATTTTTTTGCAACTGGAACTTTTATCTTTCTATCTAATACAATATCTTCAAATTCAAGAATTTTATTAGTATTAGATATTGAAATTTCTATTTGTTCATCTGATAATACTCCTTGTTTCTTAAATCTATCTACTAGCACGTCAATAGTTGGATAGTCCATATACCAACCATCTTCTTCATCGTACTTTATATTATTGGAACGTAACAAGTCTTCTCTATCTTCCATATTATTCTCGTCAATGATATGACTATCAACTCCACAAATATAGGGGATATTATACTTCTCGTGCAATTCGACAATATGTTTATTAATGTCTCTTTGTAAGTCGGTATTATGAGACTGTACTTCTAAATAAAAATCAGTAAAATGATTAGCCAATTTTAATATAACTTCATCTGTTTCTTTAAATGATTTATCATAATATACTTCTTTTACTACTTTTGGATGAATCTTTGTTTCTTGAGAGCCATCTCCTTCTGCAAATATTTGTTCGACTTCTTCATATACTTTATGTTTATCATATCCCCAAAAAGCAACGCAAGCAGTAGTGACAAATATATCATCTTTCGGAAGAGATAATAACAAATCTAAATCCATACGACCTTTGTAATAATATCCAGTTTTATATGATTCATAAATCGCTCTGTTTAATTTCTTTCGACCATTGTCATTTTTTGCTAATAAAATTATATGACAATTTGTTCCGTCTTTCTCAAATCTATCCTTAACCCAATACGCCTCAGTTCCGAAAATAAACTTAATATTTGTTTCGTTCTTTTTATTGAATTTTTCTAACTCGTCATATATTTTAAAATAATTTCCTTGCCATCCATGCTCAACGGTGGAATAAATTTGAGGCTGATTTCCATATATTTCTTTAATATATTTGAAATAATCCATATGAACTAATGGACTGTCTTTATTATATCTATGACTTAAACTCGTATGTTTATGAAAATTTTGATATATCACTCAATCAACTCCTTTCAATTATCTCATCAATTTCCTTACCGCTCATAGCCACCCATATATCAAATTTCAGATTATTCCCAACAATTAGATAATCACTCTCATCTCTACATGGATAACTATATCCTTTTCTAAATGTAAACTCAGATTCACTCTTATTATCATTATTCAAATATACCGTATAATCACGTTTAAATGTTACCATCGTCTAATCCTCCACTAATTTTCTACCACACATCGGACAATAATATATTTCAATTTTTTGTGCATGGTCTAAGCACTGCATATCATCTCTGTCCCCTAATCTTATGTATCCACGACCATTTCTAATATTTATCACCACACTATTATCATCTATAAAATTTAATAGAGTTGTCGCCAACATTGTTGGGTCTAATCCGATTAAATGGTCGTCTAATTTTTCTGATTCTATTAATAAGCATAATTCACTTTCATTACAATAATCACACATAATCTAATCCTCCATTTCACAACCCATCATTGTGCACCACTTTTTATCACTCATATCCATATAGCAATCAATATCAAACTCAGTAATTAATCGTTTCCTTTGCTTACGTTTATTACATTGATTATAAAACATACACGATACAGTATCATTATTTATACATTCCCAACATTTGTTCATAATTTACACCCACATATAGGACAATATTCTATCTTTGTTTCAATATCATAACTATCATATTCGTTATATTGACCTTGATCACGAACGATATAATATACGTAGGAGTCGTCTTCTCGTTTATATCTACGTAATGATACGGAGTCTTTCTTATCATGTGTTTTATTGTCCGTTTTGTCATCTTCAAATTTACAATGCTCACATTTATCATGTAATCTTTTTTCTACCATCTCATCAATATCTTTTTTAATTAAATTTTCCAAATATTTCTTAACTACCACGCAAGCAGATTTTTTATTATTTTGACAATTCTTTCCACTATCAAATTGTCTACAAGATTCACAATCAAACTTGACATTATTTATAAACCATATTGCAAAACTCTTTCTATTCATAACTCATTCCTCCTATATATACTATTATAACACAAAAGGAGTTGAAAGTCAACCCCCTAAATGTAATTTATTTAACTATGTTTTAATAAAAACTCTCTCGATACATTCTTGAAACTTTTTTGACCATCTAAACTTCTATATACAAATCCTTCACGTTTAACTTTTGGATTGATAATACTATTGCCATCTGCCTCAAGTTTCATTTCTTCCATCGTTTTAGGGAGAGTATATGATGTATCAATAATTGGAACATAATTTAATCCATTATTAATACAAAAGTCAGCCATATCCGTTGTGTTAAATCTAACTCCATCAACAATTAAGTTAAAGATATATAATCTATTGTCTTCTAATTTATATGGATTTCCTTGTACATTACCAATGCCTTCTCCTTGTAATACGACACGATTATGTCCATTCTCTTTAGCAAATTCAGTTAAAACATCTTTAATATAAAACTCATCAGCTAATTCCCAATAGATATTTGACTCGTGATAACATGATTGGTCTCTATCCTTTTGTCTAACATTTCGACTACATACAATAAATTCATAACCTTTTTTAGTTTTATTTACTGCATAGGTGCAACTTGTACCATCTAATTTCTCAGTCTTAATCCATTTGTCGTCGGATTGTAGATAGAATGGGGCGTTCTCAATCCTTGTTTCGTCAGTTTTAACAATCCACTTAGGAAATTCCTTAGGATTATCTTTCTTCTTGCCAAATAACATAAACATGATAATTCTGCCTAATTTATATTTCATAATTTTACGTACAATAGGTTTCTTAAATAAATTAGGTTTGCGATTAGCCATAGCTTTATATTTATCTTCTTTGTTCGTGATAGATTTACGCTGAATATCATCGAGTGATGAATATGTAATTTTTAATTCTTTTGTTACATCGTCGCCAATTTTCTTTCCATTTAACTCTGGGAATAACGATAATGGCAATGCTAACCCTTGTGAGTAACAGTTAAATTTTCCTAGACGCATTGTCTTAATTTTATAATGTTTAGACGCAAGAAATTCAAATCGTTCATCTGTCTCATTGCATTTACTATCAATCTCGATATATACTGCTAAATCTCCTACTTTAAACTCATTTTTCTTAGCAATCACAACCCATCCTAAGATTCCAATTAACTCAATATTATCAGCTCCATCAATCGGTCTGACAAATTCTACTTTTTCAATATGAGCCAAGGCTCGTTCTTTTTCTTTCATTTATTTCATCCCCTCAATATATTTAATAATCTCATTTTCTTCCATATAAAATGGGTCACGACCACTTACCTTTTCGATGTTAGCAAGCAAGCTCATTGCGAATTGGCTAAATCTTAAATCGCTAAACTTCTCCTTATGCACAACTTTCAATCTATCATAAAAATCATCTAATCTATTTGCATCACGCATAATTACACCCTTTCTAATATTGTATATTCATATACATCAGATACAATTAATCCTACGATATCTGATAAATCCACAATATATGATTTTCCATCGTTGTCAACACATTTCATTCCAGTCCAATTGTATTCAGTTCCGAGCGGACTTCCTTTTACGATAAATTTATCTCCAACATTTAATTCATCAAATTTAATCATTCTCTACCTCTACTTTCTTAAATGCATATACACTATTTCTAGTTGTAATTTTAATATCATCATTATATTCTGCGACGGATTCAACTCTGCTTGTTCTTAACATTTTACCACTATCATCTGCCCATTCAAAGTAGCATGATATTCCATTGTCTGCATCAGACCAAAATTTCATACATTGATAATCAATAAAATCGCCTAATAATTCATCACCATGAGCTGATTTCATATCGTTGATAAATTCTTGCTTGGTAATACCTTGTCTATCTGTAACATTTGTAATTTTATACATATTTAACATCTCCTTATTTCAATAAAGAAGCGATTTCATCAATTTCTAATTCTGTCTTCTTATCTTCTGATAATAGTTTATCCAATTTAGATTCCATAATCTTCAACTCAGAATCTTCTTGCTTCGTTTTAATTGCTTCTAATTTACTTTTAATATCACCAATCCATAAGTCGATAGAATATCCGCTAAATGTGGGTAGTTGCATTTTTAGTACATTTGCCGACATAGTATATAGATTTAATTTTAATGCCAAAAATGTCAGAGTGTTTGAATCTAATACATTTAAGTTAAATTTATTTCCATCAAAATCTAATACACAATTTGTTTTAGGTGTAAATCTAACTTTACGAGATTCCAAATCAACTTTTTTAGCCTCAATTTGTTTCTTTAATTCTAATATTTTTAAATCATTCTTTTCGTTTGCCATTTTAATAGCTCCTTCCATAAAATCTTCCATTTGTTAAATACTTATCTAAGTGAACTGGTTTAACTTTGTTAAAAAATTCCTCTAATGCACATTGAGTATTTTTGTATTTATTATTCCATACGTCATTGTGATTAATTCTTTCAAAAAATATTTCATTTGTTTCATCAAATCTAATTTCGTATTTTACTCCGTCTGAATTATAAAAATCAACACCATAATATCTATCTTTCATTCGTTGTTCAAGTTCTAAAAATTCTTCTAATGTGTAAGGAACAATAACATTTTTAGATTCATCAACTGGGGAATAATTATGGCATCCTTCTAACTTATAAAATATGTCAGAATAATATTCCGTACATTTATCATCTACACATTTAATAAATTTATTAGCTACTCCAGAAGATTGACTTAAGCTCCATGTATAATCTGAGTCATACACCTTTTCTCCATCAACATAATTATAGTCATAATGTTTTTCTGCAAACCAAAAATATTTACCATATATAAAATCAATATTATCATAAGCAACTCTACTTGAACGCCATCCGCTATTATCTTTATATGGAATATCAATACAAGATTTTGACTGCTTATATTCTCCATTTTCCAACCATCTGTATCCATATGAGTAATAATCAAATTTGCCAATATATACTAACTCTCTATTATCTTTAGTTAAATAAGTAGCTCCAATTATTAAATCCTTAGCTTTAATTGTTTGATTATTATGAACAATATCATTATACTCAGTAATTGATGTATAGTCTGGAGACTCGATAGGAATTAAGATTAAATCTTTACCATCCCATCCATATACAAATTCTCCTTCAAGTCCTTTTCCTTTAATCGCACTCGTATTCTCTAAGATATACAATAGATTTTCAATAGTAATTTCAAACTCGAAATTTCTTGGGTCGTAAATTCTAACATATGATTTTCTGTGCTCCCATCCACTAGAATAATCTCCTACTTTTTTATTTAATACAAATCCACTGGTAGGTTCATTTGTAAATTCGTCTGGTTCAATTTTATCATCTCTCCAACTATTCCATGATGCTTCTTTTCTTAATTTCCCCTTTTCGTCGTAATAGATTATATATGCCAATTTCTTAGTATATGTGTCACTTCTATTCTGGTATCCAACGTTGATTGATTTTGGTATAAAAATATTACTTTTCATATTTCGTAATCTCCTTTTCTAATTGTTGTTTATTTAACTTATACATATTATACCACACTATTTATTGTCTGCCAATAACTAATTTTAAATTTAATTTAATTCTCTTTCTATACTTTTGTTCAATTTCTTCAACAATAATAGGATTTACTTGAGAACTACAAAGTGGGTCAACGACGTACCAATCTTCGCCTAACAAATGTTTACATATTTCATTTATAGCAACTTGAGCATCCATTTCTGGAATTTGCTTAGGTTTACTATTGCACAGATTATAAATTCTATCGTGTATTTCTTTATTTGTTTCTTTTCTTTTAAATTTTATTCCCATATCGTACTCCATATATCTTCTTCTTCGACAACTTCTACTTCAAATTTATCGACTAACACTTGCTTCTTAGTCCGACCCATGTAGAAATTTAATCCTAATTCGCCTATACATTCAAATTTTAAGTCAACTGATTCACCGATATGTAGGCGTTCTTTTGTATTGTTCGATACATTGAATAGCATAAAGTCAACATTCTCATATGTAATTTTAAGTGTGCGTTTATTTGCACCTAATATTTTAATTGATGATGAGTTGATTGTGAATGGTTGAATGTGAACCATATATGTATCCAATCCTTTAGCAAATATATGTCTATGTTCCTCTGTAAACGAGAATAAGCTAATGGGTAAGGATTCTACCGTTGATGATATTAAAACGTCTTGTAGTGGCTCACAGTCAACTAGAACATTATCTAAATAGTCTATAAGACGTTGTTCACTATCGGATGGATAACCAAATCCAAAACTTCTATGATGTCCAGCTTGAAAGTTAGTTAGTCCGCTATCAGATAATACGTCTTTCAAATCAATTGGGCTTCTTACTGAGCCACTAATTTCTCCATCGTTATCATACCCCAGTAAGACTGGCTTATTATATTTGCTCATTAATTTCCCAGCAACCAAACCAGTCATTGCCGTTTTTTCATATAGCCTAGCAATTAATACTTTGCCATCGCTTATAATATCAACATTATCCATCATTTTGCTAGATTGATTAGACTGTTGCGTGTGATATGCTTTACATTTTTCTATAATATTGAATGGGTCGATTTCTCCACACAATGCCTTAAATAACTCATATTTATCTTCCATTTCTCCTAATCTTATTGTGCTATTAATGCAAGTGATAAGACCAAAACTGTATGAGCGAGTAATTTTTGAATCTCCATCTCTGTTTAATTCCTTTACAAATGGTTTCAAATATGGGTGGATTCTTTCTTTTCCCCACTTTGCGAATGTAAAATTTTCTTCTTCTGTCATATCCATAGAATCGCCTATTAGACTAATAGCAACATATGATATTAAATCTTGAACTAGTGTTTTATTTACATGTTTGCACATTTGCCACGTTACTAGCCCACCACTTCCATTTCTATTTTTTACACTTCCAATTTGATTGCTCACAATTATAGCGTATGGATTTTCTTTTTCAATCAGATGGTGCTCTCCACCAATTAGAATCTCAAATCCAAGCTCTGACAACTGTTTGCACTCATTAACATCGCCAACACTTGAATCTGGTGTTATAATTAATCCTTTTGGTTGAGTTATTAACCATGATAATATATCTTTATCTGCCAATCCATGAATTTTAGTTTTATGTATCATTGGAATTATGTTGGCATTTGGATTCAATCTCTTAATAAATATATAGAGCAAACTCGCACTAAAAAATCCATCTACATCACAATCTGTGAGAATATAAATATTAGAATTTATATATTTCAATATTAATGATTTCGCTTCTTCGATATTGTCATAGTTTGTTGGTTCTTCTAGCGTCTTTGCTTTTATATATTGAGTTGGATTAGATATTCCACAATGGAATAAATATTCTTCTATTGATATTTCTGATACGTCCGAGAATAAACTATTTATTTTCATACTTCCACACAAACCCTTTATAATTTTCTAGTTTCCCTTCACAACATCTTTCTATTAAAGAACTTCTTTTGACATTCATCGCTTTAAATGCTTGAGACAGATTTTTATATCTTTCTATAAAATTTCCATCCAAATCATATTTTAATACTGGCTTCCATGATTTGCTTGTTTGTATATTTCTAACATTGTCTGCTTGAGTTAACCATCTACAATTAGAAGGACAATAATCTTTTGTACTATCAATTCTATCAATAGTTAAATGTTCTTCAAACCCATTGTTTAATGCCCATTCCTTGAAGGTAAGATATGACATCCACTCATCACAAACTTTAATTCCATTGTCCGAATACCAAACATGATGTCTTTTATTTTTAGGATTACATCTCCATAAAATTGTGTTCCATTCTTTCCATAATTTAGTATATCTATCTCCATGTCTTTCACATTTTCTGTGATTATTCTTTTTAGATGGTGGCAATAAATTACAATAATTTTCTCCTAAAGAACTACTTTTAGGTTTTAACACTTCTCCATTATCAAATCTAACCGTAATATCATTTGAAGAAATATATTCAATTACTTCCATCCAGTCTCCTTGTTTATTTTTAACTCTATACCCAACTCCATGTTTTTTACTTGCCAATATAATCACTCCTTTCATCCACATCATCAACTCCACATTTAGTGAGATAATTACGGATATTTATATCTTGTGGATTATCGAATAATGAGTTAATATTCATCATTGTTTCCAATCATATCTTTTATATCTTCTTCACTATGAATTAATTCAATATTAATTTTTGGCATTTCTTTATATTCCCACCACTCAGAGCCATCATATTCGTGTCTCTCTAGCCAAAAATCAGCTCCCACCACCTTAAGAGACATTTTAATTTCATTTCCACCATATCCATCATCATATGAAAAGTCAGCATATTTTTTAAATAATTCCCAACTGCATCCTACTTCTCGTTCTTCATCTTTAAAATAATCACCGATTTGTCCTATAACGAACACAACATCTGACTCTTTTTTATTTTTCTTATCCAACATTTCAAGTGTTTCTTTTAATAAATTAACCATTATACTCTCCTTCCAATAATTCAATTTGATGTTTAATTGCATCTTCTCTATCATACCACGTTGCATCATCGGTTGTAATATAATGTTCAAAATCTGAATCAATATCGACAATCATCTCGGCAAATTCTTTATTTGATAGTTGATTAATATGGTCTCTGAGTGTAGGTTTCTTTTCTGAGATTAATTCCCATTTAGTAAATTCCACATCTTGAAATTCACACCATTTATCGAATGATTGCAAACAATCCTCTTTTGTTCCACCAAATCCATGAGAGTAATTATTACTTGCTACTCCAATTCCATTGACTACTTCAATAATATCGTTAATATTCCATTCAGATTTATCTTTGGCTATCCATACACATCTTGCTTTCCATGTATTACTCATAATTTATTCGCTCTCCTTATTAATATAGTCAATAATTTCGTTTATTTTATTCATTAGTTGTTCATTAGTTGGTAATTTTTTATGATAACTTTCAACCATCTTATTAAATTCAAACGTAACGTTTCCATCGGAGTCCACTGTTGTTACGGTAGCTGGTTCGGCTACTTTTGCAAAGTCTAATTTTAATTCTTCAATTTTGTCTTTTTTCGTGAAATCATATTTTCCAATACGATTAAACTTCTCAGCATAGTTT
>Ga0209373_10003275_pt1 | contig 15199 bp, 11 predicted proteins | sample Higcelweek5metaG_FD_187173 | JGI IMG/M metagenome (GOLD analysis project Ga0209373, IMG submission 187173) | Freshwater pond sediment microbial communities from the University of Edinburgh, under environmental carbon perturbations - High... | ecosystem: Environmental > Aquatic > Freshwater >...
GTCAATTGTTTCTGCATATGTTACAGGGAGTTTAAAGTTAAAGGCTGTAATCTGCGCACCGGTACCACTGGTAATTTGGAAATTCTCAGGAGAGAGCGTCAGTGCGTAGTTGGGTCCCGCCGAGAGTGTCCCCATAGTAATTGCATAGGAGCCAATGGTTGTGCCGGCAGCCCTGGCCAGTGTACCGGTAAAGGTATCGCTACCAAGAAGTGCAGGGTTGCAGGTATAAAGAAGAAGCGGATCCTCAGTATTCAACACCTTGATTTGCCCCGGATTTGGAATAATGTTAATCGGTTTAGGAGCTACGGAGCTGTTGAAAATAGTCCATGTTACCTCATAATTGGAGATAAGGAATGCACCTGTTGAGGTAACCGGCAATTTCGGAGTCACCGTATAGGCAGCTCCGGCATTTGTCAGAGAGAGAAGGCCGGCAGTATTGGGTTGAAGCGTAACACTGGTAATGGCTTCTCCATCGGCTAGTCCGGTTGCTGAATAATTCACCAGACTGGGGCCGGATATCAGGGCAGTACCATATATTTTGGCCGGGCCCGTAGCCGCAATCGTCAGCGGACGAACCAAAATATTGGCCGTCATTGCCGCAGGTTGAGTCAGCGTATAATTTCCCGCATCCGCTCCGGTAAGAGTGCAGGCGGTAGTTACCGCGATGCCATTATTTACGTTTTTATTGGCAAAAGATCCGGTGCCAACCAAAACGACCTCATCGGTTAATAGTACCCCGGTGAGTGTTCCGGTAATGGTGGCGGTAAGAGTGCCGTCATATATTTTATTATTCACCGCAGGGCCTGTAATAGTCAGGGTTGCCGGGGTAATATCGGCCGTAATGGTCAGCGGTGCGATAATATAATTATCCTTGTTGGCCCCGGTTAAGGCCAAACCCGGAGCAACGATAACCTTGTTGGTACCCACTGTTTTTGTAGCATAGGCATAGCCCGGAGCATCAGAATTCAGCACAACAACATCAGGGTCAATCACCCCGGTAATACTTGGAGTCCCGGAAACAGTTATACCGGTTGTTCCGGTATATACCTTTGAAGCAACTGGTGTTAACCCGCTTATTGGCAATGGTTTTGGAGTAATATTTCCGGTAAGTCCGGTCGGTTGTGTCAGGGTATAGTTTCCTGCATCTGCGCCACTCAGGGTGTAGCCCGAAACGGTAATGGGTTTGGCATTGCCTACCAGATAGTCTGTAAAAGTAATCAGGGGAGTGCCTCCCAGCGTAACTGCATCACCAGTGACCATTCCGTTCAGCACCGGAGCTCCTGTAACAGAGGCGGTTGCCGTTCTGTCATAAACCTTATTGGCTCCTGTGAGTCCGGTAATGGATAAAGCTTTGGTACCAATGTTGGCAGTCAGAGTAGTCGGCTGCGAAAGCAGGTAGTTAACTGCTGATGATCCATTTAGTACATATCCGGTTACCGTTATCGGTTTCGCATTTCCTATGGCATCATCGGCAAAACTAAAAGCCGGAGTTCCTTCGATGGTGATATTCGTTGCATCTATACCAACCACATCGCTGAGTGCGGGAGTCCCACTTACGGTGGCAATGGTTGTTCCGTCATATTCCCGGTTTTTACCGGTTATCCCGGTAATAGTAGTCGGTCTTTGGGTAACATCGGCACTCAGTCCGGTTGGTTGTACCGGCAGATAGTTCCCTGCAGCAGGGCCAACCAGCGTATAGCCCGTTTCAACGGTGATGGCTTTGCCTGTCCCCACGGTTGCTGTGGCAAAACTGAACACCGGAGCACCTCCGGCAGCAACATTTCCCACATCAGCCGGTAAAACACCGGTCAAAGACGGAGTACCGCCGGCAGCGGTAACCGTAGCAACCCGGGTACCATCATATACCTTGGTATTTCCGGTAAGTCCGCTGATGGTGATCATTTTACCGGTCACCGTAAAACTGGCTGCAGCACTGGTAACCGCTCCATTGCTTGAAGTAATGGTAAAGGAAGTGGCTCCTGCTGGAGTAGCTGTCGTAGTGCTGATCGTGAGGGTACCTGTCGGTGTCTCCGTAAAATTGAGAACTATGGGCGCCGAAGTTGATGCACCGGTTGGCGCTATCCAGTTGATTGACAGAGACGTTGTTCCCGAGCCGGATCCACTTGAGGTAAATGTTACAGGAAATGTAACACTACCGGCTGTTCCATACGTTACCGTGCCATTTTGGGCGCCAACTGAAACCGAGGTTATTGTTATCTGAGCCTGTATCGGCTTAAACAAAAACAAACCTGCTAAAATGACAGTAAAAACCATCATTTGCTTTACGGGAAGAAAAAGTGCTTTCTTCATAATACATTAATTGGTTGTTTAGTACAATCTTAAAATCAATCCGTGGGTCTATTCGTCAAAAAAAGTAATATGCTGTCAAATATACGTCAAAGTTTGTAACAAATGCTCCCATAAATGGACTATATAGGCAGTTGGGATATTTGGAATGAATTTTGATCTTTATACTGATTAATATCTAAATAATTATGAGAAATAAACGTAGCCTTTGGATTATTGTGATTGTTGTTCTGATCGGCATGATTGGGTTATCAGCTTACCGTGGATACAACGGTATGGTAACTAAAAATGAAAAAGTCGATGAACAATGGTCAAATGTTGAAAACGTATATCAGCGCCGTGCCGATCTGATTCCCAATCTGGTGAACACGGTAAAAGGATATGCGGATTTTGAGAGCAAGACCCTTACGGCTGTTATTGAAGCCAGATCTAAAGCCACTTCGGTGCAGATCGACCCTAAAAACATGACTGAAGCCAACATGAAACAATTTCAGGATGCACAGGCCGGTCTCGGCAGCGCTTTATCGCGGTTGATGGTTGTTGTGGAGCAGTATCCGAACCTGAAAGCCAATCAGAACTTCCTGGATTTGCAGGCTCAGCTGGAGGGTACCGAAAACCGGATTGCCACCGAACGGCGGAAATTCAATGAAACGGCCCGTGACTATAATACTTTTATCAGGATGTTCCCGAAGAACATTTGGTCAGGCCTGTTCAATTTCGATAAGAAACCCTACTTTGAGGCTGCTGAAGGTTCTGATAAAGCTCCGGAAGTGAAATTCTAACCGGATGAATGCACGAAACTTCTTTACCGAACAAGATCAGCAGGCAATCAAAAATGCTATTGCCCAGGCTGAGAAGGGTACCTCCGGAGAAATCCGGATACACATTGAAAGTTCATGCTCCGGAGATGTGCTTGACGAGGCTGCATTCATCTTTAAGACACTGAAGATGCATGAAACCGAACAACGCAACGGAGTGCTCATTTATCTGGCTATCAGGAACCGTAAGTTCGCGATTATCGGAGATGCAGGAATAAACGCCAAAGTTCCCGACGGGTTTTGGGATCACATCAAGAATGTCATGACCGATCATTTCAAAAACAGTCGTTTTACCGAAGGTCTTTGTGAAGGGATAAAACTCTCGGGCGAAAAGCTCATTGAGTTCTTTCCTTATCTGGAAAATGACACGAATGAATTATCTGACGAGATCTCTTTTGGAAAATAAAAATACCTGAAATGAAAAAAATACTGGCGTTTAGCCTGATACTAGCACTTTTTGTGCCAGCCCTCCGGTCGCAGGACTTTCCGGAGCCGATGCAGCCGCCCAGGCTGGTCAATGATTTTGCCAAAGTGTTCGACCAGTCGGATGCAGCAAACCTGGAGCAGAAATTGCTGGATTTCAACAACCAGACCTCCACACAGATTTTTGTAGTGACTGTGCCTACACTGAACGGCTTGGAGCCCAATGATTACACCACCCGGCTGGCAGAAAAATGGAAAGCCGGGCAGAAAGGCAAAGACAACGGAGTCATGATCCTGGTCAAACCCAAGACCGCTGAAGAGAGAGGACAGGTTTACATTGCTGTCGGATATGGCCTTGAAGGAGTTCTGACGGATGCTCAGGCCAATCAGTTGGTTGACCTGGAGATGATTCCGAAATTCAAGGAAAACAACTATGCCGGTGGCGTTGAAGCAGCTGTTAATGTGATCATGAAGATCACCAGTGGTGAATACACTGCAGATCAATACCTTAAAAAGGGGAATGCTGCTGCCGGAGGTTCCATTTTAGGTTTGATCATTATGATCGGCCTCCTGTTGATCGTTTTCGGCGGGGGATCCCGCAGAAATCGTCACCAGGGATTCGGCGGCAGGAGCAACGGACTACCCTTGCTGCTGTTAATGGGGATGATGGGTAACCGCGGCGGAGGCTCATTCGGAGGATTCTCTTCAGGAGGAGGTTTCGGTGGCGGTTTCGGTGGAGGCGGAGGCGGCAGCTTCGGCGGCGGCGGTGCCGGAGGAAGCTGGTAAACTATTTATCCAGTTCCTTCAGGGCAAGCCGGGCCTGACGGTCGATCCCGTCACGATATCCGAAGTTATTCTGATCCAGACAAATTCGATAATACTTGCGGGCCAGTTCTATCTGGCCCGCTTTTTTATAGAGTTCCCCCAGCTGCAATGCAGCATTCGGAACAATATAACTCTGAATGGCATCGGCACGCCCGATCACCTCCAGGAAACTCTTGATGGCCTGAGCCTGTTTTCCCAACCGTTGTTCACATCGTGCTTTCCGGTAATAGAGTTCACCATCTTCGGCCGTACTGAATTGGTGAGATTCAATCATTTTCGCGCAGGTTTCCATGCACTTCTCATAATACCCGCCGTCAAACTGCAGCCTGACCTGTATAAATCCGGGTTTTGGCATCAATCCTGAGGAGACTTCCCGCACAGCCTGCCGATCATATTCAGTGGATGCACCCTGCATGTTCTTAACCCTGATGATGCAATCATTTGCCTTATTTTGCTGACCATGAATCAAATACGACCATCCCTGCATTAATGTGGCAATGTGCCTATAATTATCGCCTCCCGGATTTGCGAGGAATTTTTCGAAATAATCGGTGGCTGTTGGATCATTCTGATAGAGTTTGCACCGCCCCAGCTGATAATTCCAGTACGGGAATGCCGGCTGAACATTGCCGTTCAACTTAGGATCGAGCAATTTCAGAGCCCACTCACAATCCCCGGCCTTCAGGGCAGCCAGAGCACTCTGATATCTGATCAGCGGATTATCCAGCATCAGTTTACCCTCCTTTTTGATAAAGGTCCAGGCATCTTCCGGTTCTTTGCCAAACTCCTTCAATGCTGTGATCATCAAAAGATATCCTTCAATACGTTCTGCAGAACCCGGCAATGCAGACCGATAATATAATTCAAGTCCGTTCAGTCCGCTCAAACCCGATGGTTTGACTCCAACTGCCTTGAGATATTTCACATACTGGTCAGGAATCTGCTTCAGCAATACACCGATGATACCCGATAGTTTATTGAAATCGGAGATGCTGAATCCGGAGCCCGACTTTGTCACCACCTTGTATGAATCATACAAATCAAAAGCCGCCGGCTTATAATCCGCATAAAAAGAGCCCAGTAATGCTCTGTAAAGATGTATTTCGGCTAAGGCAGGTTTAATCGATCCGTCAGCTGTTTTATTTTTTTTCAGCTTTTGCAACCATTGGTCGGAACGGGAGAAGTACCGGGTGTAATTGCTTTTCGACTGATACAGGAGGGTGTGGAGAAAATCCCTGTATCCGGTGATCCTGATATATTCCGGATCATCTGCCTGATAACGCTGGATGAGCAGTTTATTTCCTGAGAGGGTATCGAGGTTCAGGTAACAGATCCGGATTTCCGGATCAAAATGACCCGGCTGGGCAAACATCAGATTTCCTGATAACAGCAATATTGTCAGCGTTATCAGGAAACGATTTTTCATGGAAATGTTATTCTGCGGCTGGCTGTTGTTCTACGCCGGCAATTTCATCATCAACCAGGATTCTTCCGCAATATTCGCACACAATGATTTTCCTGCGTGAGCGGATATCGAGCTGCCTTTGTGGAGGAATACGGTTGAAACATCCGCCACATGCATCGCGCTGAACGGTAACCACACCCAAACCATTGCGGGCGTTTTTCCGGATTCTGCGATAGGCTGAAAGCAACCGGTCCTCAATACGGGTGGCAACCAACTGCGAACGCATGAAAAGGTTTTCCTCTTCGATCTTGGTTTCCGAAATAATTTCGTCAAGCTCTCTTTTCTTGGCATCCAGATCGCGGGTTCTTTCTTCGAAAATCGCTCTGGAATCAGCAGTTACGGTCTGCTTATCCTGAAGCCGAACAGCAAACTCCTTAATTCTTTTTTCACAAAGCTGTATTTCGAGCGACTGGAACTCAACTTCTTTCGACAGGGAATCGAATTCACGATTATTCCTGACGTTATTTTGCTGAGTTTCGTATTTTTTGATCAGGGCCTGTGCATCCGTGATTTCAGTCTTTTTCTTGGTAATTGCATTTTCCAGCTCCTTGATCTCATCTTCATAATTCTTGATACGGGTGTCTAAGCCAACCAATTCATCTTCAAGGTCCTGAACCTCAAGAGGGAGCTCTCCACGCAAAGTCTGAATTTTATCAATCTCTGATTCAACCTGCTGTAATTCAAAGATATCCCTCAGTTTTTCCTCAACATTCTGGCTCTGCTCTTTGGCTCCTGTTTTTTGTGCTGTCATAGCTATAACAAATAGTTAATCGGATTGGTATTTACCTCTGTTAAATAAACCGCAAATTTAGGGAAATTTTCGATAAGAGAATCGGCTAAAATATTTATCGCAAATTGCTCACTTTCAAAATGTCCAATATCTGCGAGAATCATATCGGCCGGAACATCAAACCAAAAATGGTATTTAATATCTGAAGTCAGGTACATATCAGCACCCGACGCAATCGCATCTTTCAGAAAATCAACACCACTGCCTCCGCATAGTGCAACTTTGTGTACCGGACGGTTCCGCAGTTTTGAATGACGGATGACCGGTAAATTGAGAATTTCTTTAACACGGTTCAGGAATTCAGTTTCTGGGCAATCCTGTTCCAGTTCCCCGATGATGCCCAAACCCTGACTGTGATTGCTGTTCATCATCGGAAACAGGTCATAGGCGACCTCTTCGTAAGGATGACTTTCGGTTAATGCTCTGACAACCGGTTTCAGCAAATGTTTGGGTAGAACAGTTTCAAAACGGGTCTCCGCTTCATGATGAACCTTTCCTATTTGGCCAACATAAGGGTGTGTACCCTCCCCGGCCCTGAAAGTTCCGTTGCCACTAACCTGGAAAGAACAACTGTCGTAGTTGCCGATCGATCCGGCACCGGCAGCAAACATAGCCTGACTGACCGTTTCAAGATGAGCGGTGGGAACAAAGCATACCAGCTTTAACAGGTCATTTTCCCTCGGCACCAGAATACGCTGTCTGACAAGCCCGAGCTGATTACCTATTCTGCCGCTCACCCCGCCGATAACCGAATCGAGATTGGTATGACAGGCATAAAGGATGATATCATTTTTGATGGCTTTGATCAGGATCTCTTCCTGCAGCGATTTTCCCGAGAATCTTTTCATCCCCCTGAAAAAGGGCGGATGGTGCGATAACACCAGATTACATCCCCGCTTCACTGCCTCATCCAAAACAGCCGGGATCACATCGAGGCAAACCAATACACCGGTAACCTCCTGATCCATAAACCCCGTAAGCAGTCCGGAATTGTCATAAGACTCCTGCAAACCGACCGGAGCCAGTGACTCAATAACTTGAACAATATCTTTTACAATGACCATTCAGAAATTATAATTCGTCACGCATACCGGTAAGCAGACTTTTTATCTGTTGTAATTTCTTTACAATCTGATAATTGCTTTCGGTATCATTGCGGTTATCCTTCAGCTTTTGCTGAGCTCCGGTGAGAGTCATACCTTTCTCTTTCACCAGATGATAAACGAGATGGATCTGTTCAATATCCTTCAGCATGTAGTGCCGTTTGCCACCAGGAGTCTTTTTGGGGTTGATATTTTCAAACTGACTCTCCCAATAGCGGATCAGTGAAGGATTCACTTCGAACATGTCAGCTACTTCTCCGATAGAGTAATAGACCTTCTCGATTTTTGGTTCTTTATATGGCAATTCAGATGGAATTAGTCCAGTGATTGGCCGCCGAGTTTCGACATCTCAATAAGTTGCTGATACTCTTGCGGTTTGATATCGGTAAACAGATAATTGATCGGATCTACAGGAGTACCGTTCCGGTGAATTTCGAAATGGAGATGCGGAGCCATCGTGAGGCCCGTATTTCCGCTTAAGGCGATAACCTGCCCTCTTTTAACCAGATCGCCTGCTTTAACCAGAACCTTGTTCAGATGAGCATAAAATGTCTCATAAGAATAGCCATGGTTTATGGTAATCGTAATGCCATAGCCCGAATAACCTTTTACCGGATTCACCTGAATTACCCTGCCATCTTCGGCGGCCCTGACTTTGGTTCCGATAGGAGTGGTAAAATCGACTCCGTTATGCGGACGGTAAACCTTCAGGATCGGATGGAGGCGGTGCGTGGAAAAGGTGGAACTGAGCTGAGTATATCGTTCCAACGGGATGATACTTGGAATCGAGGTAAGCATTTTCTGTTTATCCTTACCCAGACTGAATAGCAGGTCATACGATTTCGACTGCACATATAATTTGTTCATGATACCGTCGAGCCGCTGGGAAGTTTCTTTTACGATCTTGGTATTCTTGTATCCATCGAGGTCGGCATAACGGTTTACTCCACCAAAGCCTGCATTTCTGATTTCAGGTGATACCGGATCAGCTTCGAAAATCACCCTGTAAATATTGTCATCCCTGTTCTGCAACTCTGTAAGCACACTTTCAACCTGATCGAGCTTTTTATTGGTCAGCTCATACTGGGCTTTCAGATACGAGAGTTCTCGCTGCAGTATCCTTTCTCTTGGAAGATCTGTGAACATCGAGATAAAAAGCAACAAACCACCGCCTACGATCAATGTCGACAACAGGTATGCGCCTACCCTGAATAGCTTTTGACCGACAGTTAAACGTATTCTGTCGAACGAAAGAGATTCAGGATTGAAATGATATTTGAATTTCGCCATACCCAACAACTGATTTCACGCGTACCAAACGCCCGAGGTGACGCAAAATTATCGAAATTATCTAACTTTGCAACACTTTGCACGAACCGTTAACATAAGATAACACTGATGAATTCCAAAATTATACGGCAGAAATTTAAGGATTTTTTTGAGTCGAAAAATCACCTGATTGTACCATCAGCGCCTATGGTAGTGAAGAATGACCCCACTCTGATGTTCACCAATGCCGGGATGAATCAGTTTAAGGATTACTTTCTGGGCAATCAGCCACCCAAGGCTCCCAGGATAGCAAATTCACAGAAATGTTTACGGGTATCGGGTAAACACAACGATCTGGAGGAAGTCGGACACGACACTTATCATCACACCATGTTTGAGATGCTTGGGAACTGGTCGTTCGGCGATTATTTCAAACCCGAAGCCATTGCCTGGGCCTGGGAATTTCTCACGGATGAGATGGGCCTCGATAAGAACAGGCTTTATGTAACCATCTTTGAAGGCGACAAGCAGGAAAACATCGAACGGGATAACGAAGCTTACGATTACTGGCTGAAGCATATTGACAAATCAAGAATTCTGGAAGGCTCCAAGAAGGACAATTTCTGGGAGATGGGTGACACAGGTCCGTGTGGACCCTGCTCCGAGATACATGTGGATATCCGGCCTGATGCCGACCGCGCCATCCTCGACGGAAAACAGCTGGTCAACAAAAGCCATCCCCAGGTGATTGAAATCTGGAACCTCGTTTTCATTCAATACAACAGGAAAGCTGACGGATCGCTCGTTCAATTACCTCAGAAACACGTCGATACAGGCATGGGCTTCGAGCGGCTCACCATGGCTCTTCAGGGCAAACAATCTAATTACGATACCGATATTTTTCAACCGGTCATTCAGAAGCTCGCCTCATTAACCGGCATTAAATATGGTGCCGATAGCAAGTCGGATATCGCCATGCGCGTTATCTCCGATCATATCCGTGCCATCTCCTTCTCGATCGCCGACGGGCAACTCCCGTCGAACACAGGGGCTGGTTATGTAATCCGTCGTATTCTTCGTCGTGCTGTTCGTTACGGATTCAATTTCCTGAACCTGAAAGAGCCGTTCATGGCCAGTCTGGTTCCGGTATTGGTGGAAAACATGGGCGATGCATTCCCTGAACTGGTCAGCCAAAAACAACTGATCAGCCGGGTGATCACCGAGGAGGAAAATTCATTTTTGCGTACCCTCGAAACCGGAATTACCCTCCTCGAAAACCTGGTGAATGCTCAGCAATCCAAAGATCAGCCTTTCAGTGGCAAGGCTGCATTTGAACTCTATGACACGTATGGATTTCCGCTCGACCTCACCGAGCTGATTCTGAGTGAAAAAGGAATGAAAGTGGATATTCCGGAGTTTCAGCTGGAAATGGAAAAACAGAAATCACGGTCGCGCCAGGCTTCGGGGCAGGAAACTGCCGACTGGGTTATTGTTCGCGAACATGAAGAGCAGGAATTTGTGGGGTACGATCAACTGGCACTCGACGTCAGGATCACCCGCTACCGTCAGGTAAAAACACCGAAGAAGACATTCTACCAGCTGGTATTCGACAAAACTCCTTTCTATGCTGAAAGCGGCGGACAGGTTGGCGATACCGGAACACTATCTTCAGGCGGCAAGAGCATTCTGATTACCGACACCAGGAAAGAGAATAACCTGACGATCCATCTCACCGATCAATTACCGGATGATCCGAAGGCAACATTCTTTGCATCCGTGGATGAGAATTCCCGGACAAATACCATGAATAACCACTCGGCTGCCCACCTGCTGCAGTTTGCCCTCCGTCAGGTTCTGGGCACTCATGTTGAGCAGAAAGGGTCGCTGGTTGATCCGGATTATCTTAGATTCGACTTCTCCCATTTTCAAAAAATGACCGCGGAAGAAACCGATCAGGTCGAAATCATGGTTAACCAGCTCATCCGTAAAAATCTTAAACTTCAGGAATCACGGTCGGTTCCGATTGCAGAAGCCAGAGAAATGGGAGCCATGGCACTGTTTGGTGAAAAGTATGGCGATCATGTCAGGGTGATCCGTTTTGGCGAGTCGATTGAATTGTGCGGGGGAACACATGTACCCGCCACCGGGCAGATCGGGTTTTTCAGGATACTCTCGGAGAGCAGCATTGCATCCGGTATCAGGAGGATCGAAGCTCAAACCGGGCAGAAAGCCGAGGAGGATATCCGCGAACAACTGAAAACGGTACGCGAACTCAATCTGATGCTGAAATCCAATCATGGATTGGTTGAAGCGGTGAATCAATTGTTCGACGACAATCAGCAGCTCAGGAAAAAGATCGAATCCTTTGAAAAAGAGAATCTCAAACAGATCAAAAATGATTTGCGCAGCCACATCCAAACGATCAACGGGGTAAACCTGATCTGTGAAAGGATTGACCTACCGGATGCCGCTCAGATCAAGGATCTGGCTTATCAGGTAAAAGGTGAAACAGAAAATCTTTATCTGGTTATGGGATCCGTCATTCAGGGAAAACCCATCCTGACGGTGATGATTTCCGAAAACCTGATTTCAGATATGGGCTTGCATGCCGGGAACATCATTCGCGAAAGTGCACGTGAGATGCAGGGTGGTGGCGGTGGTCAGCCGTTTTTTGCCACTGCAGGCGGTAAAGATGTTTCAGGTTTGGAAAGAGCGATGGCCAAAGCCAAAGACGCCCTTCTGCAAAAATTGGCATAGAGACCGATCCATTACGGTACTAAAAACCGTAATGCTCCGGGTAAACAGGTGTACACAACCGGTGCGTGGCCTTCAATTTCGCCGTCAGCCTCAATAATGATGGGCTTGCCGGTTGATTCGACACACAGTTTGTTGGTGTGGTGATAGGATACTTCGGGATGATCAATTTTCTCGAGGCGGCGGAGTTTAGAGTAATACCGTAAATAATCCATGATGCTGAGATCTGCGAAGATCACTACTTCAAACATTCCGTCATCCGGCCTGGCTCCGGGAGCTACCCCGACCCCACTGCCAAAATAGCGTCCCTTGGCAACAACCAGACAGAGTACCTTTCCTTCCCATTCGAAGCCGTCCCAAGTAATCCTGGCATTCTTATGCCGGTATGAAATGAAAGTTCTCAGAATTGCCAGTACAAAAGTGAGCGTTCCTCCCAGAATGATCTTTCTGAGGTGAACACCATTAACCCTGGCCACCACTTCAGCGCCAAATCCCAGATCAGTTATATTATCAAAAAACCGGATGTTTGTTGAACCATCCTTTAATTTCATTTCCATCTTGCCTGCATCCAGCAACCCCGGCTGGTTTCTTTTCAGGAGGTATTCAAGCTGGTCAATACTCTTGTTCAATCCCAGATTGCGGGCAAAATCATTTCCGGTACCCAGAGGCAAAACACCGAGTGATGTTTTGAATTTTTCATTGCCACCGGCCCTCAGATAACCATTCACCACCTCATTGAGAGTACCGTCACCCCCGACTGCAATCACAAAATCGCAACCCTCATGTAAGGCCAGATCTGTCAGATGTTCAGCATGACGCGGATGAATGGTTTCGTAAAAACGAACCGAATAATCCAAAGAAAACCTGGAAATTAATGACTCCTTAATTTCCTTTTTGCCGCGCACTTTTCCATGAAGAATAAAACCTATTTTCTCCATCCATCATCCGGTTCGTTTTCAGGTTTCACGAACCGGGTACAATTTAAGAACATTTTTGTATGATTTTGGAAGTGCTGTTTTTCAATTTGGCGAACGGTGTTATTTTTACATCTTTACATAAATAACTGATCAGATGGAATACTTACCCAAGGATGACCGGTACAGCCAGATGACGTACAGAAAATGTGGAAACAGCGGCATTAGTCTTCCCCTGATATCATTGGGATTGTGGCACAATTTCGGCGAAGTCGACGACTTCGGCACCTGCCGCGAAATCATCCGCAGTGCTTTCGACAGGGGAATCACCCATTTCGATCTGGCAAATAATTACGGTCCTCCACCCGGCTCGGCCGAATCAAATTTTGGGAAAATCCTGAGAAAAGATCTCGAATCTTATCGGGATGAGCTGATTATCAGCACGAAAGCCGGATATCTGATGTGGCCGGGGCCGTATGGTGACCATGGCTCAAGAAAATATCTGTTGGCATCGCTCGATCAGAGTCTGAAGAGAATGGGGCTGGAATATGTAGATATTTTCTATTCGCACCGGTATGACCCTGAAACACCTTTGGAAGAGACTATGGGAGCCTTGGCGCAGGCCGTAAAATCGGGCAAAGCGCTGTATGCCGGCATCTCCAATTATCCGCCTGACCAAACTGCCGACGCCGCCAGGATATTATCAGATCTCGGAACACCCTGCCTCATACATCAGGTGAAATTTTCGATGTTCATGCGCGAACCTGAAAAGGAGCTCTCAAGGGTACTCCGTAAAAAAATGATCGGTTGCATTGCCTTTTCCCCTCTGGCACAAGGACTTCTGACCGACCGTTACCTGAAAGGGATACCGGCAGACTCCAGGGCAGGCAAGCCACATGGATTTTTGAAAACCGCCCAGATTACTCCGGAGATACTCGAGGTGGTACGAAAACTGGATAATACCGCACAGAGTTTCGGTATTACGCTAGCTGAGCTGGCACTGAACTGGGTTAAGAGTCACGATTTTATCACATCCGTTCTCGTAGGCGTCAGCAGCAAACAACAACTTGACACCAATCTCCGCATATTGGATCTTCCCGATTTTTCTCCGGAGCAGATGAAAACGATCAATTCTTGTTTACCCGAAGCAACCTAACTTCGAAATACCATGGAAATACAAAGAACATTCGACATCCTGGATTATGCCCTCAGGACTTTTCCACGTACTGATGCATTAGCCTCAAAAGTTGATGGACAATGGGTTACCTGGTCAACCGGGGAGTATGCCAAAATTGCCAACCAGATCAGCTACGGGCTTTTATCGATGGGCCTTAAAAAAGGAGACAAAATCATCAGCGCCTCCAATAGCCGGCCCGAATGGAATTTTTTAGATATGGGTATGATGCAGATCGGTGTGGTTCATGTTCCGATTTACCCCACACTGAATGACGAGGAAACGGCTTTTATCATGGAACATTCTGACGCCAGGATTGCCGTAGTATCTGACAGCGCGTTGTATAGGAAGTTCTCCCGAATCAGAACCCATAATATCGAAAAGATCATCACTTTCAATGAAATTGAGGGTGCCGAAAACTGGAAAGCGCTGGCCGAACTCGGCGAAAAAAATGAGAAGGAATGGGCCGATAAACTACCCGGAATCAAAGCTTCCATTCAGCCAGATGATCTGTTCACCCTCATTTATACTTCCGGAACAACCGGAGTACCCAAGGGAGTCATGCTGTCGCACCGGAATATGATGTCAAATCTCCAGGAGGCCATTCATATTCTCGATGGCATTAAGCGTTCCGATAAAGTTCTCAGCTTTTTACCACTTTGCCATGTACTGGAGCGCGTGGTCCATTACGGATACCAACAGCGCGGACACGGCCTCTACTACGCAGAAAACCTGGGCACTATTGCACAGGATCTTCTTAATATCCAGGCTGCTGCATTTGTAACGGTTCCCAGGATACTGGAAGTCATGTACGATAAAATAACTGCCAAAGGGAAAGCGCTTAAAGGCATCAAAAAACAGGTGTTCTTCTGGGCGGTAAATGTCGGACAGAAATTTGAGCCTGCTGACAAAAACGCTGCATGGTATTCCATTCAGCACAAGATTGTGGATAAGCTGGTGTTCTCATTGTGGAGAAAAGCGCTGGGGAACAATATCCAGCTGGTTATGTGCGGTGGCGCAGCCCTGCAGCCAAAACTGGCAAGAGTATTCACGGCTGCCGGAATCAACATTCAGGAAGGGTACGGACTCACGGAAACATCACCGATTATAGCCGTTAATGGCAAACATTATCCTGATAACAGAATAGGTACGGTGGGTTCGATTCTGAAAAATCTGGAAGTAAAAATCGCTCCTGACGGAGAAATCTTCGTTAAAGGCCCATCGGTGATGCTGGGCTACTATAAAAATGAAGAATTGACCCGCGAGGTCATTGATGAAGACGGTTGGTTTCATACCGGTGATATCGGTGAAATTGTACACGGAGATTTCCTGAAAATTACGGATCGGAAAAAAGAGA
>Ga0209373_10003276_pt1 | contig 15193 bp, 12 predicted proteins | sample Higcelweek5metaG_FD_187173 | JGI IMG/M metagenome (GOLD analysis project Ga0209373, IMG submission 187173) | Freshwater pond sediment microbial communities from the University of Edinburgh, under environmental carbon perturbations - High... | ecosystem: Environmental > Aquatic > Freshwater >...
ATAACTGAAGGGGCCACTGAAGTTTGTGCCTTAGGCGGGTGTGTTTCATACACATCGGACAGATGTGTTGATGATTTTATAACTTTTTATGAAGGTGTCGTTTATCATAATAAACCTTGTTAATTTATAAAATTAGGCTGTCATAATAGACAGCCTAACTTTAATACAAAATCTATGAGAAAACTATTTTTTTATTTTTTATTTTTAATACATATTAATACAATCGCTCAACTTAATGATGAATTGAGTGAATATTATCAACTTGTTAATCTTGCAGAATTAAATATTGTGGATAACAATATTAATGAGGCTTATTTGAATTATAGAAAAGCATTTGAAATAAAAAAAACACCATTTGGACTAGACCAGTATAATTTTGCAGTTTGTTGTGCAATGCTAAAAAAGGAAAAAGAGAGCTTTAAGCATGTAAAATATTTAATTGAATATGGCTACATAAAAGATAGTATATTAAATAATAGAGAATTAGACTACTTAAAAAAAACAAAATGGGAAAAAAAAATAAGCAATATATCTGTAAGAAGCAAGACAAAATTTAAAATTAGTTTAGATTCATTATTCATTATGGATCAAAAATTTAGAAAAATTGACAAGATAAAATATAAAGATACTATTTTTAAAATTGATTCTCTCAACGCCATATCTGTTATAAATTTAAAAAATAAATATGATTGTTTTTCAGAAACTCAAATAGGCTTAGATTTAACACCTTTAAGATTAATAATAATGCATAATTTTCAGGGATTATCAAAAGGGAAGAATTTATTAAGTTTATATGATTTAATATATGATTGTGTTCAAATTGGTGAAATTGATGTTAGAATTATGGCATACTATATACAGGGCTATGGAGTAATAAACATTGGAGATGGAATAGGTTGCGGTATAATTAGATATGGATATAGTTATTTTGAAAATGGTGAAAAAAAGAAGAGTGAATTATCAAGACCTGGATTAGCCAATATCTCAATTGATGATGAAATTAATATTAATAGAAAAAATATAGGATTATGTAGTATTGGTGAATATAGAAAAAAAATTATTTTCAACTTTAAAAATAAATCATTTAAATTCACAAATTCCTCAGACAGAAGTAATATGTATTTTTCAACAAAAGAAGATTATGACAAAGCAATTCAAAATTTAATTTTTTTAGAATGATTTTAATTATTTCAAATGATGATGACATTTCAACTCAAAAAGTATGTAAATGGTTAGATTATTACAAAGAGAAATACATTTTAATAACTGAAACAAATAGAATTTCTGAATTAACTATCATTAATTTAATTGAAAATAACATAATAATACGAGTTAATGAAAGTGAGTTTAACTTATTAGAAATTAATAAAGTTTGGTATAGAAGAGGTAAATTTTCATTTACCGATAAAATGGTTTTTACACAACATGATTTTTTATTAGAAAGTCTAGCACAAGAATGGAATGTTATAAATGACTTTCTAATGGATTCATTAAATCAAATCCAATTTTTTAATAAAAAGCCTAATAAACTCTCAATATTAAAAGAAGCAAATAAATTTGGATTAATTACACCCTTAAGCTTAATAACATCTAAAAAAGAACATTTGCTTTTACATTTCAATAATAAAAGAATAATTTCAAAACCTGTTAACGAAGTAATAAACTATTCTGACAATGTAAATATATATTCTACATTATCTATAGAAGTTAACCAGCATTCTTTATCAAATGAATTTCCATTGAGTTTTTTTCAAGAATTAATTGAGAAAATGTTTGAAATTAGAATTTTTTATTTTGAAGGCATTTTCTTTGCCTCCGCAATTTTTTCACAAAATGATAAAAAAACTGAAATAGATTTTAGAGACTATAACTATCAAAAGCCAAATAAACAAATGCCTTATAATTTACCAAAAGAAATTAAAGAAAAAATTGATAATTTAATGCAAAGTTTATACTTAACAAGTGGCTCTATAGATTTGATATTAGGAAAAGATAGAAAATATTACTTTTTAGAAATAAACCCAGTTGGTCAATTTGATAATTTATCTGTTTCGTGTTTATATAATATCGAAAAAGTAATAGCTAAATCACTTATAGATTCAAAATGAAAAAAGAAATTTTACCCATTCAGTTTAGCGAAATCAAGATAGTAAAGATTGAAAATTTTAAAAAACAAATTCCTAAAATTAAACTAATTGATTTATCAAAGAAAGGTTTTTCTAAATATCGTATTACCTCATTTTATAAGCCAATTTCAAAAATAATATGAATAAATATTTCAAGTTATATCAAAGTGCCAAAATGATTTTAGGCGTTAATAGATTACTTTTTATTGACACCCAATATAAAAAAGTGTTTTTAGCCCCAAAAAGTATTTTTTACATTTTAGAAAAATTCACATTAAAGTCAATTCAAGAAATTTTAGATAATTTTGAAACAGAAGACGAAAAAAAAATTGTTAATGATTATTTTGATTGGATGATAAAAAACAATATTGGTTTTATTGTAAATGATAAAGAAATTTTAGAATGTTTTAGTATTGTAAATGAAACTTTCGATACACCTTATGAGATTTCAAATATGATAATTGAAATTAATGATTTTATTTTTTATAATTTCGATTTAATTACAAACTTTCTAATCAACTACAGAGTACCATATATTGAATTAAGATTTTATTCTTACATTACCATCGAACAAATTAATTTTATCCTAAATTTACTTAATGAAACCTTTTTAGAAGAAATAAATATAATTATACCCTTCAATAATATAGAAATTAAACTTTTAGAAGATATAATTTTAAAAAATCCTCGAATTAAATTTTTTACCATTTTCAATTCTAAAGAAGAATATAGCAAAGATTTTTACAAAGGAGAATCTAAGATGATTTTTACAAAAATAAACATAAATTCTAGTTCTCATTGTGGAAAAATTTCTAAAGATTATTTTGTTTTGAATCAATTAATGTATGCAGAATCACAACATCATAATACATGCTTAAATCGTAAAATTTCCATCGACAAAGACGGCTACATTCGTAATTGTCCGAGTATGCCACAACATTTTGGCAACATAAAAGACACTTCATTAGAAAACGCTTTAAATCACCCAGATTTTAAAAAATATTGGAATGTAAACAAAGATATCATAGAAGTTTGTAAAGACTGTGAATTTCGTCATGTTTGTACAGATTGTAGGGCTTATACCGAACGAACTCATTTTGATGGTGATATTGATCTTTCTAAACCTTTAAAATGTGGTTACAATCCATATACAAATAAATGGGCAGAATGGAGTACCAATCCATTAAAACAGAAAGCAATTGAATATTACAGCATGCAAGAACTAGTAAAAAAAGATGCTCAAAAAAGAAAATAAAAACTAAAGGCTTGCCTAATTATATTCCAATAACTTTAAGTGCAATTGAAAAAAGAAAAGATTAAATCTCAAATTTTGAATTATTTTAGTAACGACGATGAGCTAATAAAAAAGTTAAAGATTTAAATTTATTGTAATTAACTAAAAACCTCAATATTTTTAACTAAAAACCTCAATATTTTTAACTAAAAACCTCAATGATAGTTGTTAAAAGTATATTAATATTGAATTCAGATATGATAATTATATTTTTAGTTTAAAAATGAATGGTCAAGTGCACGGATATTCAAAAATAAACGGTTATAATTTTTGTATTTAAATCATATTGTTTAACAAATAATTTTTAAGATTATGAAATTAGAAAGTTTGAAAGAAACTAAATTCAAAGATTCAACTTTGAAAAAAGAACAAATGTTTAAATTAAACGGTGGAGTGGGTACTGTAACTCCTGGTGGTTCTGGATGTGGTTATGGCACATTTACTTCGGATTATTATACTAGTTATTCTTATGACTATGGATATGATGCTATAAGAACAAACGCTGATGGTACAACTTATACAACTTATCATAACAGAACAAATGTGGTAAGAAATGCTGATTGCCCATAATTTTTTTAAATAATTTTGTAATAAACCTATGTTAAAGATGATTTAATTTAGGTTTATTTTGTTTTTTATATTAATTTAAAATTACTTAGTTTTAATTATTTTCTAATGAGAAAGTCCTTTTTTACAATTTTTATCTTAATTCTGACTAGCTTATTTGGTCATAATCAATATGGTCAAAGCATGAGTAATAAAACAAAATTTCATCAAAAGGATTTTGAAAAAAATAAAATAGATGAAGAAACGTTTCACTTATGGAGGTATAAGTATTTAAAATCTTCAAATATAAAAGACACTCTAATTCCATCGATTTTTGTTGACGATAGAAACTATAAAGGGTTAATAAATTATGGAGTTCAATTTAAATCTAAAGATTTTAAAACTTTTCAATTCTTAGAGAGTCATCGAATGTGGTATTTGAAGGTTAATTTTGAAAAAACAGTATTTAATCCAAAAGATAGCATAATTGAAATAGAAGGATATGTGGATGGTGGTTGGGCAGATTCAGTTAGTGAAAAATTGAAACAAAAAAATATTGAAAATGGATTTGATATTTTTCTGGGTGAAAAAAAAGATACAATTGTTCAATGTTATTTGGGTAAAGTTGTAAATGAGGAGTTGATTGAAGTAAAATTAAATGGAAGAAATGTTAATGAAAGCACCATCTTAGATACTTTTCCTGCTTTTTATTTTAAAAATTATTCGCACTATAAAACAATGTCCAATGGGAAACGTTACTTTAAAATAAAGGGGAAAGTGACCTCTAAAACGATACTAGCCTTTGGAGATACAGGTTGTTATTCTGAAGTTTTTGATTTGAGTACAATGGTGTATTTTCCAAAAAAAAATAAACAAAAAAAAATAACACGAAGTAAAAATATATCGCATATAACACTTATTCATGAAAATCAATTATTATCTAAAAATGGGATAGTAAAAACAGAACAAATAAATTATTACACGTATACTGAGGCGGCTGAAAATTATATATTAAAAAGACAATTTGTAAAAGCAAAAGAACAATATAATTTATTGATTAAAAATTATAACACTGTTTTTGCAAAAGATATTCATAATGCCATACGCTGCGCAGTTTTTTCAAGAGATTACGAAAACGCCTATTATTGGGCAGAAAAATTAGCTAAAAAAGGAGTTCCATTTGTGTATTTTAATTCAAATATATTTAAGTTATTAAAAAAGCATAAACAGTGGGACAGTTTCAGTAAAAAATATGACTCCATTTATAATGAATTTCGAAGTAAAAGAGATGTGGAATTTAAAGAAGAAATAGAAAGATTATTACAAGAAGACCAAGCTGATTATGGATTGGCAAATAGGAAAGAACCTAAAGTATTATTTGAAACAACCGAAAGAGTCACAAATAAATTAATAGATTTATTAAATGAAAAAGGTTACCCTTCAGAAGAAAAAATAGGAGTATATTTAATTAACGACACAATATTAGATAGCTCACCTGCATATAATGTAATTATACGTCATGCTTTTCAGCAAAATTCAAGAAATCAAGATGAGTTAATGAATTTACTAGATATAGCTAACACTAAATTAGAATATGATAAAAAAAGAAGTCCTAATCATAAAGGCTTTTTAAATTCGTGTTTCCATATTTATAGAGGTAATTTATATTCGCATAAATCGTGCGGAAGAAATGAATTAATGATTAAAAAAATGAAATATATGTTTAACAATCCGCATAATTTTATACTTGATTTTGGAGACTTTATAGTAAATGAATTTGATAAAGAAAATGAAGAGAAGAATGAAAAGTTTTATAAAGAACAATTTGATTTTATTATAAAGCTTACTGATAATTGGGAATTTTATGAAAATTAATTTTTAATATGATTTTATTTTACAGTAAAGATGTTGATGATTTTGTTAATGAAGTAATTGATTGTATCGATGATGAGTTTATTCGTTTCAGCGAGTTTGATAAAATTGTTATAGATAATATGGAATATTCTAACCAAAATAACTCTTATATAGTAAGTAGTCAATATGTAAAAAATATTGATCTTGAAAGAGTTAAAAGTATTTGGTTCAACGGAGGCGTTGTTAATTCTTTGGGAGATGAATATGAAAATAAGTGTTATGAAATTTTAAACGATGCGTATTTACTACAAAAAGAAACTTATAAAATAGGTACACGATTAGCTGAATTTAAATTTAATCGTTTGGATGTTATGTTAGAAGCTAAAAATCAAAAACTTAAAATACCTCATACATTAATTACATCTAACAAAAAGAAACTACTCGATTTTTACAATTTATATAGCCTTAAAAATGGAATTATATCAAAAAGAATATTGGATAGCTATTATTATGAAGATGATAAATATTCATATAATTTTAATTTAACGTTCTCTATTACACCTGAGATTATTAAAGAAGTTCCAAATGAATTTGCGATTTCAATTTTTCAAGAGCGCATTATTGCCGATTTTGAAATTAGAGTAATTTACATTGATGGGAATGTTTTTTCTGCTTGTGTCTATAATTTTGATAATAATGTTGATTATAGAACTAAATTATGGAACATGAATGACATTAGAATTACACCTTTCGCTTTGCCATATGAAATTGAAAATAAAATCGTTAAAGTCTTCAAAAAATTTGACATGAATTTTGGTTCTGCTGACTTAATGTATAGTAATGGTGAATATTATTTTTTAGAGATAAACCCTACTGGTCAAATAAGTTTTATTAATAACGCTTGTAATTATTATATTGAAAATGTTATGGCTGAAAAACTAACTAAATATGGAAAGGAAACCAATTAATATTTTTAATGGACTTAAAATTGAAATTAAAAACAATAATCAAATTGACAATTTTGAAAAACCTAAGAGCAAACTAGTCTCTATAAAGGCATATCAAAATTCTCGTAACATAACAAAACCTTTCGTTAAACCTATATCTAAAATTATTTAAATTGGAAACAACTAATTTTATTGTTTTTTCAGATTGTATTCCTGTAAAAGGGTTCAGTAGGAGTATTATTTGTGATACAATGAATAATAAATATTTTTTTATTCCTAATGGATTATATGATATACTAAAGAAGTATAAAGGAAAAACTATTGAAAGTATTAAACAAGACTTTAATCATCAATATGACGAAATAATTGATGATTACTTTAATTTTTTAATCGACAATAGATTGGTTTTTTTTAATTCAAATCCAAGTTTATTTCCAAAAATAAATCTGCAATGGACTAGTTCTGCAAAAATTACAAATGCAATAATTGACATAGGTAATAAACATCACGATTATATTAATTTATTCAATCAACTTGAAATTTTAAAATGCTCTCATGTTCAAATTCGTTATTTTCATCAAATAGGATTTAATTCAATAAATAATATTATTGAACATCTTAATTATAATAAATCTAGAGTCAATTCAATAGATTTTATTATTCCATATTGTGATGATTTTATACAAGAAGATTTTAATTTTTTAATAGAACAAAATAGTAGAATTCATTCGATCATAATTTACAATTCTCCATTTGATAAAAGCAATAAACCTTTAAATAAAAACATGGGATATCTTGTTTTTGTTAAAAGAAATATTTTAAACGAGAAACATTGTGGAATTATAAACGAAGAATATTTTTATTCAAATATTAAACTACATTCAGAATCTCAACATCATAATACTTGCTTAAATCGTAAAATCTCAATTGACAAAGACGGCTATATTCGTAATTGTCCGAGTATGCCTCAGCATTTTGGCAACATCAAAGACATAACTTTAGAAGAAGCTTTAAATCATACCGATTTTAAAAAATACTGGAACGTAACCAAAGATATGATAGAAATTTGTAAAGACTGTGAATTTCGTCATATTTGTACTGATTGCAGAGCTTACACAGAACGTACTCATTTTGAAGAAGACATAGACTTATCCAAACCATTGAAGTGTGGCTATAATCCATATACAAATGAATGGGCAGAATGGAGTACCAATCCATTAAAACAAAAAGCAATTGAATATTACGGCATGCAAGAATTAGTAAAAAAAGATGCTTAAAAAATTTCCATTCTACAAACAACCCGATAGTAAAGACTGCGGTCCAACATGTTTAAAAATCATTGCTAAACATTACGGTAAAACTTTAAATATACAAACCTTACGTAGTCTATCAGAAACTACTCGTGAAGGCAGTAATCTATTAACTCTAAGTGATGCTGCCGAGAAAATAGGCTTTCGAACATTAGGGGTTAAACTATCTATTAAAAAGTTAGAAGAAGCACCTTTACCATGTATTTTGCATTGGAATAACAATCATTATGTTGTACTTTATAAAATCAAGAAAAATAAATTCTACATTTCCGATCCTGCGCATGGTTTATTGGAATATGATGAACAAGATTTTTTGAAATTATGGATAGGCAATAATGCAACTTCCGAAACAGAAGAAGGAATTGCTTTATTATTAGAACCTACTCCAACTTTTTATAAAAATGAGTGGGATAATGAAGATAGTAAAGAGTTTGGTTTTGCTTTGTTAACTAAATATATTATTCCTTATAAATCTTTTGTTGTTCAGTTAGCTATTGGTTTATTAGCGGGTAGTTTATTGCAACTAATTTTTCCATTTCTTACTCAAAGTATAGTAGATGTTGGTATTCAAAATCAAAATCTACATTTTATTTATTTAGTATTGTTTGCTCAGCTTTTTTTGTTCTTAGGTAAAACAGCTTTAGAACTCATTAGAAGTTGGATATTATTGCATTTATCAACCCGAATCAATATTTCGCTTATATCTGATTTCTTTATCAAATTAATGAATTTGCCAATTTCATTCTTTGATGTTAGAATGACTGGAGATATCATGCAACGGATTAATGACCATAAAAGAATTGAAAGGATATTAACCACTTCTTCATTAAGTGTATTGTTTTCTGTGATTAATATGTTTATCATGGGTGGCGTTTTGGCTTACTATAATTTAAAAATATTTACAGTATTCTTTATTGGAAGTATCTTATACTTTGGTTGGGTAGTTTTGTTTTTAAAACGAAGAGAGGCATTAGACTATAAGCGTTTTGCAGAGGTTTCACAAGAGCAAAGTAAAGTAATTGAACTTATCAATGGCATGCAGGAAATCAAACTCCACAATGCTGAAAAACAAAAACGTTGGGGTTGGGAATACATTCAAGCAAGATTATTCAGAGTTTCGATGAAAAGTTTGGTGTTAGAACAAACACAAAGTATTGGCTCAAATTTTATAAACGAATTAAAAAATATCATCATTATTTTCCTATCGGCTAAATTGGTAATTGATGGACAAATCACTTTAGGTATGATGATGGCAATTAGTAGTATTGTAGGAAACCTTAATGGACCTGTTTTGCAATTAATAGGTTTTATTAGAGAAGTACAAGATGCTAAAATATCATTAGCCAGATTATCAGAAATTCACGAAAAAGAAGATGAAGCGCAACAAGAAGAAACACAAACTAATGATATTCCATTAGAAAGTGATATAGCTTTAAAGGAAGTTTCTTTTAGGTATATAGGTTCAGATTCAAATGTGCTAGATAATTTGAATCTGAATATTCCTGCCAATAAAATAACAGCCATTGTTGGAACTAGTGGAAGTGGTAAAACAACTTTGATGAAACTATTATTGAAATTCTACGAACCTAATAAAGGTCAAATCACAATTGGTAAAACCGACTTGAATAATATCAAGCAAAAATCTTGGCGCTCGCATATTGGAACGGTAATGCAGGAAGGCTATATCTTCAATGATACAATTGCTAATAATATAGCAGTTGGTGTTGATGTAATTGATAAAGAGCGTTTAGTTTATGCCGCTGACGTGGCTAATATTTTAAGCTTTATTCAAGAATATCCTTTAGGATTTAACACTAAAATAGGTCAAGAAGGTGTCGGTATGAGTACAGGACAAAAGCAACGTTTATTAATAGCTAGAGCTGTTTACAAAAATCCGGAAATGTTATTTTTTGATGAAGCTACTTCTGCCTTAGATGCTAATAACGAAAAAGAAATTATGGAGAAGCTAAATATCTTTTTCAAAAACAAAACTGTTGTGGTCATTGCACATCGATTAAGTACAGTTATGAATGCTGATCAAATTGTGGTTTTGGAAAAAGGAAAAATTATTGAAATGGGTAACCATAGTGAATTGGTAGCCAAGAAAGGAAACTATTACGAGTTAGTAAAAAATCAATTGCAATTAGGAAATTAATATGCCAAATCATTACGAAATAGAACTCAGAAGCGAGGAAGTTCAGGATATATTAACTAAAATTCCACATTGGATTATTCGATGGGGCTCTTTGGTAGTTTTAGTTATTTTACTGCTTTTATTTTTGGTATCCTGGATGGTTAAATATCCAGATATAATTACTACTGAAATCACTATTACAACCCAAATCCCACCTGAAAAACTAGTTGCTAAAACCTCTGGTAAAATTCAAACTATTTTAATTGATGATAAAACAATAGTAAATGAAAACACACCGCTAGCGGTTATAGAAAATGCTGCCAATTATAAAGATGTATTTCTTTTGAAAGCTATCACTGATACCATATCATTAACAAATTCAAAATTTCCATTTGAAAAACTACAAGCAGCTCAATTCGGAGAAATTGAAAATAGTTTTGCTATGTTTCAAAAAGAGTACATAGCAAGCGAGTTGAATAAACAATTGCAACCTTATAAAGTTGAATCTAGTGCACAAAATTTTGAAGCTAAACAATTAAGAGATCGATTACAACTTTTGGAGGGACAAAAAGAGATTAATCAATCAGAACTTCAGTTATTAAAAACTGATGTTGAACGTTATGAGAAATTGTTTAAAAAAGGTGTCATTTCAGCTCAAGAAATTGAAAAGCAAAGATTAATTTATCTACAAGCAGAAAAGAACTATAAAAGCTTATTAAGTTCAATTTCACAATTGAAATCTTCCATAAATGAATTGAACAGAAGTAGTAAAACAACGGTAATAAATGAAAGTACCACTTCAATTAATTTAGAAAGAAGTGTAATGCAATCGTTTTACCAACTTAAAAAAGCAATCAAAGATTGGGAGTTAAATTATGTCTTTCGTTCTTCAGTGAAAGGGACAGTTTCCTTTTTACAAATTTGGTCTGAAAATCAAACCATAAACGCTGGTGAAAACATGTTTGCCATTATACCTTCAACTGAGAAAGGCTACATTGGAAAAGTTAAAGCCGTAGCTCAAAATTCAGGAAAATTACAGATAGGTCAAAAAGTAAACATTCGATTAGCCAATTATCCTGATAGGGAATTTGGAGTAATCGAAGGAAAATTAAAAACAATATCATTAACTCCAGATAAAGAAGGCAATTTACTTTTAGATATAGAACTTCCAAACGGACTCCAAACATCCTATAAAAAGCAAATCAATTTCCAACAAGAAATGACAGGAACAGCTGATATAATTACTGAGGATTTACGATTATTGGAAAGGTTATTATATCAGTTTAGAGATGTTTTTAGGAGGTGAGTTGTTTTCGAATTTTATCACTAAAGATATTTTTAAGTGGAGATACATTTCTGTAATTTCAAATAAAGTTATAAAAAGAAAGAATAAAGGAATATTTATTATAGAATAAATATAATATAGAAATCCTTATTTTTACAAAGAATACTCTAAAATTTTAAAATGAATTCTATAATTGAAAACAGAATAATATACTTCGATAATGCTTCTACTACTAAGATGGATGAAGAGGTATTGTTTACAATGTTGCCCTATTTTAAAGACCTTTATGGTAATGCATCAAGTTCACATAAATTTGCTTTGAATATTAGTAAAGAGATTGAAGTTTCAAAACAAAAAATAGCGGATTTAATAAATTCCCAATCTAAAGAAATTATTTTTACTTCTGGTGCTACAGAATCTATAAATACAATTCTCAAAAGTGTTTTAAATTCCAATAATCAACGAAACCAAATCATTACAGTCTCAACTGAACATTCTTCTGTTCTTGATACATGTGAATTCTTAGAAAATAATGGGTTAGATATCGTTTATTTACCTGTTCAACAAAATGGTTTAATTGATTTAGAAACTTTAAAAAATATAATTGGACCAAAGACTTTAATGGTCTGCGTGATGTTAGTAAATAATGAAACTGGAGTAATTCAACCTATTAAAAAAATTACAGAGATAGCACACCAAAATGGAGCTTTGATGTTTACAGATGCTACACAAGCTGTTGGTAAAATTAAAGTTGATGTAATCGATTTAGATATAGATTTTATGGCATTTTCAGGTCATAAAATTCATGGTCCTAAAGGTATAGGTGGGGTTTATTTAAAAAAACAATTATTCAAAGATTTTAATGCTCAAATTCATGGGGGAAAGCATCAAGATGGTTTACGAAGTGGAACTTTAAATGTGCCAGGAATAATAGGTTTTGGTAAAGCTTGTGAAATTGCATCTCGACAAATAGATAATTATCATTCTGTTTATGAGTTAAAAAAAATGTTAGAGTTTGAATTATTGAAAATAGAAGATTCTTTTATTAATGGTGACATAGAAAATAGAATTTACAATATTTCAAATATTTGTTTTCCAAATATAGATTCAAATATTGCAATTGATATGTTAGATAATATATGCGTTTCTAATGGTTCAGCATGTAGTTCCGCTCTGATAGAACCTTCTTACGTTTTAAAGGCAATGGGATTAAGCAGAGAAGAAGCTAATTCATCTATACGATTCAGCTTAAGTAAATACACAACTGAAGAAGAAGTAATTATTCTTGTTCGAAAATTAAAAGAAATTATAATGCAAATAAAACCTTTCAAGCATGTTTAAAATAACTAATGAAGAACTTTTTAAAGCTTTATATTTTTGCCCTACAGAGGAAGAAATTGATAAAATAATACAAAAGCACCCTGAAACATTTATAGACGGTAATTGGGCCCCGCTTGGAGGAAATGAGAATATGTTTGGTATTGTTCGTAATCAGCAATCTAATCCTATAGCGGCATTAGTTGAAAAAGTAACAAATTCTATTGATGCTATTTTAACAAAAAAATGTTTGGAAAAAGGAATATCTCCAGATTCTAATGAAGCTCCGCAAACAATGGACGAAGCAATAAAATTGTTTTACCCGGATTATAAAAATTGGGATTTAAAACAAAATAGGAAAAATCAATCTGAAGATATCCAAATTTTAGCTGACGGTCCTCCAAAAAATACTTCCGTTATTATTTATGATAATGGTGAAGGACAACATCCTGAAAATTTTGAAAATACATTTCTCTCATTAGTTAGAGGTAATAAAATAAATATCCAGTTTGTACAAGGAAAGTACAATATGGGTGGAAGTGGAGCTCTTGTTTTTTGTGGTAAAAGAAGATATCAGCTAATTGCTTCAAAAAGATTTGATGGGACAGGCAACTTTGGCTTTACGTTAATTAGACAAAGAAGAATTAGTGAATCTGGAGAAAATAGAAGATCTAGTCACTTTGAGTTTTTGAAAATTGATAACGAAATTCCTAATTTTTCTATTACAGAGCTTGATTTAAAATTAACCGGGAGAAAGTTTTCTACTGGAACAATCATAAAAATGTATTCATATCAATTCCCTACTGGTTATTCCGGTTTTGCTCAAGATTTGAATCAAAGTTTAAATGAATTTCTTTTTGAGCCTGTTTTGCCTTTATTAACAGTTGATAATAAAGAACGTTATCCAAATAATAAAGTACTAGAATTAGATCTGTTTGGATTGAAAAGACGTTTAGAGGATTCTCAAAGTGAATATATTGATACTTATTTTTCTGAAGAATATGAAGATGAACTTTTTGGTAAAGCAAAAGTCACATGTTATGTATTTAAACCTAAAACAGAGAAGCATGATTTGAAAAAAAGTAAAGAGATTATCAGAAGTAGATTTTTTAGAAACAATATGTCTGTAATGTTCTCTATAAATGGACAGGTACACGGCAGCTATACTTCAGAATTTATTTCAAGAACATTAAAATTTAATTTACTTAAAGATTATTTGTTAATACATGTTGATTGCACTAAAATAAATCCTGATTTTAGAGAAGAATTATTTATGGCTTCTCGTGATCGTTTAAAACATGGAGAAGAAGCAAATGCTTTACGTGATTATCTAGGAAAGAAGCTTCGTAAAAGTGAATTGGAAGAAATTAATAGACGAAGAAGAGAAACTATTGGTTTAGAGAGTGAAGATACTTCAGAATTGATTAAATCGTTTGCTAAAAATCTTCCGAAAGACAGTGAGCTTTTTAAGTTATTGCAAAATACTTTAAAATTAGAAGAGAAAAAGGAAGAAAAAAGAAGTACACCAAATTCAACAAAATCAAAACAAGAGCTCAGACCATTTTTACCCCAACGATTTCCTACTAAATTTGATTTATATAATAAAAAAGATGGTATTAACTTAATAAGTTTGCCAAAAAATAGTGAGCGTATTATTAAGTTTGATAGTGATGTCGATAATGATTATTTTGATAGGACTGATGAACCTGGAGAATTACAGCTTTCTATTTTAAAGGTTAAACATGCCACTAGCTCAGGTGGTGATCAAGTTGGAAATCAAACAGAGGTTTCGGCATTACTTAATATTGCAAAAAGCAGCCCTAACAGAGGTACCATTAAGTTAACTTTAGAACCAAAGGGTATTTTGAATATTGGTGATGAGATTGAAATAAAAGCATCTTTAACAGCACCTGGAAAAGCATTTGAAGAAATTATTTTAGTAAAAATAACAGATAAAGAAGCTCCTAAAGAAGTTGTGCAAAAAGAGGAAGAAGATTTAGATCAAATTGGTTTGCCAAAACTTCAAAAGGTATATGAGAAAGATTGGGAATCATTACAAGAAAAAGGTATTACTATGGATATTAAAACCGTTATGTATCCATTTTCAGAAGGGGATAAATTGGAAGAAATCTATATTAATCTTGATAGTCATGTTTTTTTAAGTCATCGCTCAAAATTAAAAAACGAGAATCAAATTGTTACTGCACAGAGAAAATATATTTCTTCAGTATATTTTCATACTCTATTTCTCTATATGATAACTAAAAGAAGAAACTATACAATTTCAAGGGAGAAAAATGGAAATGACGAAGATATTACCATAGATGAATACATAATGGACGTTTTTGACAGCTATTATAGTGACTTTCTATTAAACTTT
>Ga0209373_10003277_pt1 | contig 15193 bp, 9 predicted proteins | sample Higcelweek5metaG_FD_187173 | JGI IMG/M metagenome (GOLD analysis project Ga0209373, IMG submission 187173) | Freshwater pond sediment microbial communities from the University of Edinburgh, under environmental carbon perturbations - High... | ecosystem: Environmental > Aquatic > Freshwater >...
AGTTGAAGTTAAACGTGATATTCTTGTAGTCGGATTTTGCATAGTGATGCGAGTACACGTCGGAGAGCATGGAGTTGAGGCGGTAGAACCCCGTGCTTATCTCCACTTGCCCGGTTTCGAGCTTGGAAATGTCGAGTATGTCGTTGACGATGAGGAGTAACTGGCTGCAGCTCTTGTTTATGGTAGCTATGTAGTACTGGCGTTTCTCGTCGCTGAGGCTGGGGTTGCTCAGCAGTCCCGAGAAGCCGATGATGCCGTTCATGGGGGTGCGTATCTCGTGGCTCATGTTTTGGAGGAAGGCTGTTTTGAGCTTGTCGCTTTCCTTGGCTTTCTCGTTCGCCTCGTTGAGCTTGTCGTTTATGTCCTCTAAAAGACTGTTCTTCTCGACAAGTTCCTCGTTTTGCTTGCTGAGTATGGTCTCGTTGATGCGGAGTTTCTCTTCTGCTTTCTTGCGTTCCGTGAGGTCGCGGACGATGGTGATAACCGCTTTTTCACCGTTGAAATCAACCACCTGGCTATTAATTTCGGCGAAGATGTGCCCGCCGTTTGCCCGGTTCACGATGATCTCCAGCGGGGGTGTTATTTCCCTCTTCTCTATATGTGCCCTGCGCTGGAATATTGCTTCATGGTACTGCGCTGGGATGAAACTCATGATGTTTGCCCGCGTCTCGGCACCTCGAGATATTCCCAGGAAATGCAGGCTGCACTTGTTCGCCGCGAGGATGTCGAATTTGTCGTTGGTGATAACGATCCCGTCAGAAGATGCATCGAAGATGTGGCGGTATTTGTCTTCGCTTCTCGAGAGCTCTGTGGCATAGAAGGAGAGTTGTTTGTCGATGATGTTGACCAGCTCGATGATGTGTGTGTCCTCCGCCAGGGTTGTTTTACTCGTTTTGTGGGTTTCTGCGAGCTTGCGGAGTTTTTGATAGAGCGTCTTGTTGTCGCTCTGGTTGATCCATATGGTATAAAAAAGGATGGCAAAGACGCATGCACCAAAGATGGTTATTGCAACGTGATAGATGGAGTTCATCTGGGGGATAATGATCCCCAGAAGTAGCAAGAATGCGGCGACGAGCGATATGTTGAGCCTTCGGGCTGTTGATGCTTTCACGCGAGGAGGTTGTTTCCGGTAAAAAACTCATAAATCTGTGGCACAAAGGTAACAAATAATTGCGGAACGCACTATTTTGAGACCAACAACTTGCGTTAGACGTTCATGTCTAACGCTGCCAGGAAACGAGTAGCTATGACCATCCGAGATCTGGTGAGCGAATGTTTCTTCCCGGTTTTCCGTACGTAAAGATTATGCTAACCTTTTCCACCCTGCGTTTTCGAGATCTCTATCACGCGTTGTCGTCAACCACATTTTCCCCCGTTCGCCGTAGCGTGTAGGCAAACGCAAGTTCGTAGCGTCCTCGCTACGTCGCACCACGGTGGCTTCCAGCCATGCATTATCAAAACCTTCCACCTTTACCATGCAACAAAAACAGTAGTCATTCCTTAACGTACAAAGCTATTACCAAGACTGGCTGGAAGCCTTCGTAACCCGACGTAGCGTGACGCTACGACGAACAGGGGCTGTGCCCGAACAGCCACCAGGCGCAGCCTGCCCAATAGCAACGACTGCGGTAGAACCGCAGCCGAACTCAACGCATCTTTTTATTGTTGCTGCTGCTTGGTACAGCCTTCAGCGAACAGGGGCATCGCTTACTTCCACTGGTGTGGTAGTTTGATTTATTTTGCTGTTTCGTGTTGATGTTTTGGCAATATGATGAGGGAAATATGATATGAATGAAAAATGCGGCGTTTAGCTGAGATTTCGGTCTCAGTCGTTCCATTGTCCAGGCTGTAAAAAAAACGGCAAGGCCGGGTGTTCCTTACCACGCCCGGCCTTTTTGCTTTTCAACATTGACAATGTTTTGGTATATTCACTGATAAACGGTGCGTTCACGCGTTCTCGTCCACCACTTTCCCCAATCTCAGCTGTTGTTTTATCTCTCGCCTGATGGTGCTGAATTTCGGGTGCAGGGCCGTTGGTCGCAGCGAGCTTTCCCTCAGGAGAAACACCAGGATGCAGAAGATTCCCAGGATGCACAGCAAGCCATACATCTCCTTCATGCTCACGATCGTCGCGTGTTGCTGCACCATGCTGAACAATGAGTCGAGCGACATGTGGTTGACCACGGGGTTCACCCTGTCAAAATGAGCGCCGATCTGTGCCAGGTTCTCGCTCATGGTGTATCGGAACACCGTGGTGAGTATCGCCGAGCCAATCAACGAGCCGCAGCAAGCGCTGACGAACGATTGTATGGTGAGCGACTGTGCGAAGTTCTGGAACGGTATGCCCGAGAGAGACGTGATGAAGGTTATCGCGATGATAACGTAACCAGCGCCCCTCATGAAGATAGGCAGGTACAGCATCTCCTTGGGCAGATTGTAGTCGATGGTGAAATACATGACCAGCAGGTACCCCACGATAAGGGAGAACCCGATGAGCGTCATCGTCTTGTACTTCCACTTGCGCAGGGCGAAGGTGTAGTACGTGAACATCCCGCCGCACGCGATGCCCAGGAGCACGATCCAGTTGAGCGAGATGTTGTTCAGCGCGTCGTAGCCCAGGATCCTCTCCGTGTACACGTGCTCGAAGAAATGCGTGGGGCTCAGCAATATGTCTACCACGATGTACAGCAGGAAGGTGAGCCACACGTGGCGGAAGGTCCACGTTTTCAACTCGATGTACGGGTGGCGGATGAACGATGCCCGCCACAGGTTCAGCCCCAGCGCCGTGGCGAAGAACAGCGTCCCGATCCAGATGTACGCCGAGTCGAACCAGTCGTAATACTCGCCGTAGTTGAGCACGAAGATGGCACTCAGCACCGTTGCTGCCCAGAGTATGATGCCCGTCCAGTCGATGCCGAAGAGCGGGAGCCTCCTCATCGAGGGGTTGCGGCGCACCAGTAGCAGGGTTGCAAGCACCAGGCAGAGCAAGATCCCCACTACCACCCAGTGCATGTATTCCCACGTGCTGAGGTAGGCGGTGTAGATGGTTGCCAGTCCCGACAGCTGGATGAAGCCCTGCACGAGCATGTAAATGTACACGAACCACACCGACAAGTCGCGCTTTGGCGTCACCCAGAGCTGAATGTGGGTGTTGCAGGTGAAGGTTCCCCACATCCTCAGGAACCCTGCGACGAAGCAAACGGCAACCAGCAAGGGCACGTTGCTGGTGTGCATACAGATGAGGTTGCACACGACAAGCCCGAGGGCGGGAACCAACAAGCTCGTCTTCATCGAGAAGCGGAACTTGAGCCTGAACATGATCGTGAACGTGAGCGACAAACCCACCAGAGAGGCGTAGCCCGCCATCATGATATCTTCCTGCAACAGGGACAGCGAACCGGTCATCTCGCACACCGATGCCAGGTACACGCCGCCCGAGAGCTGGAAAACCACGACAAAAGCAACGAGGAGACAGGGCTTGAGCTTCCCGGGAACGAGATCCCGGATATCCGGGATGGTGAATGGTACTGATTCGTGGTGCATACTAGTATGTTACCTCGCATTCTACATTCATCCCGGCCCTCAGTTTCTTGATGTCCCGCGGGTCATTGTTCCCCGCGAACTCGATGCGGACGGGGATGCGTTGCTCCACCTTCACGAAATTGCCGGCAGAGTTGTCTTGAGGCATGACCGAGAAACTCGCACCCGTGGCGTTGGATATAGATTTGACGATACCCTTGAGGACGACGTTAGGCAGGGCATCAACTTCCAGGTCTACCACCTGGCCTTCTTTGATATGGTGCGTTTGCGTTTCCTTGTAATTGGCAATCACCCACTTCTCGTTATTGTCCACCATGTCGATGATGGTTTGACCCGGTTGGATCAACTGGCCAACCTGCAGGTTCTTGTGACCGGTGTACCCGTTGGTCGGGGCGACGATGACGGTGTACGAGAGGTTCAGTTTCGCCAGGTTCAACGCGGCCTCGGCCAGCTTGATGGACGCGTCGTTCTGCGATAACCGCACGTTCTGCTCGTTCTTGGCCAGGACGGTAGATTGTTTCTGGCGATCGAGGGTCTCGTAGCGTGCTTTCAGCGAGAGGTACCGGGTGTTGACGGCGTCGTACTCCTGCTGCGTCACCGATTTCTGCTCGAGCAAGTTCTTGTATCGTTTGTTCTCGGTCTCGGCGTTGCTCAAGAGGGTCTTCACCTCTTCCAGGCTGGCGTCCGAGACGGAGATGTTGTTCTGGGCGATGTTTACCGACGAGTTGACGACCTTCTTGCCCGCGCAGGCATTCTGGTAGTCGGCCACGGCCTGCGCCAGGCGGTACCTGAACTCGGCGTCCTCGATGGTAGCCAGGGTATCGCCCTTGGCCACGAACTGGTATTCCTCGAAACGCACTTCTTTGACGAAGCCTTGCACGCGCGAGTTGACCGGGATGATTAATTGCTTCACCTGCGCGTTGTCGGTGTACTCCACGTTACCCAGGTGGATGAATTTCGCCGACACCCAAACAATCGCGACGATGACCAATGCTATGACTACTATGTTAAAAACCAGTTTTTTTGCCTTATGTTTCATGATTCTATAATGTTTATGAGTTATTATAATGTCAGTTCAATGAAATATATTTCAATGTCGTTTAGTTAAGAAATTCCTCCGCTATACTACTGCCGGGGATTTCTCAACCCATTATTGTCCGAAAGCCCAAATTACGTCGATGAATGTAGTGCCGTAGGCACGTTTTGATGTTGTAGCGGCGGGTTGAAACCCGCCGTGAACGAATCACGAGACAACCAGAGAACCGTAGGTTCGACCCATTTATGGCTCATCCCCACGGGATTCGTTGACGGTAACATTCGTTCTACCACGGGTTAAAACCCGTGGCTACCAGATAATTCGTCCCCCTGGGACTTGAAAACCCTGCCAGGGTCTTAACTAAACGACATTGAATGGTTATTCGTTAATTATAATGTTCCGGTGAGTTTCCGTAATTGATAGTAATGGAACAGGATGTTGATCTGGGCGTTTATGGCTTCCAGCTCGGCGTCTAGCTTCTCGTTCTCGGCGTCCAGCATCTCGGTCACCAGCACCAGGTCGTTCACGTACCTGTTCTTCGTCGTCGTGTAATTCTCCGTGGCCAGGTCCACGGCCTTCAGCTTCGTCTCGTGCACCTTTATCGTCTCCAGGTAACGCAGGTACGCGTCGTCAATATCGTTGGTCAGCTGTTCCCTCACCAGCTCGGTGCGTTCAATGGCCTTCTGTGTCGAGATCTTGGCGATGCTGCCCCTCGTGTTGGTCTTGTAGAGCGAGGCGAAATTGTACGTGATGCCAAGCCCCACGTACCAGTAGTTCAGGTTCTTGTCTATGGGTGGCACTTCTATCGTTATGGGGCCGTCTAGCTTGTCGCCCGCGAACGCGAAGACCTGGGGGAGCTTGTCCGACTTCGCCAAAGCCTCGTGACGTTCAGACTGTTTCACCATGGCATCGCTTTGCTTCAGCAAGGGCGAATGCTCGTTCGCGATGTCTTGCCACGGTTTATTCTCCAGGAGGTTTATCTCGCGGGCAATCAACGTGTCGTCGGGTTCTATCCTCGTTCCCCGGGGCAACCGCAGGGTCTTCACCAGCTCGTTGTTGATGATGGTGCCCTGGTTCTCGAGCTTGAACAGCGACAGTTCGAGCGACTGGAGTTGCAGCTCGTAGCGGGTCGAATTGTTGCGCAGCGAGGTTCCCTGCTCGAATTTTGCCTTGATCTGTTCCAGTAGCTTCTTCGTCTGCGCGATGTTGTTCTCCAGTATTTTCCTCTGGTTATCGAGCTTCGACAGCTCGAGGTAGTACCCCGCGATGGCAAAGCGGATGTCTTGCTTGTCGTTCTCCTTGTCGAGCTGGGCCAGCAAGAGGTTTAGCTCGGCGATGTCCACGGACGTGCTGATGGCGCCCCCGGCGTAGATAAGCTGCGAGGCTTCCAACGCGAAATTGTTCCCGAAATGGGGCATCCCCGCCGTTTCGCCGTTAGTGAAATCACGGTCGGCAACCCAGGCGTCGCCAAGATAGCTGGCAGTGACAGAGGCATCGAGCGAGGGGAGACGTTTCTTCCTCTCGCCAGAAACTTGTTCAGCCGCCACGTTCTCGTCATAATCTGCGATCCGCAATGCACGACAACTCTTATCGGCCATCTTGAACAAGCTATCGAGACTAACTCTCAGGGGAACTGGCGCTTGGGCGAATATCGACCCGAAACTTTCGAGGAATAGAAGTAACAACAGGAGGTGTTTTCCTTTTAGCATACGTTGATGTTTAGTAAATAATTTGCGCAATCTGTCTGTGTAAAAAACTGGCGCAAAGGTCGAGATTCCCTCCCGCTTTTTATTCTTCTCGTGTTTGACAAAATTGGTTTTATCTGAATATCTTTGCACGAGGAACAACAACCGTCTTTCAAGAACCAGATAGAGATGATGGAGGAAGCAGACATCAAGATTGATTACGAGATTTTCGAGAACCCCGAATCCACGAAGGGCTCAAGATGCAATATCTCTGTAGATCACGTCAAGCGTGCGCAAATCTCATCCCATTCCGGCACGAGCATCTACATGAAATCCACGCTCTTCATTTTGGTTCTAAATGGAAGCATCACCTTCGACCTCAACTTCAAAGAATACGTTGCCGGGAAAGATTCGATGATACTCCTCTCCTTCGGGCATTTCATGAAGATCAAGCACGTGGGCGAGGATTTCGAGTGCGTGATGCTCTACGTTGGCAAGGATTACGTTGACCAGATGTACTCCTCGGAAATGATCTACAAGCGCGTGAAGTACGGCGTGAGGATGCACGGCATCCCGGTATTGCTCCTCGACGGGGGAAGCGCACCCTTGCTCAAGAAGAGGCTGGAGTTCCTCGAAGAGATCATAGGCCAGAGCTATCACCGGCACTACGAGGAAATGATACTACACTCGTTGGAATTGTTTTTCCTCGACCTGGGCAACATCATCGAGGGCGAGTACCCCGACACCAACGAGCAAAACATCCCACGCGACGAGATCTATTTCCAGAAGTTCCTCGAGCTACTCGTGGAGCATTACAGGAAAGAACACCTCGTCGATTTCTACGCCGGCGAGCTGCACATCACCCCGCATTACCTGACGCTCATCGTGAAGAGGTTAAGCGGGCAAACGGTCTCGGACTTCATCTTCCAGCTGCTCTACAGCGAGGCCAAGACGCTGCTGAAACAGCCCGATTTGCCCGTACAACAGATAGCCTCGGCACTATATTTCTCCGATCAATCCGCCTTCGGGAAGTTCTTCAAACGGAAATGCGGCGTGTCGCCCAAGGATTTCAGGGCAAGCAATTACGCTAGTTAGCCCACATTTTCACGAGACCACCGCTCCCCGCTCCCGCAAGTGCCCCGCGCACACTCGCGGGAATACTTTGAGGTGAGCAAGGAGCAGCAAGGCTCGGGCAAAGGTTATTCAAACATGTTCATTTTCTTTTAAGGGATTGAATGAACTCGCTTTGCCCGGTTGTAACTTTGCTTGCATGTTTTTCTAGGAGCGTGGCATGAAAACAATGATAAAAACTTTGCGGGAAAGATCAGTTCGTTGAACGAGCGGGTTGTTGTACCAGCAAGTATACTGTGCGACACTTGCGGGAGCAGCGGAGCCATGAGCAAAAGAGCACATACCAGGCAGCAAGACCATTTCACCGCGCGGGGCACACTACATCCCTGCCGTGAAAAGTCTAGCCCCCGCGAGCACGGCTACTACTCCCCGCGGGATAGGCATTCTTCCTCAAGTGACCGGGATGATTCTGCGGGGAAAACAAGTAATCCCTCGAGGGGAAATACTAACCATGGTGGTAATAATACTTTCCCCTGCAGGAAAAATAATTTTCCTGGCGAGAACAAGTATTTTTCCTTCGAGGAAAAGTGTTATCACGGGAAGAATAATTATTTTCCTGCCATGAATCGTAGAGATTCTCGCAGGGAAAGATAGTTTCACTCTATTGAAAATGATGATCCCACGGGTGAAAGATATTTTCCTTCAGGGGATTGTTGTTTCTTCGTATGTGAACATACATGGATCTCTAACAACAAGTATTATTCCTGGTTCTATGATGAATTGCACGGGTAAGCTTTACTTTAAAACAAAAAAAGTTGCTTTTCCCGGGAGCGTTTTGATGAAAATAGTTGTTCGATATAATTGACAGGTGCTTTATTTGTATGAAACAAATTGATATTTCGGGCTGATGCAAGAAGAAAAACTAGTGAACCTCTGCAAGAAAGGCAAATCGTCGGCGCAAAAAGAATTGTACGACGAACTTGCGCCTCGTTTGCGGGGCGTGTGCCGGAGGTATATCGCTGATATTGACGACGCGGAAGACGTGCTGCAAGATGGCTTTGTACGAATATTCACGCAGGTTGAAAAATTCTCGTGGCAAGGCGATGGCAGCCTTTTTTACTGGACAAAACGGGTGATGATAAACGTTGCGCTCAACTACCTGAAGAAAAACAAGAACCGCGTGTTCGACGAAAGCCTGACGGACGAGATGGATTTGATTGACACCAACGATGATGGCTATTTCGACAACATTCACACCAAGTATTCGAGGGAGGACGTGATGAATGCCATGGGACGCGTGCCCCAGCAGTTCAGGATCGTGCTAAATATGGCGGTAATCGACGACATGAAACACCGCGAGATTTGCGAATTACTCAATATCGCCGAGGAAACATCCCGATCGCGGCTCACGAGGGCAAAACAATTATTCCGGATGGCATTGCTTGAAAAAGTCAAAGACGACGTTGCGATATGAAATATGTAAATACCATAAAAGACGATTATCATGAAAAATAAAATAAACGATCCGCTCGAATCATTGTTGAATGACACTTTTGACGATTACGCGGTACCCGAGTACCAGAATTCGTGGGCAAGGGTGAAAACGAAGCTCGCAAGAAACCAGTTCCTGAAATTTAATCCCACGAGGTTTAACATTTTCTATGGCCTTGCGATTGTCGGTGCTGTCGTCATCACGGCGGTAATGCCGGGTGGCAGACCCGAGGAACAACCTGCCGGAGTTCCCGGGGCTATTGCCCCAAGCACCTTTACCCCGGAAGATATCGTACTTGCCGACACTACCCGTTCATCCCCGGTGATCAAGAAATTGGTTACGGAGCAGGGGAAAGAACAAAAAACGGTGGAGCAAGATGCCGATGGCGCAAGTGAAACGATATCGTCAACAGACGGGGATATCGTCCCAGACAGCGCCATTATCTCACGTGGAAACGCAGCAAACGACGCCTCAACCATGATCGTTGACACGTTGATACAAGCCGACACAAGTAGCCACCTCCCCGCTCGAGTGAGGAAAAAGGTAAAGAAAACGGTTTACGTCAACGAGAAAGTGGTGGTGAAAGATACTGTGGTAAAAATTATCGTGAAGAAAAGGAAGGGGAACAAGGACAAGTAACAGCCCATAATCTTCAGCAATAAAAAAAGTGATTGAAAGTGATGGCAATAAATGTATTTTTGCGGGATAATGCCCGGTGTTATATCAGGGATTTTGCTTTTAACAATCCCGGCTCGAACACCCCATTGCCCCTCTAAATAGAGGGAGCCTTCACATTGATGTGACTTGAAAAAAATATGGTTTGTGGCTGTGCGTGAGGTTTAAGTCTCCCTTTGAAGGGAGATATAGAGGGATGGTTGGTTTTAAAAGCGAAATCCCTGGATGTTATATCTCACGAGATATGTTTTTTGTGTATGATGAACAAATATTTCCTTGTGCTTTTATTACATCTTTTAGCAGTCGCCGGTTTCTCGCAGGAACCCGTTGACACGCTCGTTGAGTACGAGTACGACACGGTGTATGTGCCCAAAGACACCGTGAAGGAAACCGTTGAGGTGATAACGTACAAATACAAGTACGCTAAACCAATAAGGATATCCGTGGGGATGGGTGTTGGGTGTCAGTATGGGAACGTGCGTTTCGCCGATACGAGCTTTGGGGAGGCCACGGTTTGCATCCCCGTGGATATCCGCCTTTCGAAAGGCAATATATTGTTGCAAGTTGGATTCTTGCACCACGGCATTTCCCGTGAAACCACCAGCGGTGACTCTAATATGACGATTACGCCCCGCGAAGAATCGGAAACGGTGGTGGTTGATACCTTTTACAAGTACAACAACGGCAATCCAATCCTCGTGGTTATTACCAAGCAGGTTACCAGGCGATATAACGATACCTCGTACACCGACACGCTCATCACCAACAGCTACAATTTCTCTTACTCTGAGATCCCCCTGGCGCTGGGTTACCGTTTAGCCCGTAAGAAATGGGCATTGCAAACGCTTTGCGGTGTATCGCTGTGCTTGTTCGACAAAAAGGCGAGAAACACAACCGGTTATTACTCCCCCGGTCACAAGTATTATTTCTTTTCGTACCTGGCAGATGTTTCATTGGCATACCGATTATCTAAAACGTTCTCTCTTGAAACAGGAGCTTCGGGCACGTGGGCCATGGGTGCTAAAGACATAAATGTAAGCCACAAAACAGGGTACGTGAAATTGTTTTACACGATTTTTTGAAAATCCAGGAACGTTTTGAACACTCGTGTTGTTTCATAAATGTTAAAGAGTGCTCCAAAAACAAAACGATTATTTAACATCTTAATACTTGAAACTTATGAAACGTGTAATCAGACATATCGTGTTAGCCCTTGCCTTGATTTTGGGCATACATATTTTAACTCAGGCGGCAAATATTACAGTTCAGAACAACAAAGACTCTGGTTCGGGTTCCCTCCGCGACGCGATAACGAATGCAAATGATGGAGATACCGTCACCTTCAACGCCGCGTTTACCATCTACCTCGATTCTCAGTTGGTGCTTGGCCCAAAAAGCATCACGATAGATGGTTCGGCGGGCAACGACAAGGTTCGGCTCGATGGCAGGTACGAGGATGCAAACCTCGACACCATCGACGACGATGGCGTTTTCTCCCGGATTTTCTCCATCATAGGCGAGCAGGGGAAGGATATCACTATTGAAAACCTTTGCATGCAACATGGGAGCGTTATGCCTGTTGATGGAGACACCATGATCCTGGCGCAGGGGGGAGCGATGTTCATTGACATGAGCGGTGGTGGAACGGTGACCGTCGAGGGATGTGACCTGGAATACAATTACCTGGTGTATTACGAAAACACGATCAAAAGCACCAACGAGTATCTCTACATGTATGGTGGCGCCATCTGTTCTGAAAATGGCGGCACGTTCATCAATTGCAGGATAAGGAACAACCTGGTTGCCAGTAAAAGCTTCTATGGATCAGCTTTCTACGGGGGTGGCGTTTATTCAAAGACGAACTCGAGGTTTATCAATTGCCTGGTTGCCGGCAATAGATTACACGCGGACGTGAGTGTAAAATCAACCATCCCCATACATTTCGGCGGGGGAATGTACCTGGCTAACGCCTGCACGGTGCAGAACTGCGCAGTGCTGGGCAATACAGTATCTGCCACAACATATAGCGGCAACCCTTCCGTATTCATGACATATCAAGTGGGCGGAGGATTGTGCGTTTTTGACGGAACGGTCCTCAATGCTACTATCGCGTACAATTCATCAAAAGCAGACACGGACTTTTACCAGGGATTTGTTGTTGCCGGAGGTATGTATGCAAACAGGAGTGTTGTTCAAAACTGCATCATGATAAAGAACAACTCGGCAATAGCGTACAACTATAACGTTCTGGTTCAATCAGACAAATACAATTACAATGCAGTGTCCGACTCTGCGAATTACACAACCCATGGGAGAAATGTGACGGGCTGGATCGTTTTAGCAGATAATCCTTTTGTTGAAGCTCCGTCGGCGGGAACAGATACCGTATGGGGAACTGCCGATGACACGTATGGAGACTTGCGCTTGAAAGATAATTCACCATGCATCGATGCTGGTGACCCCGATTCGCTGGCGTATGATCTCGGAACTGCCGATTTTTATGGTCAAGATCGTATTGTTGGTGGTCGTGTTGACATGGGGGCTGCCGAATATTTCGTGAAACCCGTCACGTATGGAATCAAGGGAACAATCTTCGCAGGGAATGGATATTTAGAATGCGGGAAAGTATATGTTCTCAGTGCTATTGATGGTTCACTCGTCGACTCGTGCGAAATTTCTCCCGATGGGATTTTCGAGTGCAACGCCTTACTGCCTGGCGAATACACGCTATCCGCGGTTCCTGGCTCCTGCTCCGGCGGTTACCAGCCGACCTATTATGGAAATGTGACCGACGTTATAAACGCAGAAATCATCGCTCTTGACGAAGATAAAACTGGTATGGATATCGAGTTGCTGCAAGCTGTCAAAACATTTTGGATCAAGGGGATAATTCACGCCGGAAGCCAAGCGCAAGTCTGTGGGGAAGTGTATGCATTCAAATTGAATGAAAGTGCTCCGTCCGACTCTTGTACTATCGCAAGCGGTGGTGATTTCGAGTTCGCAAAACTGCGGCCAGGCAGTTATAACATAATGGCAGTTCCCGGCTCATGTGTCAAGGATTATAAGACCACCTATTTCGGCAATGAAAGCGAGTTGGCAGATGCCATATCTATCACCGTAGATGACGACATATATGGCATTGATATTTACCTGATACAGGGGAACTCCATGAACAATAACGTGCTTGAGTATGGGATGACGATATACCCCAATCCCGCGAAAGATTGCATCCGCATAAACGGAGCAACAGAAGCATCCCTGGTTACCATTTTCAACAACCTGGGTGTTATGGTTGACCAGCAGCCGCTAGATAACGGTAAAATATCCGTTACTCAATTACCGGCAGGATTATATACATTTTCAGTTACATCAAGCGGAAACGAGATGCATGGTTGTTTCACCAAGCAATAAATATCTTGTTTTACTATTTTGATTCGCATTATAATTCTGTTGTTTTACGGCAAGGCCAAGTCCCTCTCCCGTTGGAGGGATTCAGGGAGAGGCCGTTTTGGACTATTTTGACCGTACAAATGGTGTTGCATTTAATGGATATCGACCCGTTCCGCGCAAGCGATGCCGTCGAGAGCGGAAGAGGTGATGCCTCCCGCGTAACCGGCACCCTCGCCGCAAACATACAAGCGCTCAACGCCGGTGTGCTGGAACGTGCCGGGATCTCGCGGCATCCTCACGGGCGACGACGTGCGCGATTCGACGCCCACGACGACAGCCTCGCTCGTCATAAAACCCCGCATCTTTGTGCCGAAATCTTCAAGCCCCTTCTGCAACCTTCGTGCTATCCCGCCGGGCAACCACTCGTTGAGCGGCGATGGGCACAAGCCCGGGATGTACGACGACCGGGGGAGATCTTGCGATACCCTGCCTTTCACGAAATCGGTTAATCGCTGCGCGGGAGCTTTCATCGCTCCCGTGCTGTTCTGCCAGGCTGCGTGTTCGAGCTTTTTCTGCAAATCGAGGCCTGCCAACGCCGAGTCACCAAATCTGTGAATGTCTTCGAGAGAAATCTCAACGGCTATGCCCGAGTTAGAATACGGGGAATTCCTGACGGAGTTCGACATCCCGTTTACAACTAGTTCAGAGCTGCCCGTGGATGCCGGAACGATGATGCCACCAGGGCACATGCAGAAAGAGTATACTCCGCGGTTGTTTACTTGCGTCACCAGGCTGTAAGACGCCGAGGGCAGCGACGGGTCGTTTCTCCCGTGGTACTGGATGCGATCTATGAGCTGGCGGGGGTGTTCCACGCGGACGCCCATCGCGAACGGCTTGCTCTGCAGCTGGATGCCTTGCCGGAGCATCATCTCGTAAACGTCGCGGGCGGAATGTCCCGTGGCCAAGACAATGGCGCGGGCGCTGATCGTCCCGGCGTTGTTCACCTGCACCCCCGTGGCTCGCGAACCATCGGCAAGTATGGCCGTGAGACGGGTGTCGAACAGAATTTGACCGCCGCAACCGGTGATGGTATTGCGCATGTTTTCGATGATTCCCGGGAGCTTGTCTGTCCCCAGGTGCGGGTGCGATTCGATGAGTATGTCGGGATCGGCGCCATGCAAGACGAAGAGTTCAAGCACCCGCATCACGTCGCCGCGCTTGTTCGACCGGGTGTATATCTTGCCGTCGGAAAACGTCCCGGCACCGCCTTCACCGAAACAGTAGTTCGACTCGGGATCAAGTACACCATCCTTGTTGAGAATTGCGACATCCTTCTTGCGCCTCGACACATCCTTGCCACGCTCGATGACGATGGGACGGATGCCCCGCTCGATGAGCCGCAGTGCAGCGAAGAGACCGGCAGGCCCGGCACCCACGACCACCACCTCGGGAGCTGCGCTCACGTCGCGAGCCGCGAAGGGAGGTATGGCTTCAACAGGTTGATCTTCCTGCCCCCACACGAGCCTCACCTTCAACTGGATCCAGGTTTCACGGCCTCGTGCGTCAATAGATCGTTTCACGATTTTGCAACTGACAACATCTCCAACGGGAATATTTGCTGCCTCTGACGCTTTTAGTGCGATAAAATTGATATCAATTGCCTGCTCCGGGCTCAGCCTCAACGTAAATTCTTGTATCAAAGTATTTTATTAAGTTGGTTTTAAAAAATAATGCCTATAGGGAACCGATTTGGCAAAACGTAAAGATTTGCCAGAGGAAGGCAGTTACTCGAAATAAAGGGAAAAGACGAACATCTTCGATTTCAGCTCCTTGATGACCGTGCAGTATTCTGTAGGCTCATGTTTCATGATGTCTTTGAAGCCGTAACACATCTTTATTTCCGTGGTCAACTTGAAGTATTCCAGGTAGAAATCAACACCTCCGCCGACTTCAAGGAAGTAATCGAGCGGGTTTATCTTTACCGAGTAATCCTCGTTTTTCCGGTTTTTACGGCGAGCCTCGAGGTCGTAACGTATTGCACCGCCACCCACGAGGTAGGGACGGTAATTATTGATACGCAATCCGCTGAATTTCAGCAAGACAGGTGCTTCGATGTATATCGTTGGCACTTTCATCACGTACGTGTAAAACGCCATCGAATCGGGGTAATCCTCGATGTTTCGCATCTTGTATTCGAGGTTCCGCTGCCCGAAATTCATGCCCGGGAGGAAGCGGAGGTTGAGGTGCTTCAACAGCTTCAAATCCGAAACGATACCCACGTTGAACCACGCCTGGGTGACCTGC
>Ga0209373_10003279_pt1 | contig 15189 bp, 14 predicted proteins | sample Higcelweek5metaG_FD_187173 | JGI IMG/M metagenome (GOLD analysis project Ga0209373, IMG submission 187173) | Freshwater pond sediment microbial communities from the University of Edinburgh, under environmental carbon perturbations - High... | ecosystem: Environmental > Aquatic > Freshwater >...
AGAGAGATTTGTGTTGCTAGATCTAGCGCATCGTGATGAGGTTATTGAAACGTATGTAAGGCAGATTTCAGAAACCAGATTGGTTGGACTAAGACGGTCAAAAGCTTGGGCAGATGATCAGATTCTTTATTTTGTTATGGATTTCTCAGAACCGATTTCTATTGCTGATTATGAGTCAGATATCTCATATATGAGTGGTGATAAAATTGTTACCGAAGAAGAATTACTCAACTATGCCGGTACTGAAAAAGCGAAACTTGAACAAGTCTATACAGGAAAAAACAATAGAATAATTTTAAAACCTCGAGAAAACTCAAGCGATGAACTTTTAATTAAAGTTGGATTGTCAGCAGTAAGTGAGGAGGGGGCAATTAATAATCTTGAAGCTGAAATTCCTGAATGGGATTTTGAGAAAGTAAAGAATAATGCAAAACGGGAATGGGACAAAGAGCTTAGCAAAATCAGAGTTTATGGAGCTAGCAATGAAGAGCAGCGTATTTTCTATACGGCATTATATCATACTTTTTCTGCACCCAATCTTTATTCCGATGCCGATGGCGCTTTCAGGGGAACTGATGGAAACGTTCATTTGAAATCAGATCATGATACCTATACCGTTTTTTCTTTGTGGGACACCTATAGAGGAGCTCATCCCTTATACACCATTGTTCAGGAGAAAAGAACTCTTGACTTTGTTAAAACATTTCTTGACCAGTATCTATATGGCGGAATGCTACCAGTATGGGAGCTCTCAGCCTGCGAAACAGGATGTATGATTGGCTATCATTCTGTACCAGTTATTGTTGATGCATATTTTAAAGGCATAAGTGATTTTGATACCGAATTGGCATTAAAAGCAATGGTATCAGCCGCCACCACTGACGAACTTGGGAAGAAAGAATTTGCCGAATATGGTTATTTGCCTCTCGATTTAGAACACGAATCTGTGTCGAAAGGATTAGAATATGCTTTTGATGATTGGTGTATTGCAATGTTTGCAAAAGAAACCGGCAATGATAAGGTATATGAACAATTTATTGAGAGATCGCAGTACTATAAAAACATATTTAATCCTGAAAATGGATTTATGCAAGCAAGATTAAACGGAGCTTGGCAAACTCCTTTTGACCCGAGAGAAGTAAATTACAATTTCACTGAAGCAAATTCATGGCAATATAGTTTTTATGTTCCTCACGATATTCTCACTTTTATTGAAATGCATGGTGGGAATGAGAAATTTGCTGCAAAGTTGGATTTGATGTTTAGCGAAGATTCTAAAACATCTGGCAATCAGCAAGCAGACATTACAGGATTAATCGGTCAATATGCTCATGGCAATGAGCCTAGTCACCACATGGCATATCTATATAATTACTGCGGACAGCCATGGAAAACACAAAAGACAGTGCGTCAGATTATGGCTGAACTATATACCGACAAGCCAGATGGTTTATGCGGAAACGAAGATTGCGGACAAATGTCAGCATGGTATGTTCTATCAGCGCTTGGTTTTTACCCAGTAAATCCTGCCAGCGGCATTTATGATCTTGGTTCTCCAGTTTTTGACACTGCTGTTATTCAACTCGAAAACAAGCGAAATTTTACAATTATTGCGCATAATAACAGTTCAGAAAACATTTATGTTCAGAAAGTTAAGCTTAATGGTGTGGGTTACAATAAAACCTACATTACTCACAAAAATATCATGAACGGCGGAACTCTCGAATTTTTTATGGGTCCGGAACCAAATAAGGAATGGGGCGTTACTTCTTCGGCCATTTATTCTTCAAGAATTACAGAAAATATTATAACCCCAGTTCCATACACGAATTTGCCGATTCGATCTTTCCGCGATTCCGTTTATCTGGAATTGAAATGTCCTGACAAGGAGGCTGTAATTTTTTATTCTATAAAAGGAGACATTGATAAGAACCCTCAAAAATATTCGAAACCTCTACTAATGAATTCTGACACCGAAATAGAAGCTTATGCAGAGACACCAAATAAGAAACGAAGTCGCACCATTTCGGCTAATTATAAGCACATTCCTGATCACAGAACAATAGAAATAATCAGCAAATACAGTCCTCATTATTCGGCAGGTGGCGATGAGGCGCTTATTGATTTCGTAAAAGGAGAAGCTGGTTTTAGAAGCGGTATTTGGCAGGGTTATACAGGTCAGGATTTCGAAGCAATAGTAGATTTGTTGGAAGTTAAGGAGATTAAAAAAGTGAATGTGAGTTTTTTGCAGGATATTAAATCCTGGATATTTTTTCCAAAGAGGGTGACAATTTCTTTTTCCAATGATGGAAAACAATATGCTAAAGTTTACGACTCCGCATCGAAAATGTCGGACACAGATTACACGGTAACAATTCAAAATTTCACATTTAATCCAAATAATACGAAAACTAGGTTTATAAAAGTTAGAGCGGAAAGCTATGGGAAACTTCCTTCTTGGCATTTAAGTGCCGGACAGGATTCGTGGTTGTTTATTGATGAAATAGAAATTGAATGAGGCTATAAACAGGAATTGTTGTAATCAATTATTGAAAATGAAAATATTTTACGCGAAATGAAGAAATACAGAATTGTTCAAATATTATTGCCACTATTCATTTTCTTTGCTTGTGTTAATTCTGAAGACTACCAGAAAGTTAAGGAGGATTTCAAAGATGTTGACTACGATAATAATTGGGATAGTTTTGATAGTATTTATGCAGGAATTCCGGAATATTCGCAAATTGAGAAAACTATTTCTAGCCTTCACACCAAATTTAATTCTGACATTCTACTTGATCCGGCCGGAGCCGATTTCTACTTTAACTCAAAAGAAACATCTGTTGCGCTTGGCATGTACACAGCAGATCTAGGTTATGTCAGGTACTTTGAAAGGGTGCAATTATGTGCTGAATATTTAGAATCAGTAAGATTGCTTGCAGAAAAATTGGCTGTTGGCGAAAAAGAATTTAATGAAACTGTTCCTAAAATTGAATCAAATCTTGATGATAATCAAAAGCTATTTGCATTAGTCGATAGTTTGCTAAGTAAAGGAAATGTTTTCCTTGGAGGAAATGAAAAATACGGAATCAGTGCATTGTTCTTAGGCGGATTCTGGATCGAAACAACTTATATTGGGCTCAATTCTGGAAAGGATAGCAAACAGGAAGATTTGGAAGAAATACTTGTATCTCATTTCAAAATCCTCAGTGAAATTAACAAACTGTTTGCTTGCCTTGAAGACGATTCTGTTTTAAAAGAACTAAAAACGGATTTAGTTAATTTGGAGAAAAAAGGTCCTGCAAATGAAAACTTACTTACTGACCTGACTAAAATACGGGAAAAGTTTATAAACCAGAAATAAAAAAAGCGCAATTTAATTGCGCTTTTTTTTATGATGATTTCAATTTTTACATTTTTGCTACTTTGCTTCCGTCATAAGCCCATTTGATATAAGTCGAACCCCAAGCAAATCCAGCTCCGAAAGTTGCGATAATAATATTATCACCAGGAACAAGGTCTTTTTCGTATTCCCACAAACAAAGCGGAATTGTTGCAGAAGTTGTATTTCCGAATTTGGTGATAGTAAGCATTACTTTATCTTTAGTTATGTTCATTCTGCGGGCAGTGGCTTCAATGATTCTCATGTTAGCCTGATGAGGAATAAGATATTTTAAAGTTTCGGGAGTGATATTATGTCTTTCCATCATTCGCGTAGAAACATCTGCCATGTTTGCAACCGCAGCTTTAAATACTGGCTGACCTTCCTGATAAATAAAATGCTGACGACGTAAAATGGTTTCGAAAGTTGCAGGACGTAATGACCCTCCAGCCACCTGATGTAGGTGATGTCTTCCAGAACCATCAACATGCATTATTGAGTCCATTAAACCAAAACCTGTTGTGTCTGGCTCTAGCATAACTGCTCCTGCTCCATCGCCAAAAATAGGAGAGGTGTTTCTATCATTATAATCTACGATTGACGACATCTTATCTGCGCCAACAACTATAACTTTTTTATGTGTTCCGCTTTCAACAAATTTTGATGCTGTAATTAAAGCAAACAAAAAACTTGAACAACCAGCATTTATGTCATAACCAAATGCGTTTTTGATTCCCACCTTATCGCAAATAATGTTTGCAGTAGCTGGGAATTGCATGTCAGGAGTTACAACTCCACATATTAGCATATCTACTTCGTCTGGAGAAGTATTGGTTTTTTCGAGAAGTTGATTTACAGCTTCTGTTGCCATATCCGAAGTGGCTTTGCCTTCCTCAAGTAGTATGTGACGTTCTTTAATTCCGATACGTTCCATGATCCACTCATCAGTAGTGTCAACCATTTTTGCCAATTCGTCATTAGTCAGGACGTAAGGTGGAACATATCCGCCAACACCCGTAATTGCTGCTCTAATTTGTGCCATATCTAAAAGCGTTTGTTATTTTTTCAAGAAGTTGTGATTCAACAATATTGCCAGTAAGTAAGATCATGTTTTTTATAGCGGTAGCAGAACTTTTTCCATGTCCGACAACAACAGTCTTATTTATACCTAAAACCGGAGTTCCACCATAATTTTCGTAATTGTAATTGTCAAAATACGGATCTTTGATATTTCTTTCGCCAAGTAAGTGATAAAAAGACTCTGCTTGTTTAAGAACGATGTTCCCAGTAAATCCGTCAGTAATAATTACATCTACAAAGTCTGCTTTATACAAATCGCCACCTTCAATGTTACCAATAAAGTTTAATTTTTCAGCAGATTTTAATAACTGATATGTCGCTTTGGCATTTACATTTCCTTTGCTTTCTTCCTCGCCAATGTTGAGCAATCCTATTTTTGGATTCTCAATACCCATTATATTTCTTGCATATAAATCACCTAAAATGGCGTATTGCAAAAGACTCTCGGGCTTTGGGTCAGCATTTAATCCAACATCAATTATAAGATTGTTTTTGCCAGCATTATTCGGATAACACGATGAAATACAAGGTCTAATTATACCATCAATTACACCAATAACCTTGGATGCACCCACAAGCATTGCTCCGGTGTTTCCTGCACTAGCAAAACCATCGATTAAGTTATCTTTAAGGTACTTGAACCCCATAGCTATGCCTGAATCCTGCTTTTCCATGAAAGATTTTACAGGATCGTCGCCCATTTCTATGGTTTCCGAACAGTTTACAATGAAAAAATCGGACGGGTTTGCTCCATATTCTATAAGTTTGGAATTTATCATTGATTCGTTTCCAAACAAATACAGGCTTTTATCGTCTCCGGCAACATTTTTGGCGAGTATTGCTCCTTTAATAATTTCATCGGGAGCAAAATCCCCACCCATAATATCTATTCCGATATTCATTTATTTAGCTGATTGCTACAGCTTCTTTGCTGATTGCTAACTTTCCTCTGTAGTATCCACATTCTGGACATACATGATGATATTCAACAGTTGTTCCGCAATTTGAGCATTTTGCCAATGTAGGCATTTCTGCTTTATAATGTGTACGACGTTTGTTTCTTCTCTGTTTTGAAATTTTTCGTTTTGGATGTGCCATCTCTAATCGTTTTAACTATTTAACATTACTTTTCTTTATCTCGGCAAGCTTCTCCCAACGGGGATCAGCAATATCTTCTTTTTTTTGTACTTTGTGCTTATTCAGAATCTCCAACATCTCCGGATTACAACCCGAAACTCCTGACTTGTCTACAGGATGAAAACGTGTAAACGGTAGTGCAAAATGAGCAAATTCATAAATAAACTGCGATACGTTAATTTCGTTTGCTTCTCTGCTCAGAATAACATTTTCTCCTTCAGAATCAAAATTCGTTTCATCACCAGATTCAACAAAAATACTATCACTGAAACTAATCTTTTGATCAAATTCTTCAAGACATCGGTCGCAAATAATTTTTGCGCTACCCTTTAACTTAAAGTTCAGGTTAAGTATTTCGTTAACTTTGCAAATTTTTAGAACTACATCAATATTTCCACCTTTAATCTCACTGTTTTCATAAACAGAAAAGAAGTCGTCCGAAACTTTGAATTTGAAAGAAATCTCGTTCTCATCAAGCTCCGAAACAGGCACATTATATTGATCCAACAAGTTCATTTTATAAAAAAAAATTTCGTGCAAAGTTATAAAAACAATTTAAATCTGATTATAAAAAATTGAATTATTAACACAGAAGTGTAATATTTACTGTATTGACAAGGTTTTTAGCCTGTTAATTTGTTTTTTTTAGAACAATTCTGAAGGTTGTCCCAACATTAATTTCCGATTGTTTTACGTAAACTTTTCCTTTATGATACTGTTCAACAATTCTCTTTACCAAAGATAATCCAAGCCCCCAACCTCTATTTTTTGTGGTAAATCCAGGATTGAAAACGGTTTTAAATTGAGATTTTGGGATTCCTTTTCCAGAATCTTTAATGTCGATATAAATATTCTCGTTGTGTATCTCAGCTGTTAAAACTATTTTTCCGGATTGACCAATTGCGTCAACAGCATTTTTGCAAATATTTTCTACTACCCATTCAAACAATTCCTGATTGAGTGGAACAAAGATTTTTTCGTGTTTCGAAAAATCAGTTCTAATATCAATGCTGTTCGGCACACGTGACTTTATGTAATTAACTGAGTTTTCCAAAACTTCGTAAAGGTCCATTTCGGTCAGTTGAGGTTGAGAACCGATTTTTGAGAATCTTGCTGTAATCTTTTCGAGACGTTTAATGTCTTTTTCAATTTCTTCAACCATTATTGGGTCACTATTGGATTCTTTAATTATCTCAAGCCATGCCAAAAGTGACGAAATAGGTGTTCCCAACTGATGCGCAGTTTCTTTCGACATCCCCAGCCAAACCTGATCTTGTTCTGCTCTTCGCGAAACATTGAAGGCCAAATACGAGGCTAGTATGAATAAAAACACCATAGCAAGCTGAATGTAAGGGTAATAATGAAGCTGCTTAAGCAAATTGGATTCGGAGTAGTAGATTTTGTTTAACTCTGTTCCGTCTTCTGTTTTGATTACGAAATGTTTTTTGCCGTTATTTTGAAATTCAATGAGCTTTTTCTTCTGATATTCTGGATCTTCCATCTTTGTCGAATCAATATTTCGATACGACAGAATGTTGTCTTCCATATCAACAAGGATAACAGGTATTGTTTCGTTGTTTCTCAGAACCTCAAAAAGAAAACTAACATCCTGTTCTGGATCCGAATTGATTAATTGCTGAGTTGCTTCTGCCCATAATTCAATTCTTTTATATTCTTCGGATGACAGCTTCTTCATTAGATTGTTTGTATACCACAGAGACAATGTCCCAATCATAATTGCAAACAATACAAGTAAAAATTTCCACTGTCTTTTCTTTCTGTATATTTTCACAACAGGTTTATTATGTAGATTAAGAAACGAATTTAGTTATTTATTATTTTAAAACACAGATAAATAAAAACTTATCTGAAAAAACTGAGTAAAACAAATACAAACAATTATTCCATATAAAAACATCCTTGATGTTATCTTACCAGAGTTTATGATAACATTCGAAATTAACAAACTAACTGGTGCGTAAAGTAAAATTACTGACTCATTTTCTGCAATTGGTGCAATAAAGTAAACAAAGAAGAAAAGGAGAATAACCGCAACGAGTGTTTGAAATTTTCTAGTAGATACTTTCTTCGAGATAACCACGGTGTATTTCGAAATCAACGCAGCAATAGTTAAAAGGATAAATGGTGACAAAATCAATGCGTAATATGTGCTATATCTGGCTGTCTGAATCGACTGTGAGAATGTTGTTTGAATTTCTTTCCAAACAGCTGAAATATTTCCGTATAAGCCTATCAATGAGAAAAACAAAATCAAGGGACTTAGAATTCCCATAAACAAGATTACGATTTCTCTCCATTCAACTGTCTTTGTAATGAAAAGGGCAATGATAAGTAGTGGTAAAAAAGCGACTAATTTGGGGTAAATTAAAATTGCAATTGCGAAGACCAAACCAGAATTAAAGCAATTAGAGTAAGCTTTATACTTTTTGTAAGAATACATAATTATTACAATCGACAGAAACACAAGAATTCCCGAAATCATAACCGGAGTAATGCGCTGAGAATTTATAAAAAATCCAGTTAGAAGTGCAAAAATGACACCAGGACTTTGATAGGCAGACTCTACAATCAAAAGATCTGAATTTATTTTTATCAGAAGGATTCCGATTGAATAAAAAGCAGCAAAAGCAAATATGGCAGAAAAATACTTAAAAAATGTCGTTTCGGGAACACTGCTAATAATAAGGCTATGTGCTTCATAGCTTTCTATTGCTGTAGGCATATAAAAAAACTTGAATGTCCAGAAAATAAGCATCAGGACAAACATTAAAATGTAATTAATCGGAGTATTTGTTTTTAATGTTCTTATCATTTTAAATCAAATCCTAAATCTTTTCTGTAGTACATATTTTCAAAATTTATCTTTGCCGCTGATTTATAAGACTTTTCGAGTGCAGAAAAAATAGTATCTCCAAAACTGCTAATTGCCAGTACTCTTCCTCCAGAGCTTACGATGTTATCTTCAAGCCTTGCCGTTCCAGAATGATACACAAAACTATCTATAACATCTGATAAGCCAGTGATGATTTTGTTTTTCTGGTATTCTTCAGGATATCCACCCGATACAATCATAATTGTTGCAGTAGCTTTTGTTTCAATTTCAATATCAACATCGCCAAGTTCTTTTAGTGCAGCTAGGCAAAGCATCTCGGTGAGGTCTGATTTTATTCGTGGTAGCACAGCTTCTGTTTCGGGATCACCCATTCTAACATTGTATTCTATAACAAAAGGATCTCCATTAACATTCATTAGCCCGAAAAAAACGAAACCCCGATAATCCATTTCTTCGGACTTAATACCATCAATAGTCGGTTTAATAATTCTTTCTTCAACTTTGCGGGCAAATTCTTCGTTATAAAATGGGACAGGAGAAACAGCACCCATTCCCCCGGTATTTAGTCCAGTATTTTTTTCACCTATTCTTTTATAGTCTTTTGCTTCTGGTAAAATTACATAAGACTCGCCATCTGTTAGAGCAAAAACAGAACATTCTATTCCGTCGAGATATTCTTCAATGACAACTTTATTTCCAGCAGATCCAAATTTCCCTGCAAGCATGTTTTTTAATTCTGAAATAGCTTCGTTGAGGTCATTTAAAATAAGAACCCCCTTACCTGCGGCAAGACCGTCTGCTTTTAAAACATAGGGAGGTTTAAGTGTGCCGAGATAGTTTTCAGCCTCGTTTAAATTATCTTTAGTTGCTGCGAAATAACCTGCTGTCGGAATTTTATATTTAACCATAAATTCTTTTGCAAAATCCTTGCTGCCTTCGAGACGGGCGCCAGATTTATCTGGACCAATAATCAACAGGTCTTTATTTTCTGGGTTTGTTCTCAAATAGTCAACGATTCCATTAACTAATGGATCTTCGGGACCAACAATCAGGAGTGCAATTTCATTTTTAACAATAAAATCAGAAATTGCTGGAAAGTCACTAACCGAAATGGTTATGTTTGTAGCCATCAAAGAGGTTCCTGCATTTCCGGGAGCAACATAAAGATTTTCAACTTCTTTGTTTTTTGCAATTCCGCAAGCAAAGGCATGTTCTCTTCCGCCCGAACCCAATATCAGCACATTCATATTTTCCTGTTTTAAATATTCTGTAAAAATAGACAAAAAATCAAAAATAAGACCTTAGTAAGAAATTGTTTTAATTCCGCATAAATCATCGGCATTAAAACAAATTTACTAATTTTGAAGTTTCAAATCTTTTGAATCTCAAGATGAATAAAGAAATTAGAAACATAATTGAATCCGCCTGGGAAAATAGGGCGCTTCTAAGTGAGGAGAAAACGATTGTTGCTATCCGTCAGGTAATCGAAATGCTTGATAAAGGTTTATTAAGGGTAGCAGAGAAATCGGTTGACTTGCCAGAATTAAACGATGGTAATGGCTGGGTTGTAAACGAATGGATAAAAAAAGCGGTAATTCTATATTTCCCTTTGCAAAAAATGGAGAAAACGGAAGTAGGCATTTTCGAATTTCATGATAAAATTCCACTAAAAAAAGATTACGACAAACTTGGAGTTAGAGTCGTGCCACACGCAGTTGCTAGATATGGATCATACTTGGCAAAAGGGGTTATTCTAATGCCGTCGTATGTCAATATTGGTTCATACGTTGACGAAAACACTATGGTAGACACTTGGGCTACTGTAGGCTCTTGTGCTCAGATTGGAAAGAATGTTCACTTGTCAGGTGGCGTAGGAATTGGTGGAGTTTTGGAACCGATTCAGGCAGCTCCAGTGATTATTGAAGATAATTGTTTTATTGGTTCTCGCTGTATTATTGTTGAAGGAGTCCATATTCATAAAGAATGTGTGCTTGGAGCCAATGTAGTCATTACTGGATCAACAAAAATTATTGATGTTTCTGGCGAAAAACCAGTTGAATATAACGGTTTCGTTCCTGAGCGTTCGGTTGTAATTCCGGGCACTATTCCGAAAGCATTTCCATCTGGCGTATATCAAGTTCCATGTGCATTGATAATTGGAAAGAGAAAAGAATCAACAGATAAAAAAACATCGCTGAATGAGGCTTTGAGAGATAATGATGTAGCTGTGTAAAATATTTAACAACATTAAACTTCGAACTTCGAACAGTGAGGTCACTGAGCGGAGTCGAAGTGCCGAACTTATTCTATGAAAATCGCATTCGACGCAAAAAGAGCATACTTAAACAGAAGTGGTTTGGGAAACTATAGCCGCGATATTATCAGGTCGCTGCATGATTTTTATCCCGAAAACCAGTATGTGCTTTTTACTCCCGAATTGGAGACCGAATTACTCGAAGAAAAATACCGACAAAATGTTGTTTTCCCAAGCCTATCAACAAAAACTGGCAAATCATATTGGCGAAGTTTCAAGATGGGAGCTGTCATCGCAGAAAATAAGCCGGATATTTTTCATGGACTTAGCAATGAATTGCCTTTCGACATCAGCAAAACCAAAACGCATAAAGTTGTCACAATTCACGATTTGATTTTTCTCAAATTCCCCCAATTATACAGCTTTATTGATCGTAAAATTTATTATAAGAAATTTTATAAGTCATGCATAAATGCTGATAAAATAATAGCTACCAGTAATCAAACTAAATTAGACATTATTAATTATTTCCGCATTCCAGAGAAAAAGATTGAAGTTATCTATCAATCATGCAATAACATTTATTGTGGAAATACCGATTCGCGAAGCAAAGAGAAACTAAGACAAAAATACAATTTGCCAGAGAATTATATTCTTACAGTAGGAACAATTGAAAGAAGAAAAAATGCTCTAAATGTGGTAAAAGCCATTTATTATTTTAACCTTGACATTGACTATGTTCTAGCTGGTCGAAAGACAAAATATTGCGATGAAATTCTAACATACGCCAAAGAACATAATATTGAGAATCGGATTCATGTAAGGGAAAACATTAGTAACGAAGACTTACCAGCAATTTATCAAATGGCAGAAGCGTTTGTCTATCCATCAATTTACGAAGGATTTGGCATTCCTATAATCGAGGCATTTAATTGCGGAGTTCCAGTCATTACAGGGAATAGTGGAAGTACTGCCGAAATTGCAGACAGCGCAGCAATACAGGTAGATGTTTTAAATCCGAAAAATATTGGAATTGCAATAAAATCCGTTCTTGAAAGCAGGGACTTAAAGAACCAGCTAATTGAAGAAGGTATGGTGAGGGCTAAACTATTTGATAGAAAAGCGGTTAGTACTAAACTGATTGAATTTTACGAAAAATTATGAAAGAGATTGTAAACGAAACGCTAAAAGTTTTAGAGAAGGGCGGAGTAATACTTTATCCTACAGATACTATATGGGGCTTGGGATGTGATGCGACTAACTTTAATGCAGTTGCTTCTGTTTATGCAATTAAGCAAAGAGATGAGAGCAAAAGCATGTTGATTCTAGTAGATTCACTGGAAATGTTAAAAAAATATGTTGATTCTGTTCCAGAAATTGCAATAAGAATGATAAATGCTGCTGATAGACCACTTACCATAATTTATAATAAAGCTAAAAACCTTGCTGATAACATTATAGCAGCAGATGGTTCAATTGGAGTAAGAATTGTTAAAGACGAATTTTGTCAGGCGCTTATAAGTGAATTCGGCAAACCTATCGTTTCAACATCTGCAAATCCTGCGGGCAAAAAATCACCACTAGGGTATTTTGATATCGATAATGATATTAAAATGGCAGCAGACTTTATTGTACCTTTGAAATTGGAAGAGTTAAGTACTGCGAAAAGTTCAGATATTATTAAGATTAACCGACAAGGTCAAATAGAAGTTATTAGATAAAAAAAACTCCGGCAAATCTTTTGGGAGAGACCACCGGAGAAAAAATTCAGACATTTTCAAAAAGTTACCGATTCTGTATTTCCAAATACAGTGCCAGAAATTATTTTTAATAAAACACATTGCTTAACAAAATTCCACACAATAATACTATTGCTATATTTGTAAAAAAAAGTTGGTGACAATAAGCACATACATTTTTGAATTATCAAAATCACTTCAGGCCTTATATCCTTTGGATGAGGCTAAGTCTGTTGCTAAATATTTTGTTTCTGAATTCTTAAATTTGTCAAATACCGATATTTTGATTCGCCAATCTGATTTTATAAGCGAGGATTCCCTGGCAATACTTAACTCGCAAGAAAATAGGCTTTTAGCAGGGGAACCCGTTCAATATGTTACAGGGAAATCATATTTTTATGGATTGGAATTTTTTGTTGACAAAAATGTTCTTATCCCGCGCCAAGAAACTGAAATATTGGTGGACAGTATAATTAAAAGATTTGGGAACTCTAAAAACTTAAACATTTTAGACATCGGAACAGGTTCGGGATGCATTGCAATCAGTTTAAAAAAGTTTTTACCCCAAGCTCAGATTTGGGCTCTTGATATTTCTGAAAAAGCTCTTTCTGTATGTCTTGATAATGCAAAGAAAAACGAAGTTGAAATCAACACCTTTTTATATGACATTTTAGGAAATGCCAAGTTTCCGTTAGGTGCGAAATTTGACATTATTGTTAGTAACCCACCATATGTTTTGGAATCAGAAAAGCAACTTATGCATAATAACGTTACTGGGTATGAACCAGCCGGGGCATTATATGTGACTGACAACGATCCTCTTATCTTTTACAGACAAATATCCGTTTTTGCTGCTGAACACCTTAGAAACAATGGTGAATTATATTTTGAAATTAACGAAAAGTTTGCCGAACAAGTTTCTGAAATCACAACAGAGAATGGATTTAAAAGCAATATTATAATTGAAGACCTGAATAAAAAGCAGAGATTTATTCATTCGTTTTTATAAAATGTTTATTTTTGTACAAACCATTAACACAAAAACAATGAAAAAAGCTATTTTAATTATCATTTTATCAGTTGCGGCACTAAGTTATTTCAGCTCTTGCGAAAGAGAAAGCAGTGCTGATGTAAATCAGGACAGAATTTATGTTTTGTACGAAATTGTTTATAAGGCTACCGATGATATATCATACGCTAGAGCTTCGTTTTTCTTTGGAAGCGTTACAGGTACAAAATTAGAACTTGCTGATCCGAGTACTGTTTCTTTCGAATCTACCCCACTAGGTTTTATGGATGCATTGGCATATTATGAAACTCAGGAAGCCGGATTCGTCCAAACAGGTGATTTTACTTGGACAGATACTGAAGATCATGTATTTGTGAATACTGTTTCGATAAAAGAAATTGCTTTTCCGACAGTTTTAGACACAATAACAAAAGGACAATCGTATGAGCTTTTCTGGGTTGGAGACTCTCTGTCGAGTGACGAAAGTGTTTATGCTTTTGTAAACGGCACTGCCGAAGGCGATGAAGTTAATGTTTATCAAACAACACAATATGCCACGAGTCTTCTTATGACTGCTGCCCAGACCGAAAAGTTAAGTGTTGGCACAAATACAATTTACATGAGAAGAAGATACAAAACTGAACCAAACCAAGCAACGTCGGCGGGAGCTTCTTGCGAAGGAGTTTATGAAACCGTTACTGTTGATATTCAGGTAAAAGAATAAAAGATTAGATTTCTGTCATAAAGAAGGTCGGGATAATTTATTTATTCCGACCTTTTTTTCTGTATACTTTTTTCTGCTTTTAATCCAGACATGATGTTTATAAAAAAAAATATTGTAAATAGTCATACACTTAATAGCCTCAATAACAACAACATACAAAATCAATTCTAAATTATTTTAAATAAATTAGAATAATTCTAAACAAAATCATATTTTTTTTTGTTTAGTAATTTGACATCGAGGAGGGAGATTGAAATTGAGCATAATTTATTTGAAAATATGATGTTTTAGATTTCGGTATTGAGGATTTTTTTTATCAAAACCGCCTAATTAGAAAAAGACTAAATAAAAAGAAAAACTATGAAAAAAATAATTTTAAAAATGAAAAAGGTACAACATTTTTCCCTAGTATTAATCATATTAATTGTTGGTGTTTTTGTATTACCTACAAATGCAAATTCCCAAACTGTTAAGTCATTTGATGATTACTGTACAGAGTTAAGATCTGTGAAATCTGTTGGTGCAACATCGGCAGAAAATCTAAACAAGTTATATTTTGAGTTTAATCCAGGCTTGGTGGTTACAAACGCAGATGTTAAAGAAACTTCTGTTTCTACACCAGTTGTAATAGATGTTAACATATCCGAAGTAGCTGGACTTTACGAAAAAAACAAGAAGTTCGAAACTGTTGAAATGATTAAAATAAACGTTGATCGTCCCGGCAGTCTTAATGCCCTGGATTTGGGGAAATTAAGTGGTTTTAGTTCATTAAAATATGTGGTTTTTCAATGCGGATTTCAGTGTAATGCAAACTATGTTAAAAATAATCTGATTGCTGGTCGTAGCCTTGATAATCATACAATCCTTTATTTGGTATCAATTCCTGAATAGGACAAAAACGAAGAAATATGAAAAGAGATATTTACAATTCAACCAGAATAGATTTTTTGAAAAAAGTAACATTCACGATAGTTTTAATATCGGGACTTTTTTCGTTTATTAACGCTCAG
>Ga0209373_10003280_pt1 | contig 15182 bp, 10 predicted proteins | sample Higcelweek5metaG_FD_187173 | JGI IMG/M metagenome (GOLD analysis project Ga0209373, IMG submission 187173) | Freshwater pond sediment microbial communities from the University of Edinburgh, under environmental carbon perturbations - High... | ecosystem: Environmental > Aquatic > Freshwater >...
TGGCCTGGATCATCACCGTGGCCTTCATCCGCATCCAGCAGGGCAAGAAGGAAGGCCACCACTAGGCCCCTTGCCGGAAGCCCGCTTCCGGTCCCAGCCATACATCTGAAGCTGTCCGGGTCGCCCCCTCTTGCATGGGCGATCCGGGCGGCTTTTTTGCGTCACAGACGCAAGCAGCCCTGCCCTGCGCCAGTGACCAGCGCCACTTTTCCTACAATGCTCATGCTGTGCTCCCCGAGGACCTCAGCGCCTGCGGCGGCGGGATTCTGAACCATACGGTTGAAAGGACTGTGTGCGGCCTCCGCTGACCTCAGCGCCTGTTGTTGCCGCCCCCGTTGCCCCCGTTGCCCCGGGCGGGCATTCCGTTATTGTCGCCACGCCGGTTCCGCTTTAAGCGGCCGGGCTCGAAATGTTGTTTTTTGCCACGTTGTTCCCAGCGTTCCGGTGCCCAGTGCTGGCCCGGGCGCGCCTCCGCCCAGCGGTGTGCGGCCCAGCGGGGCTGCCGCCCAAAGGCCGGACTCCCTCCGCCAGGAGGTCAGACGAAGGGGAGGCGCGGAGATGGGATTGGTGTCTGTGCGACAGCGAACAGCTTGGCGTTCTGTTCCCGCGGTATGGCGCCCGGCGCGCCCTGGCCCGCCACCCCAAGCGCCAAGGTTTGAACGGAAAACGTTGCTCCCTTCCGCCTTCACATGGAATTTCGCTCCACGCACCCGGGCGCAACCGCGTGCCGTCCTTTGCTGTGACCTGCGGTTTTTCCACGCGATAATCCTTCGGTTCGGGGTGAGCCAAACCTAACGGAATGTTTTCACACGTTGAATGGTCCAGTTTCTGGTAAGCGGACCGGAGCAAGGCGGGAGAAACTTCGCTCCAATGTGCTGCACCACACGGACGTTCTGCCGATTCTTTGCCACTGTTATCTTAAGAAGTACCCACAATCTCTTGCGGTGTGTGTGGCCTCTTTCGGCAACGTCTTCGTTACGCCGACCAGCGGGGAAACATAGGTTGATACGGTCCGTGCAATGCCAACGGAATCGACCACGGGCACACTGCGAGAAAGTCTGCTTGACTCAATCCGGTTCAAAAAATGAAAGCGGCAACGGTGGAAAACAGCAACAGTTGGCGAATGCAGGACACACGGCCCCCACGGCAGATCAGCGCATCGCGCTTGTCGGCAGCCAGAATCCTCTGCGAGGCAATGTGCAAGGCCCAATACTCTTGGAGGATTGCACCCTTCGAGGAAAGACCGCTTGTTTCGCTCACGAATACAGGAAGCCGGGCATCCGTGCCCTTGTGAGTGCCTATGTCTCTTTTCTTTGATCCGGCCTATGCATTGTTCCGAACCCTCGGGCTGCCCCTGGGCTGCGCCCTGACCACCCTGGCGGCTCATTCCCTTGTGCAGCGGGTCGTGCGATACGCTCACCCCACGGGGAACTTCCTCTGGCTGCGGTTGATCCAGAAGCCCACGCGTTTCGGAGCCTTGCTGCTGGCCTTGGAGATAGCTCTGGCCGTCCAGCCCCTGCCCGCGGCGGCGCAACTTTTCACGCAGAAGATTCTGGATCTCTGCTGGGTGGGCGTCTTCGCCTGGCTCGCCATTGCTCTGGGCGGCATCCTGACGCTTTGGCTACAGCGCTCCTATGACATCCTCTCCGAGGACAACCTGCACGCACGCAAGATTCTTACGCAAGTGCGGATGTTCCGGCGCGTTTTCTCCATCATTGTGTGCATCGTGGCGCTGTCCGCCATCCTCATGATTTTTGAGGCCACGCGTAACCTCGGCGCCAGCGTCCTTGCTTCGGCCGGCATCGCCGGAGCCGTGGCCGGTCTTTCCGCCCAGAGATTTTTGACCACCATCTTCGCCGGCATGCAGATAGCGCTGACCCAGCCCATTCGCCTGGACGACGTGGTGGTGGTGGAGGGTGAATGGGGCCATGTTGAAGAGATCACCCTGACCTATGTCGTGGTGCGCATCTGGGACGAGCGCCGCCTCGTGGTGCCCGTCATGTATTTTCTTGACCGACCTATCCAGAACTGGACGCGCAACACGGCGAGCATCCTGGGCACGGTGTTTCTGCAGGTGGACTACCGGGCTCCGGTGCAAGCGCTGCGCGCTGAACTTCAGCGCATTTGCCATGAGCAAAACGGTGACCTCTGGGACGGCCACGTCTGCGGCTTGCAGGTCACGGAAGCCGGAGCCGCCACGCTGGAGCTGCGGGCGCTGGTCAGCTCGGCCAACTCCACGCGCAATTGGGATCTGCGGTGTCTGGTGCGCGAGCGCATGGTTGAATATATCCGCGACATTCATCCCGATTCCCTGCCCCAGGCCCGTATAATGCTGCCTCCGAGAAAGAGCCGCCCGCTTGAGGAGCATGAACATGAACAACCAAGAGTCTGAGAACCTGGACCCTGCCTGGTACAAGGACGCCGTCATCTATGAGGTCCATGTCCGCTCGTTCTTTGACAGCAACCAGGACGGGCAGGGCGACTTTCCAGGGTTGACCAGCAAACTCGACTACTTGCAGGACCTCGGCATCAACACCCTGTGGCTTTTGCCCTTCTACCCTTCACCTTTGCGCGATGACGGATACGACATAGAGGATTATTGCAGCATCCATCAGAGCTACGGGACGTTGACGGAATTCCGCGCCTTCCTGCGCGAGGCCCACAGCCGGGGCATTCGGGTCATCACTGAATTGGTGTTGAACCACACCTCGGACCAGCACCCCTGGTTCCGCCGGGCGCGACTGGCCAAGCCCGGCTCCGCCGAACGGGAGTATTATGTCTGGAGCGATTCTCCCAAGAAATACGCGGGCACGAGGATTATCTTCAAGGACTTCGAGACAGCCAATTGGACCTGGGATTCGGTGGCTGGGGCGTATTTCTGGCATCGCTTCTATGCGCACCAGCCGGACCTGAATTTCGACACCCCCCGCGTGGCGGCCGAACTTCTGCACGTGGTGGACTTCTGGCTCCGCATGGGGGTGGACGGGTTGCGGCTTGACGCTGTGCCGTACCTCTACGAACGCGAGGGGACCAACTGCGAGAACCTGCCCGAGACCTTTGCCCTGCTCAAAAAACTGCGCGCCCATGTGGACACGAAGTATCCCGGGCGCATGCTTCTGGCCGAGGCCAACCAGTGGCCCGAGGACGCCGCCCGCTATTTTGGCGCTGGCGACATCTGCCACATGACCTTCCACTTCCCGCTCATGACGCGCCTGTTTGTGGCGCTGGAAATGGAGGACCGCACCCCCATCGTGGACATTCTTGAGCAGACCCCGGACATTCCGGAGAACTGCCAGTGGGCCATTTTTTTGCGCAACCACGACGAGCTGACCCTGGAGATGGTCTCCGAGGAAGAGCGCGACTTCATGTACCAGGTCTACGCCCGCGACAGGCGCGCGCGCATCAATCTGGGCATCCGCCGCCGTTTGGCGCCGCTCCTGCACAACGACCGCCGGAAAATTGAGCTGATGAACGTGCTGCTCATGACCATGCCTGGTTCTCCCGTCATCTATTATGGCGATGAAATCGGCATGGGCGACAACTACTACCTGGGCGACCGCAACGGCGTGCGCACGCCAATGCAATGGAGCCCGGACAAAAACGCCGGGTTCTCCCGTGTCAATCCACAGCAACTGTATCTCCCCGTGGTCATCGACCCGGAATACCACCACCAGTCCGTGAACGTGGAAAACCAACAGCGCAACCCGTCCTCGCTTCTCTGGTGGATGAAGCAGCTCATCGCCCTGCGCAAGCGTCGCCAGGAATTGGGGCGCGGCAGCATGCGCTTCGTGCGGCAGGACTCCTCCAAAGTGCTCGCCTATCTCCGCGAACATGGGCAGGACTGTCTTCTTGTGGTGGCGAACCTCTCACGCCATGCCCAGGTCGCCAGGCTGGACCTCTCGGCCCACGCCGGAAGCGTCCCGGTCGAGGTCTTCGGCCGTGCGCGTTTTCCGGTCATCACAAGCGACCTCTATTCGCTGCCCCTGGCTCCTCATGGCACGTATATTCTGGAAATGTGCGGAACGCAGAGACCCGAAGCACCACCTCCGGTCCAGCGGATGCGCTGCCATGAAGGGAACGGGAACTGGCGTTTTCTCGATGCCGGGCAGAAGGCCCTTCTTCAGGGAACCATTCTCCCGCAGTATCTTCGCCAGCGGTCCGGGCGGACGGGGACCAGCAGGGCGGTCGCCTCGGTCAAGCTGCTCGACGCCTTGCCCGTGGGCACAACGCGCTCGCCTTCCTGGCTCTGCGTGCTGGAAGTGAAACTGGACTGCGGCGGCACAGAAAACCGGACGTTGCTCCTATCCATTGCGGATCCGGACCAGGCGCGCGGGATTGTTTTGGAACACCCGGAACGCTATATTTGCACCCTCAGCGGACCACGCCCCCGCGCGAAAACCTTGAGCGCCGCACCCAGCGAAGCGCCCCCACGCGAAGCGGCCTTGGTGGAAGGCGTCGATGAGCGGCAGGCGCATGCCGGGCTTCTTAAATTTTTCACCCAGAACCTCCACGTCCGGGGGCTCCATGGTGAATTCCGCATACTCCGCGGCAAGCGCAGCAAGGTCATTCGGGAGCTGTCGGCCAGCAAATCTGATGCGGAAAGAATATCGGAAAATTCGGAAAACCTGCTCATCGTGTATGGGGGGCGGGCGCTGCTGAAGATCTTCCGGCACATTGCGGAGGGCGGCAACTCTGACCTTGAGGTGCTGCGCCATCTCACGGAAGTCGCAGCATTTCCCCACACTCCGCAATTTTTCGGCGCACTCCACTATGCGCGGCCAGGGCACGAGCCCATGGTCTTGGCCATGCTGCGCCAATACGTGCCGAGCAAATCCACGGCCTGGGACTTGTGCGCCACTGCGCTGGGCCTCTATTTTCACCAGGTTTTGGCCGCGCAAAAGGCGCCGCCTTCAAGAATCTCAATGGCCGCCTTTGTCTCCGGCGCGGAGGAGGTCTCGGCTGACGCGGCGGCTCCAGATGAGGCCTCCCTGGCGCTCATGGAAATGATAGGACGGCGCACGGCGGAAATGCATACGGCCCTGGCGAGGAAAACAGAGGCCCCGGCTTTTGCCCCGGAGCCTTTTGACAAGAGCTACCGGCGCGCGGTGTTCCAGGATGTGTTCGGAAAAGCCCGGCGCATTTTGGACAAGCTGGAGCAGGCTCTGCCTCGCTTAAAGCCCGCGCTGGGCCAACAGGCGGCGCAAGTCCTGACCCACCGTGACCGGCTTGCCGCGACGCTGCAAATGTTTCGCGACACGTCCGTCAAGGGCCTCAAAACCAGAGTCCATGGCGAATACACCCTGCGGCATCTGCTCTTCACCGGGCACGACTTCATGATCGTGGACTTCGAGGGCCGCGCGATGCGTTCTCTTTCGGCCCGCAAGCTCAAACGCTCCCCGCTGCGTGACGTTTCCGATCTGTTGAATTCCTTGTCCCGCCTGTCGGAAGCGGCCCTGAACACCCACGCGTTGTTGCGCCGGGCGGATGAAGAGCAACTGCGGCCCTGAGCGGAACACTGGCGCATGCGCATGGGCGGGCAGTTTCTGCGCAGCTATCTGGCGACTGCGGGAGACGCTGCCTTCCTGCCTCAGGGGCAATCAAACCTCCATCTTGTTTTGACGACTTTCTTGCTCGATCAGACCATTGTGGAACTCGGCCAAGTCCTGGAAGCATGGAGCGACATGCCAGAATCGGAGCAGGAACGCTCCGGCCTGTCCAGCCTGCTCCGAAACATCGGCTGGTTGCTGGAAAATCCGGTTTATCCGGAAAAGGAGATCCAGACATGAAGGATTGGACGCAACTCCTGCGATCACGCGAGTTCCGAGCCTTGCTCGTAGCCCAGCGCAAACTTCTGATGCTCGACTATGACGGCACCCTGGCTCCTTTCACTGTGGAACGGCAAAAAGCCGCCCCTTACCCCGGCGTGCGGCAAATGCTGAACGGATTGGCGCAAAAGCCTGGGTGGCGCGTGGTCATTGTCTCCGGACGTTCCGCACTCGAGGTGTCGGGCTTGCTTGGGGCGGAAAAAAATGTGGAGATCATCGGCTGTCATGGCGGTGAGTTTTTGGATGCAGCGGGGCAGCTGGTGCGCAAGGATCTCGGCGCCGGCCACGTGAAAGCATTGGCTGACGCGCGCTTTTGGGCCGAGGGACAGGGACTTGGCGATGTGCTGGAAGAAAAGCATGGCTGTCTGGTCATCCATGTCCGTGGTTTCACGCCTCCCCGCGCCGCGGAAATCGTTGCGGAGGCCAGCCGAGCCCTTGGTCTCATTGGCCGTCCGGCGGACGCTGAAATTCTGCTGTTCAACGGAGGGGTGGAATTACGGCCCGCAGCCTTTAACAAGGGCCGTGTGGTGAAGATGCTGCTGGCCGAGGAAACACTCCGCTATGGCGTGCATTTGGCCGCGGCTTTCCTGGGCGACGATCTGACGGACGAGGACGCCTTTGCGGCCTTGAGCGGATTGGGGCTCTGCATCCTGATGGGCCGTAAGCGCAGAAAAAGCCAAGCCAGCTATTTGCTCAGGCCGCCCGGCGAATTGATAGAGTTCCTGCAGTCCTGCCTGATGACCCGGTCCGGGCCGCGAAACACGGCAAGGTCTGCGAACTCCACGCTGGCGTCGGCCCCAGGGCCGGAGGCTCAACCCCGGCTGCGCGGAAGGCTCATTGTTGTCTCGAACCGGCTCCCGGTGACCCTCGTGCGCCAGGGGAACGACTGGACCGTCAAGGCCGGAGCAGGCGGTCTGGTCACAGCCCTCGCCCCTGTGCTGCGCGACCGCGGCGGGCTGTGGGTGGGCTCCTCCGGCCAGGTGGGAGAGGGCGACCCCACGGCGCCCTTTGCGGAGTTCTCCAAAGAGGCCGGCTATGGTCTTCTGCCCATCGAATTGACCGAGTCCGAGCACCGCAACTATTATGAGGGCTTCTCCAACGAGATCATCTGGCCTCTGTTCCACGACTTCCAGTCGCGCTGCAATTTTGTGCCGGAATACTGGACCAGTTATCTGGAGGTGAATGGGAGGTTCGCACACACCGTAGCCGGAAATTCCCGTCAGGACGACTATGTCTGGATCCACGACTACCACCTCATGCATGTGGCCCAATGCCTCAAAGAGCAGGGCGCGAAGCGGCGGTGCGGATTTTTCCTGCACATCCCCTTCCCGGCACCGGATATCTTCCTCAAACTGCCGTGGCGCAAGCAGGTGCTTCTGGCGCTCTTGGAGCATGACCTGGTGGGCTTCCAAACCCTGGGCGACCGCAAAAATTTCGAGCGGTGTCTGCGGGTGCTTTTTCCCCGCACAGAGATCTGGGGGCGTGGCTCCGTCATCACCGTGGGGGTCAATGGGAGAAACGTGCGCCTCGGCACCTTCCCCATCAGCATCGACCACGCTGCCTTTGCCAAGCTTGCAGCCAAACGGGAAACCACGGTGGAGGTGGCCAAGATCCGGGCGGCAATCAATGGGCGCACGCTTGTTCTGGGCGTGGACAGGCTGGACTACTCCAAGGGCATTCCGCAACGGCTGGAGGCCATTCGCAACGCCTTGACCCGCTATCCCTCCATGCGCGAACACATCACCTACATCCAGGTATTGGTGCCCAGCCGGGAAGGCGTGGGCGAATACCAGGAGCTCAAGAACGAAATTGAACGGCTGGTGACCCAGATCAACGGGGAGTTCACCGTGGCGGGCTGGGTGCCCATTCATCATCTCTACCGCAATCTTGATCGCCCGGAGCTCGTGGCCCACTACCGGGCGGCGGACATCGCCATGGTCACCCCCCTGCGCGACGGCATGAACCTGGTGGCCAAAGAGTATTGCTCCAGCAACGTCAACGAGGACGGCGCGCTCATCTTGAGCGAATTTGCCGGAGCCGCGGCGCAGTTCCAAAGACTGGGCGTGTTTCTCGTGAACCCCTATGACATCGAGGAAGTGGCCGATGCGCTCCATGCCGCCTGCCAACTGCCGCTCTTGGAGCGCAAAATGCGCATGCACAAGCTGCGTGAGAATGTCCGGCGCAATAACATCACCGGCTGGGTGGATTCCTTCCTGGGCGCGGCGTTTTCATTGACCCTTGAGGACGTTACCTCGTTGGAAACAGTGCAGTTCCATGAAAAAAAGCCCCTTGCCCCGACATTTGAGGACGCTGAAGTGGGCGCAGGGGCCGCTGCCGTTGTGCAGAACGGATTGGGAGCGGGTGAGACGCGCACGAAATGAGTTCGGCTGACGCCGCAGCGGAACGAACCGGACGTGGCGCGGAAGGCGGACGGCCTCGCCTGCGGCCACGCCAGTTGCCACGGCTGTGCTGTTCGCAAAAAATACCGTTCAGCAATCCTCCAAAAGATGTTTGAAATGGACGGGGGATTGTGCAACAGTCTTAATTTTTGACATTGGCGAATTGTAAAGTATGAGTTGAATTCAGAGGAAGCACAAAGAGCAGCCCGGCCAGTGCGTTTTGCGGTGCGCAAGCCCCTGGGCATGGCACTGGCCCCGTCACCTTCTCACAAGGAGCGCCCTATGGCCCCCGTTGTGTCCCGCCTTGAAGTCCTTTCGCCCCTTTCCGGGGTGCTTGTCCCGCTTGAGACCGTGCCGGACCCCGTGTTCGCGCAGAAAATGGCCGGAGATGGCATCTCGATAGACCCCACCTCCTGCGAAATTTTGGCCCCTGTGGCCGGGGTGGTGACACAACTGCACGAGGCGCATCATGCCCTGGCCATCATGTGCGGCGGGGTGGTAATCCTGATCCACATCGGCATCGACACGGTGCTGCTCCGGGGGCAGGGCTTCACGCCCATGGTGAACAAGGGCGACACCGTGCGCGCCGGGCAGCCGCTTCTGTCCTTTGACGCGGACTTTGTGGCGGGCAAGGCCAAGAGTCTGCTCACGCAGATTGTTGTGGCGAACGGCGAAAGCGTGCGGAGCATGACAACCGCCACCGGCCTGGTGCGCGCCGGGCAGGACGTTATTCTGACCCTGGAGCTGGCGGACGCGCCGCAGGCAGGCGCCGGGCCGTCCCAAACTTCCGGCGAGGCGGTGCTCTCCGCCCCTGTGAACCTGCCCAACCCTTCGGGGATGCACGCCCGGCCCGCCGCTGTCCTGGCCGCCAAGGCCAAGACCTACAGCGCAACTCTCCGGCTTCAGCGCGGGACCGACGAGGTGAACGCCAAGAGCATGCTGGCCATTATGGGGCTGTCGCTGCGCAAGGGCGAGGCCGTGCGCATCAAGGCCATGGGTTCAGACGCCGTGGTTGCTGCGGCTGCACTGGCGGAACTCTTGGCCGAAGGCTGCGGGGAAAAGGCCGTGGAGGCCCCGGCGGTGGAGACGGCTCCCGCGTCCGCACCGGCCGCGACCCCGCGCGACGCCAAGGAGTTCGCGGGCGTTCCGGCCTCGCCTGGGCTGGCCGTGGGCCGTGTGCAGCAGTACCGCCCCGGGGACATAGAGGTGCAAGAACAGGGGACTGGCCAGGCCGAAGAACTGATACTCTTGCAGGCTGCCCTGAGCATGGCCCGTCAGCAGGTGGACATTGCCCGACGCCAGGCCACGGACGATAGCAAGGTCCAAATTCTGGGCGCACACTTTGAACTCTTGGATGATCCCGAACTCACGGGCCTGGCTGCGGCGGGGCTTGAGGGCGGCAAAAGCGCGGCCTACGCTTGGCGCGAGGCCTTCACCCATTACGCGGCCCAGCTGGAGGCCCTGAACAACCCGCTGCTGCGCGAGCGCGCAGGGGATATCCGCGACGTGGGCCGCCGGGTGCTGGTTCTCTTGGCGGGCGCTGGCGCAACCAAGGCCCGGGTGGTGACCCAGGCCGAGACCATCCTCATCGCCGAGGAGTTGAGCCCCTCGGACACCGCCGCCCTTGACCGGACCAAGGTCCTCGGCTTCTGCGCCACCACGGGCGGAGCCACCAGCCATGCGGCCATTCTGGCCCGCTCCCTGGGCATCCCGGCCATCTTCGGCATGGACGAGGCCGCGCTGGCCCTGGCGGACGGCACCCTCGTGCTGCTGGACGGCGACCGGGGCATCCTGCGCCGCGATCCAGACGAGGAGGAGCTGGCCAAGGCCAAACAGCACAGGGCCGAGCACGCCGCACAACGCGAACAGGAACTGGCCGCCGCGGGCAAGCCCGCCGTGACCACGGACGGGCATACCATTGAGGTGGCGGCAAATATCCGCAACGCCCAGGAGGCCCGCGACGCGGTTGCGGGCGGTGGCGACGGCGTGGGGCTCCTGCGCTCCGAGTTTTTGTTCGACAAGCGGGACAGCGCGCCCGACGAAGAAGAGCAATACAAGGCCTATGCCGCCGTGGCAGAGGCCCTGGGCCCGCAACGGCGGATGATCATCCGCACCCTGGACGTGGGCGGGGACAAGCCGTTGTCCTACCTGCCCATGCCGCGCGAGGACAATCCCTTCCTGGGCGTGCGCGGAATCCGCCTCTGCCTGGAGCAGCCGGAGCTCTTCCGCACCCAGTTGCGCGCCATTCTGCGCACCGCGCCCGGCAGCAACCTGCACATCATGTTCCCCATGATCGCCAGCCTGGACGAACTGCGCGCCGCCAAGGGGCACTTGGCAGAGGAGGCGGTGGCTCTTGGGCTCAGCGCCAAGCTGGGCATCATGATCGAGGTTCCTTCGGCAGCGCTGCTGGCCGATGTTTTGGCCCCGGAGGTGGACTTCTTCTCCATCGGCTCCAACGACCTGACCCAATACACCCTGGCCATGGACCGCGGCCACCCCAAGCTCGCCAAGCAGGCCGATGCAGTGCACCCGGCGGTGCTTCGGCTCATGGCCATGACGGCGGAAGCCGCGCACCGGCACGGCAAATGGGTGGGAATTTGCGGCGGCGTGGCCTCGGATGTGCTGGCCGTACCCCTGCTCCTCGGCCTGGGGATGGACGAGCTGTCCGTGTCCGTGCCGAGCATTTCGGCGGTGAAGGCTGCCGTGGGCCGGGCGTCGCTGGCCGAATGCCGGTCCCTGGCGGCGGAGGTGCTGAAAATGTCTACCGCCGCCGAGGTCCGGGCGCGTCTTGCCGCGCTGGCGCAGTAACCCTGCCCCACGCCCATACAGGAGTCGAATATGTTCAAGAATCTCTTCTCATTCCTGCAAAAGATCGGCAAATCGCTCATGCTTCCGGTGGCGGTGCTGCCCGTGGCCGGGTTGCTGCTGGGCATCGGCGCGGCCAACTTCGAATGGATACCGTCGATCCTGTCCGCCCTGATGAAGAACTCCGGCGATGTCATCTTCGGCAACCTGCCGCTCATCTTTGCCATCGCCGTGGCCCTGGGCTTCACGAACAACGACGGCGTTTCCGCCATTGCAGCGGCCATCGGCTACGTGGTGCTCCTGGCCACCCTGGGGGTCATGGCCACGGTTTGGGGGGCGCAAGCCACACCCATCATGGGCATCAAGTCCATTCAGACCGGGGTGTTCGGCGGCATCCTGGCCGGTGGGCTGGCGGCGGCCATGTTCAACCGCTTCTACCACATCAATCTTCCTGCCTACTTAGCCTTTTTCGCGGGCAAACGCTTCGTGCCCATCATCACGGCCGTGGCGGCCATCCTGCTCGGCGTGGTGCTCTCCGTTGTCTGGCCTCCGGTGCAAAGCGGCATCAACGCCTTTTCGCACTGGGCCGCGGTGAGCGACCCGCGCACGGCGGCCACGCTGTACGGCTTTGTGGAACGTCTGCTCATCCCCTTTGGCCTGCACCACATTTGGAACGTGCCCTTCTTTTTCGAAATGGGCAGTTATACCGATGCCTCGGGCGTTGTGGTGCACGGAGACATCAACCGCTTCTTCGCGGGCGATCCCACGGCGGGCGTTCTGGCCGGGGCCTTCCTGTTCAAGATGTTCGGTCTGCCTGCGGCGGCCATCGCCATGTGGCACAGCGCCAAGCCGGAAAGCCGTGTGGCCGTGGGCGGGCTGATGATCTCTGCGGCGCTCACCTCGCTGCTCACCGGCATAACCGAACCCATTGAGTTCTCATTTCTTTTTGTTGCCCCGGTGCTGTACCTGCTGCACGCGATCCTGGCGGCGTCCACGCAGTTTGTGGCCAATACCCTGGGCATGCACATGGGCTTTACGTTTTCCCAAGGCGGCATCGATTTCCTGGTCTTCAACGCCCTGGGCAAGTTCAGCCAGAAGTGGTGGCTGGTGCTCGTCGTCGGGCCGATTTACGCCGTCATCTACTACGCGGTGTTCCGGGTGGCCATCCGGTGGCTGAACCTCAAGACTCCTGGCCGCGAAGATGCCGGAGCGGCGCAGGCCGCGCTTCCCGCGGACGAACACAGCCGCGCCCTGGACCTCGTGCTGGCCTTTGGCGGCCGCAACAACATCGCGAGCCTGGACGCCTGCATCACCCGCCTGCGCGTGCAGGTTGGCAACCCCGCCCTCGTGGACGAGCGCCGGCTTAAGGCACTGGGCGCCACGGGGGTCATGATGGTGGGCGACGGCGTGCAGGCCATCTTCGGCCCGGCGTCCGGGAATCTCAAGACGGACATGGAGGAGTATCTGCTGACCGCCGGACCGGAAGCCGATGGCGCCGCCGGCGCTGCCACTGCCGAACCGGGAGCGGCGACCTTTCCGGCGGGGGCCCCGGCTGCCACCTTGCAATCCGAACCAGACGAGGCGAGCCTGTCAACGGATGCCGCGAAGATGCTTGAGGCTCTGGGAGGCAGCGCCAATGTGCTACAGCTTGCGCCGGTGGCGTTCTCGCGCCTGCGCGTGGAGCTGGCCGATGCCAGCCGCTTCGACCTGGAGGCGGCCAAGCGGGCCGGAGTGGCGGCGGTGATGCAGGCAGGGCCCGGCGTGTTGCACCTCATCGTGGGGCAAAGGGCCGTGCGGCTGGCCCAGGCCATGCGTTAACGGTACGGCATACACGCCGTGCGCCGGTGCGCAGTCCGGAGAGCAACGGCATGGCAGAGGCCTTTGTGAACACTTTCAAGCGGGATTATGTGCGTGTCCACGCCCGTCCCGATGCGGCAACGGTTCTGGCCCAGCTTCCCGGCTGGTTCGAGGACTACAACGAGAGGCACCCCCACAAGGGGCTGCGGATGAAATCGCCCAGGGAATTCATCCGCTCGTCAGCAACCGCAGGGTGTCCGGTTTAGCCGGGGCAACCCCACCGCTCCCGGGCCTTTTCGGCAGAGTCTTTTGCGCGTGGCGCTATTTGTCGCTCCACTCCAACTCCAGCGCCGCCAGCTCCTCCGGCGAAAACGCCGGGGAGTCCAGCAGGCCCGCGCGCCTGCGCTGGGAAAACATCTCGTAGAGGATGACCGCCGCGGCCACGGAGACGTTCAGGCTCTGCACCATGCCCTGCATGGGTATGTACAGCTCCTGCGCCACCTGTTCGATGAGCTCCGGCCCGGCCCCGCGGTGTTCGTTGGACAAGATCACCGCCGTGGGCCTGGTGAAGTCGAAATCGTACAGCGGCCTGGCCGAAGCGGAAAACCCGGTGCGGATGACCTGGACCCCGGCCTGGGCAAACCCGGCCAGCATCTCCGGGGCGCTGTCGTGGCACACGCGCTCCACCCATTTTTTAGCCGAGGCCGAGGACTTCTTGCCCAGCTCGGGCCACTTTTCCGTGGTGTAGTACAGGTGCACGCGGAACAGGCCGAAGGCGTCGCAACTGCGCAGAATGGCCGAGACGTTGTGCGGGTCCCAGATGTTGTCCATGACCAGGGTGACGTCCTTCTGACGGCGCGACAGGACGGTCTTGATGCGCTCGGTGCGCTCTGGTGTGATGAATCCTCGCATGGGCGGGCTTCTACCCGACACCGGCCCCCGGCGCAAGCCCGCCGCGCCCCCGCCCTTCAGGCCGTTGTTGACTTTTTGCCCGCTTATGCGAATAACCTGAAAGACAAAGCGGAGTATCTGCGTCAGGAGGAAACCATGCGCGCGCTCGTCGCCGAAGATGAATTTCTGGGCCGGAAGGTGCTTTCGGTTTTCCTGAACACCCTGTTCGAGGTGGATGTCGTGGTCAATGGCGTTGAGGCGGTCGAGGCCTTCAAGCTGGCGCACGAGGAAGGCAGGCCCTACGATCTGCTGCTCATGGACATAATGATGCCGGAAATGGACGGACTGGAGGCGCTGGGCCGCATACGCGCCATGGAGCAGGCCACGCCCGCCCGCCCCCGCGTGAAGGTGCTCATGACAACCGCGCTCGACGATCCCAAAACCGTCATCCGCTCCTTTCACGACGGCGAGGCCTCCGGCTACATCGTCAAGCCCGTGCGCAAGGACAAGCTCTTCGAGGAGCTAAAGAAACTCGGCTTCATCGTCGAATAACCCCAGCACGAGGACCACTGCTTGTCAGACGCCCTAGCCGAGGAATTCTTCGCTGAAGTCAGCGACAAATATTATCCCCAGGTGCTGGAAGGCCTGGAGCGTCTTGGGGCGGGCGAGGTGGCCGAAGGCATAGAAATTCTGGCCCGGCCGCTGCATACCATCAAGGGCGTCACCGGGTTCATGCCCGGGTTCGAGGCCGCCAGCCAGTTCACCCACAAGGTGGAAAGCTTTCTGAAAAAGCTGCAGGCGGGGACGCTTGAGCACAGCGCGGACAACATCTCCCTCGCCGGGCACGGGGTCAACTCCGTGTTCGCCGTCATTGAGCAAATACGCGACCAGGGCGCGCCGGACATGGCCGAAATAGAGGCCGTGTGCGAGGTGCTCCTGGCCGCTTCCGGCGAGGGGCAGGCCCAGGCCCAGGGCGCCCAGGCCAAATGTCTTGCCGTGGAGCCGGCCCCCGCGGCCACGGTGCTGCGCGTGCTCTGCCCGCGCATCCACATGAAAAGCCAGGCCGACCAGATCGTCGGGGCCATTCTGGCCCTGCCGCAAACCACTGCGGTCGTCCTCGACGTGAGCGCCGCGAAAAGCTTCGGCTCCGGCGTGTGGGAAGACATCGCCGCCCTGTGCGGCATGTGGACCATCGGCGTGCGCGGGCTCTCCGGCGCCTGCCGCGAGAACTTCTACGCCTGGGACTTCGACACGCTCATCAAGCCCGTGCCGGATGGCGCCGTGCCGGATGGCGCCGTGCCGGAAGGCGAAGTGCCGGAAGGAGCAGCCCGGTGAGGAACCACATCCGCCAGTGCATTTCCCCGCTTGAGGAAAAGATCCTCCTGCTCGAAAACGGCAGGCCCACCGCCAACGACGTGACCCACGTGCTGGAGGCCCTGGGGCTGACGCACCTCAAGCTGGCCTC
>Ga0209373_10003281_pt1 | contig 15178 bp, 15 predicted proteins | sample Higcelweek5metaG_FD_187173 | JGI IMG/M metagenome (GOLD analysis project Ga0209373, IMG submission 187173) | Freshwater pond sediment microbial communities from the University of Edinburgh, under environmental carbon perturbations - High... | ecosystem: Environmental > Aquatic > Freshwater >...
GCCGAAAGCGGCACACCCAACGAGTTGAAGCAAAAGAAAGGGGTGTTCTTAAAAATGGCACAAAGGCAAATGGCAGTGTAACAACTAAATGATCAAGGCAGTGGCGACAAACAATTAAATGTGAGTTGCCACTGCTTTCTTTAAAAACCAACTATTATAGATGCTCTAATGATTGCTCTTTTATTTCATAAAGCACTTTATTTTATTTCTTTCACCAACTCGGCATCTTTGAGAATATACATCATGTGATTCGGATCACCTTTATTGATTTTCAAAATGCCTTTTAGTTCGATGTATTTGTCGGTGCGCAAATGTTTGAAGTAAGTTTGTTGTGTTTTTGTCCAAATTTCCATTACCGTCTCTGGCCCGGCACCATTGCAGAAAAAGCACATATTCGAAGGGGTTTCCGAGAGTGCAAAAAGTTGAGCTGTTCCATCAATAGGCACATAAAATCCTTTGATTGCAATGGTTTTACCATTTAATGCATTTACTTCTTTACTGAACTTCGGCAATTTGAAGGTTCCACCCATTGAAGGAATATAAGCCGAATACCACGAAACTTTGGCCAGTTGATTCCATGTTATAGCTTGTTGTCCGAAGCTAAGGTTGGCAATTAGTACAGCTGCAACAGTCAATAGTTTTCTCATTCGTCAAGGGTTTTTGAAAGGTTGGTACGCATAGATTTTATAGCAGGAATAACAGAAGCGGTAAATCCGATTAATAAACTCATACCCAGTAGAATCAGATTTGTCCCAAGATTAGTATAATTATTAAATCCGTAGTGAAAATTGCTTTCTGAATAGATAGATATAAAAAATGATGCACAGATACTCAATAAATATCCTGTAATAAAACCCACAAATGAAATGGTCAGTCCTTCCAATAAAACCAGACTGAAAACGGTTCTTTTTCGTCCGCCTAAAACACGTATTAGTGCCAGTTCATATTTCCGTTCTTTCATCGAATTGTACAGAGAAATAAAAATACTGAATGCCGAAATTAGCATAATCAGGTAGGCAATTAGGTTTGCAGACTCTATGCCAATGCCCATTAAAGAGTACAGTCTATTCATCTCAATTACAGGCGAAGCTGCCTGCATATTGGTATTTTGATTTATCTGGCGAGGCAGCGTAACTGCTGCCATAGGATTACGATAAAAAACCAACAATGCTGTAATTTCTTTGTCAGCAGCTTCCGCATCAGTGTCATCATGCTGATGTTCGTTGTGGTCATGCTGGGCACAATGTTCATCGTGGTCTTCATCATGCTCTCCTTGGTGTGCATCATCATTTTCAGTACCATGATGATGAGACCCATGAATTTGCCACACACTACTTACATTGGTCAGTATGAGTTGGTCTAACACACTATTTGAAGGCGCATATATTCCACTTACCATATACTGAGATTCGTTGTGTACATCATTGCTTTCAGCCATAAAACCATGAACTCCGGCAAATTTGTCTCCAATTTTCAGACCGCTCTCCATTGCTACTTTTGCCCCTATGCTTACTTCCATGTCGGCTTTCCATAGTTTGCCAACGGCAAGTTTTGCATCGTAAATCATCGGATAATCGTGGGTTGTACCTACAATCCGAAATCCTTTGAAATTATCGCCTAGAGCCAAAGGAATTGTTTTTTTTACTAAGGGATTTTTGCTGATTTGCTCCGCTTCGCTCAGTTTGATATTTCCAGTCGGGTAATCCACCTGATAAATGCTTGACAATATGAGCTGCAATGGACTTCCTTTTGCTCCAACCACCAGATTGATATTGGCCGCATTTCTTTCAAGATGTTGTTCGGTTTGTTTTTCGAGTATCAGCACAAATGAAATAATAAAAATACCGGTAGCCACTAATAATATATTCAGCATTGCATTGAGCGGTTTTGCCCGTAAGTTCTTCCATGTTAATTGTAATATATTCATTGTTTTGCCGTGTTCAAATTTAGTTGATTCTCGAATAAAGGAGAAAGCCGCTGGTCGTGCGTTACTACCAGAAGTATTGTATTATTCCGACTTGCTTCTGCGCATAACAGCTCAATGGCTTCTTTACAATGTTTGTCGTCTAAGCTTGATGTCGGTTCATCTGCCAATAATAGCGAAGGTGCATTTATAACAGCTCTGGCTATGGATAGTCGTTGCTGTTCTCCCTGACTCAAGCTGTTTATGGGCGATTTGAATTTATCGTCAAGATGCAATCTCCCGAGTACATCCAATACTTCTTTATCTGTTATTTTCCTGTCAACCAAGTATCTTGCTAATTTTAAATTTTCTGCAACGTTGAGTGAACGGATGAAATGGTGTTTCTGAAATACAATGCCAATCTCATTTCCTATGTATTTATCAGCCTCGGAAATAGCAAGTTTGCTAATGTCAACATTGTTTATAACTATTTCGCCTACTGCTGGTTTCAGTAACCCTGCCACTAAATGCAGGAAAGTAGTTTTCCCACAGCCTGACTCTCCTTTTATTAGCCATTGGTCGGCTTCCCGACAAATTATATCGGGAAAAACAAAACTATTGTTTGCATTATATGAATAATGCAGATTCTTTACTACTATCATATTTTTTATTTGGACATTGCAAAAGTAAGAATAATTATCTATCTTTGCAACATTGTTTCATTTGCAATTTTATTGCAAATGTGTAATAATTCTAAAATAAGCTGAAAATAAATCAATAATGGAGACGCTAATGGATGAAAACCGAATTCCTGTGACCATAATAACCGGTTTTTTAGGTTCCGGTAAAACCACTTTACTCAACAATTTGATAAAAAAATATACGGATAAGAAGTTTGCTATTATCGAAAACGAATTTGGTTCGATAGGGATTGATGGCGCACTTATATTGGGTAAAGGCGAGAATATTTTTGAGCTGAACAATGGCTGTATTTGCTGTTCGCTGAATGACGATTTCTATACAACAATCAGGAAATTGCTCGACAGCGAATTGGAATTCGATCATTTACTGGTAGAAACAACCGGGATTGCTAACCCCGACTCAGTTATAAATGCTTTCCTGCTTTCGGAGGAAATTGTAGAACGTTTTATTATCGATAGTGTCATTTGTGTTGTTGATGCCGAAAACATGGAAGATATGATGGCGATTCAGCCCGAGGTAATGAAGCAATTAGCTGTTGCCGATATGGTGCTAATAAATAAAACCGATTGTGTACAAGTTAATTATGTGCAGCAATTGAAAAATATGGTTAGTGGATTCAATCAAACAGCTTCGATTTATCCCGTTCGACAAGCCGAGATTTCAGAAATAGAGGTGCTGGATAATTTTACTTTTGCTCCCGAATCGGTGGAAAAGGTAATACACAAATTTATAAAAGTCAGTTCATTGACCGCACAAAATGCAGAACCAACATCGCTTCTTGCGAATAATAAAGATCATCATCACAAACACGATATATCCTCAGTTGGTTTTCATCTCGATGGAAGTTTCAATTTTGATCGATTTAGCCTTTGGATACAAAATTTTATGTATCTGAATGGTGAAACCATTTTTCGTGTGAAAGGCATTCTCAGCTTTGACGGAATGCCTGAAAAATTCACTTTTCAGGTTGTACGAACTACCTATCTTTTTGATTATAACGATAACTGGAATAGTGAAAGCCGTTACATCAAAATCATTTTTATCGGTAAAAATATAAATGCAACTATATTAGAATCAAATCTTAAAGATATGTTAGTTTCTCAGCAGGATGGTCTTGTTGAAAGTTCAGAGAAATAAGACCTTAGGTGAGATGGCATTAATAAATTGCTGTTTTTCTCTACAAATTTAATCACAATTAAAATTATTTTAAAATGGAATTTCAAAATTTATTTTTCGGAGTATTAGCCATGTTGGGCTATGTTATATTACAATCGTTATTTATTTTAGGAGTAAGAATTGCCGCTGATGGTGAAACAGTAATACTTCCCAATGGAAAAGAAAAGGACAGTGAAATGATACTGTACCCTTTGCTAAAATTCTTAAGTAGAACAAAAAAAGTACCTGTTTACTATATAGGAATACAACTGGAGGACTTGCTAAAACAGATTAAGAGAGGAAATCCTGAATTTAACTTCTCAGTAAATGGAGAAATGATTCATTTGAACGACAGTGATAACATGAAGTCGTTCGAAGATGCTTTATATCATCTGAATCCACGTGTTTTAATTGAATACAATAAGGATAACACGTTTAGATTATACATCATCGACGAGGTTTTTGTTGTCAATAAATATCTACGAAAGCCAATCATTCAGTGTCCGATTTGTATGTCATCCTATTGGAGTATTCTTAGCTATTGGATACCAATGATTTATTTGTTCGGAACTCCTCAATGGCTTTTTTACCTCGGTTTTGCCAATATCTGTATATTGGCTTCGCTTAACTGGTTGATATGGATGAAGGGAAATGCAGCAAGAGCTCAACTACTAAAACGTTAATTTAAAAATAGATATGCAAAAAAATAAAATACCTGTTACCGTGCTGAGTGGATTTCTTGGCGCGGGTAAAACCACATTACTTAACCACATACTCAATAATCGTCAGAATATGAAAGTGGCGGTGATTGTGAACGATATGAGCGAAGTGAATATTGATAGTCAGTTGGTGGAAAATGAGACTGTACTATCCCGAACTGAAGAAAAATTGGTGCAAATGAGCAATGGTTGTATTTGCTGTACCTTGCGCGACGATTTGGTGCAGGAAGTATATAAATTGGCCGAAAACGGTAAATTTGATTACTTGCTGATAGAAGGAACCGGCATTGCCGAGCCATTACCCATAGCGCAAACTTTCAGTTATCCATTTGAAGACGCAGGCATCGATTTGACAAAAATAACCCGACTCGATACTCTGGTAACTGTAATAGATGCCCTGAATTTTGACCACGACTATATGTCATACGATTTACTTGCGGACAGGGAATTAGTCGAAGAAGAGGATGAAAGAACCATTGTAGATTTATTGACCGATCAGGTTGAATTTGCGAATATTATTATTATCAACAAAGCAGATTTGTCATCGCCCTACAAGCTGGAAGAAATGAAGAGGGTATTACGAAGGTTAAACCCCGAAGCCAGAATAATTACGAGTACTTACGGTAAAGTTGATCCCTCGGAAATTTTGAATACAGGCTTGTTCGATTTTGATAAAGCCTCCAATAGTGCTGGATGGCTCAAGGAGTTGGAAACGGAACATATCCCTGAAACGGATGAATATGGTATAGGTTCATTTGTGTACCGAACACATCGGCCGTTTCATCAGGGGCGTTTCGAATCATTCATCTACGATAATTGGCCAAACAGCATTTTGCGAAGTAAAGGTTTTTTCTGGTTCGGAACTCAACCCAACGATGCACTGCTTTGGAGTCAGGCTGGTCGCATGTCTAACATACAGAAAGCCGGTTCCTGGTGGGCGGCTTTCTCTATCAAAGAGCGGAATCAGCATCCTTCTTTTCAGGCTAATGAAGAGTACATTATGAGAAAATGGGACAAACGTTTTGGTGACCGACTCAACGAAATAGTCCTTATCGGACAGGATATGAATGAAAAGAAAATTTGTGATGAGTTGGACAAATGTCTTTGCACTGACGAAGAATTGAAATTGTTGAATTTGTAAATATATTGAATATGGAAACATGTATATACGCTATAGGAGCTACATTATTGGTGAGTGTTGTTTCACTTGTGGGGATTCTTTTTTTGTCGTGGAATACTATTTGGTTAAAAAAAATCGTTTTTGTTTTGGTGAGTTTGGCAGTAGGTGCTTTATTTGGCGATGCTTTTTTTCATTTAATTCCCGAAAGTGCTAATTTGCACACCGACCCTCACGCAACAGGTATATTGGTCGTGGTTGGAATACTCTTTTTCTTTATTTTAGAAAAGTTTATTCTTTGGCGACACGACCATACCATTTCTGAATCGACTAAACACATAAAGCCCCTAGGCTATATGAGTTTAGCCGCAGATGGTATTCATAATTTGATAGATGGAGTGTTGATAGGAGCTTCTTTCATGGTAAGTCCCGAGCTGGGATTCTCAACCACGTTAGCGATTGTTTTACACGAGATACCACAAGAAATTGCAGATTTTGGTGTGCTGACACATTCAGGGTTTTCAGTACAAAAAGCGATATGGCTGAATTTGGGAACTGCACTCACAGCTGTATTGGGTGCCGCATTAGTATTGATAATAGACCAACGAGTTGAAAATTTTGTTAACTATATTGTGCCTGTTGCAGCAGGTGGTTTTATTTATTTGGCAGGTAGCGACCTTATTCCTGAATTGAAGAAGGAGAATAGTATAAAGAAATCTATGATGCAATTTGTTTGTATTTTGGCTGGACTGGGATTGATATTGCTTTTTCACTTTATGGAACATTCTCACCACTGACTTTTTTAACTGTGAGCTTATCGTGAATATCCTTCTTATGGTATCCTGATCCTATCTTCGAAGTTATTTGCTTAGTTCTGCTAAATAAAGACTTGAATCGTTTGAATTTATTTATAACGTGAATGATAATAATGAATAAAAAAATTCGTCCGGCTATGTGATGAAATGCGATAAAAGAATCGTTTATTTCAAAAATAAATAATAATATACTTGACAACATTAATACAAACCCTGAAATTGTGAAGGCAGTTATCTTGTTTTTTCGAATGACTTTCCATCGTATGAAGGATTTGGTATGTTGCCAATGTTGTGCAACATGTATCAATATTAACAAAAGCCATATAGAGGCTCCAATACAGTGAGGAGAACTCCATTTTTTCCTGTGCCAATGAGCCCTAAAATTCCTATAAACAATAAAATATCAATAAGTCTTCTGGCTCTTTTTGACAGAAATAACTTTCTCATCTTTGCATCATCTCCTTTATCTTCAGTAGGTAATATAGCAGATCTTTGCAACCAATGGTATCTTTGAACATTTTCCAAAGGATAATTTGTTCGTTGGCGGGTATTCCCAAGTCGTTAAACAAACATACAATGAAAGCGCAAATTCCGTTTTCGGTTTCGCTTAGTGCAATAGAATTATTCATCTCAATGAATTATTTAATGGGTTTATCTACTAATGTTAATGCTTTAAATTTGCAGGCACGAGCACAATCGTTACAGGCAGTACAGTTATCCGGATTTTGAATTTCCACATGCAATCCATTTTCATCATCGACCATTGCCAATACGTTGCGACGACATTTTTTCAGGCAAGCACCGCATCCGGTACATCTCTCCTGATCAAGATAAAGCATTTTAGTGGCTTTATTTTTTTTGCGGAAGATTTCTTTTACAATAAATAAAATGACAAGAATCAGGCTTGAAATTATAATAATTTTCATTTGCAATAATTTAAAAGTAAATCAATACTCCTTGCAGGGCATTGTTGGGCATTATTTTTTGTGCAAATGTACTGTACTTTCAGTATGTGGGAAATGGATAGAGCTGGGTATAAATTGGACTATTTAAGGTTAGTTCTTCGGAACTGGCTTGGGGTAAGCTGAGTGGATTTTGTAAACAGGCGCGTAAAATAAGCCCAATCGTCATAGCCGAGTTTGAGTGCAATTTCTTTTATAGGCAAGTCGGTATAATACAACAAACGCTTAGCCTGAAGAATGATTTCATTTTGAATGCAATCGCTTACTGAAAAGCCGGTAGTGTTTTTTACGGCTTCGTTCAGGTAAATTGAAGAAATACTCATTTGGGAAGCATACTGATTTGGACGCTTCATGGTTTGATAATTTGTCGACAATATGGTTTTGAACTGAGAAGTGATTTCCATATACCGATTGTTTTTCACGACTGGAAAACTTTTTTGATATATTTCCGCTATCATGCCGATATAAGCAGAGACTAAATCGTGTAGAATATTTTGACCAGCCAATTCGTTGGTTTGTGCCTGTTTTTTATTTACAAGTGAAATACACAGCAACAATTCATCCAATTCTTCCTGACTTGGTCGGGGGTTCATATTCAGAAAAGGTAATCTGTTGAAAATTTCTTTGTATTCATTTTTTACAAACACAGCATCAACAACTAACACCCAACCTCTGATATCGGAAAGTTCTGTAATCGAATGTACTTGTCCGGGTATGGTGCAAAAAATCGTACGTTCGTTAATTTCAATCTCTTTGAAATCGATTCGACCTTTTATGGTTCCTTCCTGCAACAGGAAAAACACAAAATAATCATCTTTATGGTCATAATTCACAGTCGAAAATTCTTCATTATCGGATATATTCTGTAAATCGCTGTCCGTAATATGGTGCAATAAAAAGTTTATGCTCTTATTCTCCGTAATATGTTTATGGGTGGGTATATTCTTTCGTTTCATTACTCTTTTTTTTTAATTGCTTTCGAAGGGTGGGCTGGCAACTCTTTTTTTCCTAATTACAGATTTTTTCAAGAAACTGTATATGATAAATTATCAAGAAAAACTGTAACCTGCATTTTTTGAGCTTATTAGAATTTAGTATCATAATTCCATTATGCAATAATTTCTATCCGGTTTCCTTCAACATCAAGCACTACACTTTCAAAATAATGGTCGCCTGTTGTACGGGGTTCTCCAACAACGCTATACCCATCCAAACGTAGTTTCTCGGTAAGAAATAGCATCTCATCTTTAGTCGCTACTTTAAAAAGCGATATGGGTGATTCCTAATCGTTCGTCAGTTGCTAATGGCTTGTTTACTGTTTGTTTTCGCATAAGTTCTAATTGCGTTCCACTTTCAAAACTTATAAAATATGATTCGAAACCTTTTAGAGGATTTGTATATTTTTCGTTACATTCTCCTTTAAAGTATTTGATATAGAAGTTCTTCATGCCCTCTAAATCTTTTGTCCAAATTGCAATATGTGCGATAGTCATTTTTTTTTGTTTTGAATAGATTACTATAGATATTATTTCTTTTTCAACAGGGTAAATTTCTTATAATTCAGCGTGATTGGTTTTGAGAATATAATAATTGTTTATAAAGTCGAAAACAAATTCATTCGCTGTAAGCACTTTACAGGAAGCTACGTTTTCATTTTCGGGTTGAACAATAATCGTAGCATTGGCCGAAAGTTCATAAACCTTACCGACCAGCAAATTTACAATTTCTTTTCCAAACCCTTTTCTTAAATTATCTTCGTCTCCTATAAAATAATCGATACTAAATACTTTATTGGGGGTTTTTACCGAATACCAATCTTCTTGCGCATCGAAGCAATCGTAAAATTGACAGAAACCAATTGCCATGTTATTATTCAAAACAATAAAGTGTTTCAAGAAACTGAATCTTCCGTTTCTTTCCTTAATTTCAGTTAGCCACTCCTCCGGATCATGATACCATTTCAGGACATGTTTCTTATTCAACCAAATCTTTAATTGGTAAATGTCGTTATCTTCTACTTGTTTTAATTGTATGTTACTCATTTTTTTATGTTTTTATACATTAATAATAGTTGACTGTCAGTACATTCCTATAATAATCAACAGTTTATTTTAGAACTATACCCAAAACAAAAATAACCGGAAGCAAAATAATCATCAATATGAACACAATAGCCATTAACTTTCTTCTGAATGCAATTTTCAGGTTTCCGAAATTTTTAAAGAGCGAGAAGCTTTCGCTAAAAAACGTATTTACGCTTACAACCATTTTTCCGAATGAATTCATAATTGACCACGACTTTTGAGTTCTTTATTAAATTTTGTTAGCGTATTGAAAATATAGAATATTGGCTGAACCTGATAATTGACTTTATGAAAACTGCCAATCAAGTAAATGTCCATTTCAGGATTGTAATACATAAATGAGCCTATCGAACCCGAATTTCCCCATATGTCGTATTTTTTAGGCATAAACATAAACCTGAAATTCATTATTCCATAACCGTAGTAAATACTTGGCCCCATTTTAGCATAATCGCGCATTTTTTCAAAAGTATCCTTTTGAATAATTCTGTTCTCTACAATTGCTTTATGAAATTTAAGCAGATCTTCGGTGGTTGAAACAATTCCTCCACTAGCACAACTCATACTTATACTTTTAGCTTTCGAAAGATTAACTCCCTTATGGTATAGATCTACCATCGGGTGGTTACTTTCTTCTTTGGGTTCGGAATAAAAAATCTGATATGTATTTTTCATTCCCAATGGTTCAAATATGAATTCGTGAAGGCATTGTGCCAGTTTTTTGCCCGTAGCTTTTTCAATTATAAAGCCCAATAACTCATAATTTGTATCGGAGTAATGAAATCTTTTACCAGGTTTAAATTTGGCCTTAAGCTGCTGTTTTGTCCAATTGATAGTTTCAATGGGTGTCCAAAAATGTTCCGGATCTGAAATCATAAGGTCGAATAATCTGACTCCCGATTTATTTTTATCCGTATAATGATCGGGCAAACCGGAAGTGTGATTCAATAAATGATTAATTTTCAAATCTTTTGAATAATCTACACCCTTGTAAATATGAAGACCTGTTAATACTGAATCATCGAGGTATTTTGAAATCTTGTCATCAAAGTCAATCAATCCTTTTTCGTACAATATGCTTACCATAACCGAAGTTACTGTTTTGCCTATACTGGCCAAATGAAAAGGTTGGTCAGGATGTACTTTTACTGTTGAATCGGGATGTACAGCTGTTTTACAATGTAAACCCATCGATACCGAATGAACAAGCAACAAACCCGTATTGAAAGATTTTTTGTCATTAAATCGTTGCCTGAAATCTGACATTATTTTTTCTTTAAAAACATCGCTTACCTGTTGCGCGTGAAATTGAGTTACCATAAATGCAGAAAGAATAATAGTTGAAATCAATTTTGTTTTCATCTTTTTTTCTGCAAAATTAGTTGGATTGCCTGGACAACACAATCGGGCATTGGTATGATTTTTAGTTATTGTTCTAAAGTCATACAAAAGTATGATACGACGATAAAGTGTTTTTTTGAGTATTTTGAAAGTTATTTCCTTAACAAGTTGGATAATTCAAGTCGGTTTCTGACTTTCGCTTTTGAATAGATATTCGATACATGAGTTTTTACCGTTGGAAGCGAAATAAATAAACTACTGGCTATTTCTTTATACGTTTTGCCAATAATCAATAGCTGGAGAACTTCACGTTCTCGTTGTGTCAACCCCAATGTGTATAATTTGCTGTCATCTGTTATCACAAATTCTTGTTTTTGAACAAGCTTTTTTATATCGCTTAATATTTTGCTTAGCGATAAAAAAATGCAAACAATGGCTAAAACTATACCACCATGATGCTGCAACAATGGTAAGGAAATCTTGTGGGAATTTAAAATAGCAAGAGTCAATGTAATTGTCATAATCACCAAAATTCCTACCGCCATCAAACGTTCGGTTTTTTCACGGTGCATAATCAATAAATTCGGTTTTGTAAACAACACAAAGAGCATCGAATACACTACCGACAAATAAAGATATCCCGAAACAAACAAAATTGTCAAAACTGACTGATTAAAAGAATGAAACAATACAAGCAATGTAATTATTATTGCACCGAAAATAAACACAATAATATTTCTGATTTTGCGGTACTTATCCACTCTTTCTTTATGAATATTAATTGGAATTGAAGTAGCGAAAATAACGGTCAGAATGTTTGTTGCCAACTCATTAAAATAAAGGAGTATTGAGCTATCATTTTTTGCAAAACTTTGAAAAGTAGAAGTAATTATTAACAACAGGAAAATTACTGTGAAGAAAATAGTTTCTTTGTATTCTAAATCTTTTAAATAAGATATTATTTGCACAATTAACGTTGCAATTCCCAATGAATATGCAAATAATAATAGAGTTAGTTTCAGAATTTCCATTAAAATAACTTTTTGTTGTGTTGGATTTAATACGCACCATTACAATTCATCTACACAATAATCAATTAAGAATATAATTCTCAGAATTGAATGATTTTATTTTGAATCGTGGATATGGATGAAAAACGTACAACAAATATAAATCATTATTGCCAATAATAGCACTGATTTTCTGATGAATCACCCAATAGTTTTTACGAGAAAATTATTGGGTGATTTCATACATTACTTGCGATATATTCTCTATAAAGCATAAACAGTTTTTCGAGACATCGTATACCTGCATGTGTGTATCTTGATAGGTACCTGTCGAGGATCTTGATAGGTACCTGTTGATGATCTTGATAGGCACCTGTCGAAGATATTGATAGGTGCCTGTCGAGGATATAGATACGTTCTTATCGTGTATGCCGACAAATGCGTGTTGTGCTTTATGTTCTTAATGTCAGTGCCAGTTTGTAGCGATTACTCCGGGGCTCTTTTAAGACGAGTTTGTCATGTTGAAGCTTGTGTTAATTCTACATACTAATTGTTCTGACAATTGCTTACCTGACTACTCATCCATTGTACTCCTAAAGCTAAAAAACCCGTCCTTACATTTGGGTGTCAGAACGGGTTTTCCATTGAACCTAAGTTTGGTAGGACAAATTGAGGCCTCTTATTGATAGCATTAGCTTAATCAAACAATTGATTTGAATAACTGATTTCAAATGCATGAATGTTTAGAAACTGTTTAAAAAAAAACGTCAATTTTATATTTGAGATTGTATTCAGCCAAATAGAATTTTGAGCGCATTTTGGAACAGCAGACTATCTTATTGTTTTCCATTCTTTTTTGTCTATTTGCATCTTTTTTTTCTCAAATAGCTCGCTATTTTTCGAAAAACAAAGCCACAACTAGCCTAAAAAATAATTGAAAAACAATTTAAGATTTATTTTTAAACAGTTTCTTAGTTTATGCTCCTATTGCTTCTCTGCGTAAAGTACAAAGCGACCATAATTGCCACCGAATATCTTACGTGCTATTTTTTGCAAGTCGTTCGACGAAAGTTTGTCAATGCGCGAAATAGCATCTTCATAAGTTTCAGCCTTGATTTTGTATACAGCTTCGTTTAGTAACTCGCTTTCCCAGTAAGCATTATTCTTAACGCTGAGTTCGGCGCTGTTTCGTTGTGCTTTTTTAATTTTTTCGAGCGTTTCAGTGTCGATGCCTTCGTTTTTGATTTTTTCGACAATGGCAAGCGCAGCGTTTATTAAACTATCTACATTGTTGGGAGCACACTGAAAACTAATGGTTTCCTTGAAATGAGCATACGGATATTTGACCATGCTACCTGATGCCCGAACACCATAAACACCACTTTTTTCTTCGCGAAGTGTTTCCAAAAATTTTATGGACAGTACTTCGTTGAGCGAATTCAGGTAATATCCTTCCGCTGGTTTATATTTTTTCTCGCCGGTAAATACCAATTGCACAGCACTTTTGTTTTCTTTCCCTTTGTAGTAATTTCGGGTTATCGTTCCCTTGGGTGGACGAATACCTAAATCGCGGGCTTGCTCACGCTGAGTGCTTGCCGGTAACGAAGCAATGTATTTTTCGAGTAGTGGTTTCAACTTTTCTACATCCACAGTTCCTACTATTACGAAGCTAAAATCAGCAGCATTCGACAGGCGTTCTTTCACAATTCGTTCGGCAACCTCGCGTTTCATTTTGGCTAAGTCGTCCAGCGTGGGTACACCACCTTTGCGTGGATGGTCGCTATAGATTACTTTCTGAATTTCTTTGTCGAAATAACGTCCCGGATTTGAGAAGATGTTGGAGATATTCACCTTTTGCTTGGCCATAAAAGTGTTGTACACCGTACTGTCGATGGCAGGCTGAGTAAAATACAGATTTATCAACTGTAAGCAGGATTCAATCTCGTCGGCTGAAGCATGTCCTTTTACGCCTTCGGCAGAACTATTCAACACCACACTCGCCGAAACCGATTTCCCTGCGAGAGCTTTGTTGAGCTCGGTTTTTGTAAGTCCGCCAACGCCACTTTCGTTAACGAGCATGGAAGCATAAATAGCCGAATAGTAATGTTCATCGGTACATAAACTGTTTCCTCCCTGACTGTAGGCAGTAATGCTAACTGTATTGTTTTTAAAATCGGTAGGTTTTATCAGTACTTTAACGCCATTGGATAACCCAATTGTAGTATATCCTAAGCGTATGTCGGTGTTTTCTTTTATTATTTTACCTGCTTTGTACTGTTCATTTTTCCATACAAATGGTATCACTTTGTCGGTATATGGAGTTATATCGGCTTTAGCAACCGATGCAATAATGTTTTGCAGGGTAGCTACAGAGGGTAGGGGAGCATTTTCTTTTTCGGGACCAAGTACAATAACCACTTTGTTCGAATCATTTCCGAATGTATTGTCGTAGATATTTACTTCATTCAATCCAATGCCGGGCAATTGGTCTTTCGTGAAATTGTACTCAAACTCGATACCCGGAATGGCTTCGTTTACCAAATAGTTGCGAACCAATTCACCTACAAAACGTTTGGAGTCGGTTTTATCCTTGTTTTCATAAGCACGCTCATAGCCTCGCAATAATTCTTTTTTTGCACGTTCAAGTTCCGACGCAGTAAATCCAAAGCGTTTTACACGTTCAAGTTCGGTCAGCGCTGCTTTCATTCCGGTTTGCACATCCTTATTTTCGCGTACACGACCCGATATGGCAAATGCGTCTTTGGTTCGTCCGACACTTGTAGCCGAACCATTGGTTAAAATAAAGGGTGGATTGACTCCGCGTGATATTTCGGCTAAGCGTTCGTTGAGCATCGATTCATAAAGTTTTTCAATCAATCCATCCCGGTAATCGCCAAGTGTTATTTGTTTGCCTTTGTCCTTTTTTGCGTAAATTATAAACTGTGTGCTGGTCGATTCCTTGTCGGTTGCAATTAAGTACCGTGTTTCGGCATGGTTGGGCAGATCGAAGTAGTTACGAACTTTTGCATTTTTCACGGCAGGAATAGCTCCGAACTGGTTTATTATGCGTTGTTCGTATTTATCCACATCAATGTCGCCCACAACAACTAATGCCATTAGGTCGGGTCGATACCAGTCTTTATAAAACTGTATAAGTTGCTCGTGTTTAAAGTTCTGAATTACATCAATCAGCCCTATTGGCAGTCGTTTTGCATATTTCGACTGATAAAATATTTCGGGTAGATATTTATCGCGCAAGCGCTGGTCGGCACCACGTCCTGTACGCCATTCTTCGGTAATAATACCGCGTTCGCCATCAATCTGTTTTGGCTCAAACGAAACATTGTGTGCCCAGTCTTCCAGTATCAAA
>Ga0209373_10003282_pt1 | contig 15171 bp, 15 predicted proteins | sample Higcelweek5metaG_FD_187173 | JGI IMG/M metagenome (GOLD analysis project Ga0209373, IMG submission 187173) | Freshwater pond sediment microbial communities from the University of Edinburgh, under environmental carbon perturbations - High... | ecosystem: Environmental > Aquatic > Freshwater >...
TTTTAGGGTGTTGAGGTTGATACCAACCACTACATCAGCTCGGCTCCCCCATTCCTTTTCTAAGAACCAATTGGCGGTTGTGGCGGTATCAAGAAAATCAGGATACCAGTTGGCATCTCTAAAATACCAACTCGATTCACCTAAGTAGGTTCGTAGTTCGGCTGGTGGATTAACAACTCCCTTTAGATTGCTATCTAAGTCATATATATCTCTGGTGTCATAGGAAAGTAGTTTGCCATGATCGAAGGTCAACAAGGCAATGCTGCCAACAAATCCCCCAGAGGGGCGTAATTCCAGATTGTTCTGTAATAACATCATGAGGGTGATTTTTTTATCTGCCGGAATTAATTCTGGAATTAGATCGATGGCTCGACGAGTCTGGATGGTCCATTGTCGGTCAGTAGTGGTTTTTTCAGTCGATTGCAGGAGATAGAGGTCATCTAAAGTATGACGAGCGGCTTGAAAAGCGGCATAGGGATCACCCTCGGTGGCGGTTAACATATATTTAACTGCCTGGCTCATGGCTTTGGTGGCGGTGGTTTTCAGTAATTGTTCTTTTGCTTGGACTGTTCTGCTTTTGATGAGCGGATACAGATTCAGTTGTTTGGCGGTGGTTTCGATAGTGGTGAGGTTGACGCTCCGTTGGGTTAGTTCGCTTAGCTCAAGGTTTGGGGTAGCGGCTTTGGCTTGGAAGAGGTAAAACATGACACCACCTGCAGGAATCATCAGTAGGAGGGCAAATATGGCAATTACGCCGGAAATAATGCGGGGCAAGCGAGAAGGTTTTTGGTTTTGTGATGGAAGAATGAAGGTTTTGGGTGGTTCGGGCATTCGGGCGAGTCTCGCCTCGCCCCTACTCTCCTCTTCGACGACGACTGCCTGAAATCGAGCTCTTGGGAGCTCTGGTTCCTTGGGCAATTCTGGAGCAGTGTTGATTTTTGAGAATAACTCACTCTGTCCGTCTTCGCCGGACTTCTCTCCCTTAACAAGGGAGAGTTCAGGGGAAGTAGGGATACTTACCTGAGAGGATAGATGGTCAATAAATTCTGTGGGGTTGGATGATTTTAGTACGATGACTTCCCCATCGACCGATGACTTGGTCCCCCACCCTGATTTCATTGGCTGGCGAGTGAGTTGTGGGTATTTCTCAAGCAATTGTTGTTCAATGGATTCCCAGGAAACTGACTCCCCTTTTATGGTTATGGTTTGTCCTCGATGACCACGGTCAAACCAAACTCTCATAATTGAGGCGGCAACTTGTGAACTATTACATGGATTTAGTTCGGTTAATTGGAACTCGGGAAGAATCCCCTCTTTTAAGGAACCACCTATTACATTTGGACTGTTTGGGGTAGCGGTGTTTGTAGGACTCCACACGCCTTCGTGAATAATCGCCCGAATATCGCGGTTTTTGTCGATTGATAGTTTATCTTTTAGCTTGATACATCTATCTTTTATTTCACTATTTGATTGGGTGATATCCTGTGGTGCGACCAATAATATTCTGGTGAGAGCTGATTCGTGCCCCTCTATCCATTCGGCAATGTCGTCAACAGTTACCGACGATGATTTTAAAAACCAGACCAAATAGTCACTATTTGTTGATTTAGCAGTCTTTATATCGTTTTCGGTGATAGTAGTAACCGTTATCCCCTGCTCGGAGATGGTCGTGGTTAATTCGGCTGCGAGGATTTGATCTGGGTTAACAAGCAGACAGTTGAGGGAATTTTCTGTTTGAATTGACTGAGGCATAACATCATTATCCTACCCCACCCCACTCGATACGACAATCTGATGATTTTGGCTCAGACCGTATCATTTTTTGGAAACGATAGAAGAAAGAAATTTCGTACGGATAATGTGAATATTTTATTGTCGTACACGTATTTTTCGTACGGATGTGCGTTCACGTTCTGCAGTTTAAGTGACGAAAGAAATTAGTGAAATAACTCTCTCGGATCAGCCCAAGGCTGACCGGTCTCCCTTAGAAAGGGAGAATAATAATGATTATTTTTCTCGGGTATGTGAAAAAAGGGAAATGGGAATTATTGTTCGGTTTGGGTAGTGACGGCGGGAGGTGCAGGCATCTGGAATTCTTGGGCGATTTTTGGGGCGGCGGCCACGGCGGCAGTTTGATTGTTTCTAGCCATGATTTCTTGAGGATTTGAGGTAATCAATTTGTGTTCTTCAGGGGAAGAAACTATGCGTAACGCGACATGGTTTTGAGCCGCAAAGAATAGCCCTTCGCCTACGTCGGCAGAGAGAAGTAAACGGCGTTCGCCTTCGGATAAGTTGAAGGTTTTGGTTAATCCTTCCAAGGCGGCAGTTGATTGTTTCATGAGTAGTTGGAGGGAAGAGTTGGTGACAATGGCTTTACCTTGATCGGTATGAATAAAATCCTCGACATCTTGAGTAATAGTGGTGACACCTAAATAGTATTTACGAGCACGTTTGGCGATACTGTAGAGGAAGGCCGCAGAGTCGGGATACTGCATTAAGTACCAGGCCTCATCAACCACCAGGAGGCGGCGTTTGAGGTCTCGTTTAACTCGAGTCCAGATGAAATCTAGGATCATAAACATGGCAATGGGACGAAGTGAGTCCTCCATGTCCTTGATGCCAAATACGGTGAACTGATTTTTGATAGAAAGGCTTGAGGGTTGGTCAAAAATACCCCTGAATGAACCTTTGATGAATTTTTCCAGGCGACTGGCTACATTTTGGGCGGGAGCAGATTCCATACCTATCAGCATTTTGTACAGATCTTCCATGAGTGGGGGAGGGTTTTTCTGAGTAGCCGGATCTGGAGTAATGCCTTTTGACTGATAGGCCGCTACCAGAGCACGATCAATAATGGCGTCTTCCTCTGGAGTTGTTTGACCCAACATAATCTTTAATAGGGTATGCAGCGAGAGGATCTTGAGGCCGAGCTCATTTTCTTCGGAATCATATACCTGGGATAAATCAAACGGGTTGATTTTGATAGGGGAGTTGAATGAGAAATTGACATAGTCACCCTCAACTGCTTTGGCCATCTCGACGTATTCGCCCTCCGGATCGATAATGATCACCTCGGCATCGAACATGAGGGAACGGAGGCATTCCAGCTTGATGGCATAGGATTTTCCTGAGCCCGATTTGGCAAACACGACCATATTTGCGTTTTCCAAACTAAATCGGTCGAATACTACCAAGGAATCGTTGTGTTCATTGATACCATAGAGAATCCCCGTGTCGGAAGTGAGATCGGACGAGGTAAAAGGGAAAGTGGTAGCCAGAGAAGTGGTGTCCATATTACGGGTAAATTGCAGTTTGTCTGTACCTTGAGGCAACGTCGTACGGAAGGCTTCTTCCATTTGAAGCGAGGCACGTTTACTGACAATGAGGAGCGAATTAAGGGTACTTTGGACTTGTGATGAAATGGTTTGTAACTCTTCTAATGAATCGGCAGTTATGGTGATGTATAGGCCAAATTGATAAAATCGCTCTGCTCCTTTGGCTAGTTGTTCTTGCAAAACTCGAGCATCTTCCAGCTTAACTTGGGTGTCGATATTGGCAATGCGACCACGACGAATGTCGGACTGGATTTCGGCTTCCATTTCGGTAATTTTTCGCCGTAAGTCATCCATGATAGATTTACCATCAACGGGGAAAATATGCATGGAAATATCAAGTGAATGATTAAAATTGATGAGCGGGGATAACCAGTTGGCCGAAACGAATCGAGGATAGCCGGCGATGAATAAGGTTTGAGTGTATACGCTGCCGAGTTTTAAAAATGAAAAGTCAACTTCAATGGCTTCGGGTGCAATGATATCTTTGATTGATACAAGGCCCTTTATTAACAAATCCTGCGCGGTTGGCGAAATGCCTACTGCGGGGGCTGTGGGATCAACTGCAGGAGTAGGAGTGTTTTTTTTGACACGCAAAATGGATGGCAATTGCATAGAAGTAGTTTATCAAGAAACGATTACGTGTCGTAGGGGCGAATAATTATTCGCCCTTACACGCCAAGATTATTGTCTAATGTTATATTTACCTGTCGATCGGCACAGGTGTTTTCGGCACGGGGAATGTAGGTGAAGGAAGCCTCAATGCCGTTGGTTTTGATCAATTCCCACACTTTGGTGGCAAATTGTTGGAGTCGGGGTTCTTTGATTTTCCAATTATGACTTACTTGTTCCACTACCAGTTTGGAATCAAGCTTGAATAGCAGGGTGGGGAAGGGTAGGGAGTGGTTGGCAATAATCCATTCCAACGCATTGATGACGGCGGTGTACTCTGCTTCATTGTTGGTGCCGGTACCCAAATAGACACCAAATTCATGAATCACTTCGAATGAGGGGGAAAAGATGACGATGCCGGTAGCAGCGGGGCCGGGGTTTCCGCGAGAACCACCATCGGTATGGATAATTAAGTGTTGAGTGTTAAGTCTTGAGTCTGAAGTCGTCATATTGACCACAGGATGTGAATTATTCGGCCGATTCGGTGCTGGGGCGGACAACTAGGCGTCGCTCATCTCCATCGCCCTCAGAATAGGTGGTGACGTCGGAGCGAGACTCTAAATACACATGAATAATTCTGCGTTCATAACTAGGAAGGTGGGGGAGTAAGATTTCTCGACCACTTTCGATGGCTTTTTCGGCGGCTTTGTCGGCCAAATCTTCGAGGGTTTGACGACGACGGGCACGGTATCCATTGATATCAACTTGGACGGGGGTATAGACTACTGCGTTTTGGTTCCAGATAAGATTAACAATTAGTTGGAGTGCATCAATTTTTTCACCATGGTACCCAATCAAGGCTCCGGAATCGGTTTCGGGAAGGGTGATGTTGATTTGAATGCGATCTTCAATTTCTTCAGTAACAACTTCTGCCTCAGTGAAGGTGAGGGATTGTAATAAGGTTTGAATTTTTTCAAGACGAATATCAGACATGGGATCCTTTCTTAAGAAATCTCTGTTTTATTTTGGTAACCGATGAAGGAAGACCGCCCCAACCGGAGGCGATATATTGCTGACCAATACTAAAGACGGTGGTAATCACCCAATACAGGGCTAGACCAGCGGGGAATTTTAAGGCTAAAAAGAGTGTCATTAGGGGCATCATAAAAATCATTTGCTGTTGCATGGATTGGGCCATTGAAGCCATATCATCTGCTTTTTTATCATCTGTTTTGGTGGCAGTGGCAGCGGCAAGGACTTTTTCGGCGGACACGTCGGTGGCCGGCATCATCATAAGGCCCAAGATTAGCTGGGTGACGGCAGCAACAATAGGCAATATATAGAAGCTGTCTGCTTTGGTGATATCGAGCCACAAAAACTGAATTGAACCAGCTGTGTGATGAGTAATCACACCATTAATTACCTGATATAAGGCGATTAGAATAATGAACTGAAAAATATTGGGCAAGCAACCACTCATTGGATTAATGTTGTGTTCTTTGAATAAGGCAAGCTGTGCTTGTTGCATGGCTGCCTTATCGGTACCGTGCTTTTTCTTCAACTTATCAATTTCCGGCTGCAGGTCACGCATTTTACCAGCCATTTTAAGTGAAGGAAGGGTAATGGGAAGTAAAATAAGACGGATAAATAGGGTTAATACAATAATCCCTAAGCCATAATTTCCCACGACCGAAGTAATGGTGGTTAAGACAAAGGTAAGTGGTTGGATCAGAATAGTTTGAAACATAACAAGGCGAAGTATATCATGACTTTTTATTGAATTGGATCATAGCCCCCGGGAACACCGGGTCGGCAACGGCCTATTCGATTCAGACATTTCCCTCCACCTTTAATGGGGCCATATTTACCAATTGCCTGTTCGCAATATTCGCTGCAGCTGGGTGTAAACCGACAATTATGGTAGGGGACACCAAGAGCGGCCAAGGGGACTTCAAGCAGCCGACGAATAAAACGGTACCCACTAAATAAGATGGAGAGCATGGCTTATATCTTTATATAGATCGAATAATGCTTCAGGAGTGGGTGGTTTTTTTCGCACAATAACCAAAAAGTCATTCTGAGGAAGGTTGCTTACTTGATTGAGCAGCCAGAAATTAATTTGGCGACGCAACTTATTTCGAACAACAGCCCGATGATCAATTTTTTTACTGACACGGATAGCCCAACGGGGAGATGGGGCGGGAGTACTGATGATAATAACGGCGTTTTCCGCCTGTTTTTTTCCAACAAACTGATGGCGGCTATTTAGACGCAATCGGTATTCTTGGGGGATCATAGGGATTTTATGCAGTAACGATGCGTGTCCGGCCTTTGGCACGGCGGTGAGACAGGGTGCGACGACCGTCGGCGGAATTCATGCGTTCCATGAAGCCGAAGCGGCGAGCTCGTTTTAGTTTTTTTGGTTGCCAGGTTCGTTTGACCATAATGTTCTACAATTGATTTGCTTCTTGTTAACGTTGGTATCTTATCATAGGTTTGGGCGAATTTCCTCACTGACATTTTTGGGTCTTTACAATTGTGGAAAACTTTCTTAGTCTCTGTATACTTGTTCCTGCTGCTCCCACGACTTTTTAAGATATTTATCTGCCTGTATAAAAGGGATTTTGATGGCCACAACTAACACGCTTTCATTGTGGAAACTGGTGATTGATGATCTCCAGGTGAGTCTTTCTCCCGCAACTTTTACCAGCTGGATTCGTCCCCTACATCTTTTGGAAGTGACCACCACTGAGTCGGGACGAGTTATTGCCGACATTCAATGTCCCTCTTCGTTTCATCAGGGGATTATCGAGAAGCGGTTTTACGGACAAATCCAAGAGGCTCTCGATCGTGTCACTAAGACAACTTCTGAGCTTAGGTTTGTGATTACTCCCAATGCACCACAAGTAGAAACGGTTGATGCGGGGCCCCTATTTGCCATCCAACAAGAACAAGTTAATGATTTGTCGTGGGCTATTCAACGAGTGGGTCTTCGTGAGGATTTTGTGTTTGATACTTTCGCGGTTTCGTCTAGTAATGAAATGGCTCATGCTGCAGCTCAGGCGGTAGCTACCGATCTTGGCAAGGCATACAATCCTCTCTTTATATATGGGGGCGTCGGAGTAGGCAAGACACATCTCATGCAGGCAGTTGCCATTGAAGCCTTGAAGGGTGACCCGAAGAGTAAATTTATTTACTGTGCTGGCGAAGAATTTACCAATGAAATTATCGATGCTATCCAACAAAAGACAACCAGAGAGTTCAAGCAGCGATATCGTCAAGTTAAGGGCTTATTTATTGATGACATTCAGTTTATAGCTGGCAAGAATTCGGTTCAGGAAGAGTTTTTTCATACCTTTAATGCTATCTTAAAAGGTGGTGGACAAGTGGTAATGACCAGTGATCGCCCCCCCTCGGAAATTAAAATGCTTGAGGCGCGCCTGAGGTCACGATTTGAGGCCGGACTTCTTGTGGACATCGGCAACCCTGATTTTGAACTTCGGGCCGCCATTGTGCTCATCAAGGCCAAACAACGAAAATTGTTTTTGTCGATGGAGATGGCTCAGGCAATCGCCGGCAACATTATTAGTGCACGACAAATTGAGGGGTTCTTAGTTAAACTTACCACCGAAACCAACCTTCACAAAAAACCACTAACACAAGAGCTTGTGCTTGCACTCCTGGGGAAAACTGGCGAGGTAGCCACTCGATCAGATGCTCCACCTCCTTTGCGTCCCCTAGAATTAATCCGAGGAGTAGGCGACCACTTTGGGATTGCCATCAAACAACTCCGCGGTTCGGGTAGATCACAAAAAATGGTTGTTCCACGCCATATTGCCATGTATCTCCTGCGAATTGATTATCGAATGCCCCTGATGGAAATTGGGGAGCTTTTTTCTGGCAGAGACCACACCACAGTCATGCACGCCGTCGAAAAAATTACCCAACAGCTTCAGGAGTCAGAGACGCTGCGACTTGATGTCGGAGAAGTAAGGAAGCACCTCTATGTGCACTAATTGTGGAAAACTATGTGAACAAGCTGGTGGGGGAGGTTGTGTAGAAGTGGAGAACATATACACATCTTGGATGGGAATCACCAAACCAGCAGTGGTTGTCCACAAAACCCCTTTGTTATCCACTCGTTATCCACAATCTCTTCCACAGAGAAGGGGGCGGTTATCAACACAGAAAGAACCCGAAAACAAACCTGGTTCTACCGCTTGTTTTCCCGTTGTCCACGTTTCTACTATTACTACTGCTAATTTAAATTACCAATTAGTTCGACGGGAGACATTCCTATGAAGATTCAGGTATTAAAAGAGAATTTAGCAAAAACGATTCAGTTGGCAGTTAAGTTTTCATCTACCAAAGCTCAGATGCCGGTATTGGGGTTTGTGATGATAGAGGCAAATGAAAAAGGCATTTTCGCGACAGCCACCAGTCTGGATGTGGGAATCCAACTGCGAATGTCGGGAAAGATTCTGGAGCCAGGAGCAGTTGTGGTGCCTGCCCGACTTATTGGGGAGTTAGTTCAAAGCCTTCCTTTGGGAGGGATTACTCTGGAAACGACAGAGACGGGAGAGTTGTTGGTTTCTGGTCAGCGGATGAAAGCTCGGTTACAGTCGATGAAACAGGAGGACTTCCCTCCATTCCCCGACCTTGTTGTTGCTATAGATGAGTTGAATGTTAATCAATTAACGAAAGAATATGATCGCATTGGTTTTTCGGTATCTTCGGATGAGACACGGCCGGTGTTGACAGGATTTTTGTGGAAATGGCAAGAAGGACTTGCTGTGGCGACCGATGGATATCGGCTTAGTTTGAGTTCGGCCAAGAAAGTATGGAAGATAGAAAAAAATGATTTGGCGGGAATTGTGGTGCCCGGCAAGGCGATGGTTCAACTCCTCCAAACGTTTTCAGAATTGAAACTAGACAAGATTCGGTTTGGGTATTCGGCCACAACTCAACAATTAATGTTTGTTTCGGATGAGGCGGTGGGGGTAGTGCGGGTTTTGGCGGGAGAATTCCCTAAGTATGAAGGGATATTGCCGAAAGAATTAACATTATCGTTGACGGTCAATCGAGAACAGTTGTTGGCAGCAGTACGGTCGGCGGCAATTTTTGCCCGAGATAGTGCTAATATTGTTAAATTTGTGATTCGGGAAAATACGTTGGAAGTAAGTGCGAATGCGGCTCAGGTAGGGGAAAATGCGGTAGAGGTCGAGGCCGATCTGGAACAGAAGGGTGAGGGATCAATTGCTTTTAATAGCAAATTCTTGGTGGACTTCCTGACTCATGCGACCAGTGATCGAATAGGGTTTGGGATGTCGGATGCATTAAAACCAGGATTATTTACCGAAGTTGGATCAGAAGACTACAAGCACGTGATTATGCCGGTCCGGGTGAGGGAATAACTCTCTCGGCATACTGCCGGTCTCCCTTAAAATAAGGGAGATTCATTTGGAGGGGTTATTTACCTTGGACGATGGGGGCGGATTGAGACTGAGAGGTGACGGCTACGGCGTTAGCTTTGGGGTTGTAGATGGTGTAAAACAGCTCGATTAGTTCTTGGGTGGATAGTTGGCGGGCAGTGAGACCAATGCGAGAGAATTGACGTAGAAGGTGATCCCGTTTTGGTTCGAGGGCGGCCAAAGCCTTTTCAATGATGTAGGTTTTGCTGTATGGAAGGGAAGCAGGCTTTTTGGGTCCAAGAAAACCTGATAATTTAGGGGCAGTTATGCCTAGATCGGTGCCGAAGAAGGGAATGATGGCATAGCATTTTTTATCCAGAACGCGTCGTTCCTTGACTAGTTTTTCGACAAATTGATGATATTGGCCCAACCGGTTTCGGTAGACGGGGTTCGCCTGGGTCCCCTCTTGTTTCTTGAGCAACTTCAGATAGTTGGTAATATCCTTCTGCTGGGATCGAATCAGGATTTGGATGGGAAAGGTGAGGGAGTTGATGAGGGCGGCGTATGCATAAATAATCGCGTCTTGCTCCTCCTCTGAGAGCAGGTCAAAATTGACGGCTCCAATTCGAAGAATCATGGCGGCTCCCCCGTCTTTGAGCAGAACCAAGTTTTGAAGGACGTCCTCTATATCTAGATGATCTTGAGTAGTGGTGTTGGTGGAAGGATTATGCTGCATATTATTTGGCCTGAATTTTTAGTGGCGGGATGATTTGGCCCGATACCACTAGTTCGATTGTATCAAAGGATAGTCCGGCTTTTTCTACTGCAATACGATAGGTGCCGGTCCGAAGGGGGGTGGTGGAAAAGAATTGGCCCAACTGGTTCGTTTTGGTGGCTCGAACCGGAAGCCCCGATGAATCAACAACCTCAACAATAACCCCGTCGATGATTTTGCCCTCATTGTCGAGAACCATACCAACAACCGTGTTGGGGGTGGTGGGAGTAGATGGAAATGGAAGAGAGGATGAGGTGGTTGCTGCAACTGATGGGGCAGAAACGTCTTCGGTAGCCATAGCGGTGGATTGGGGCAAAACTTCATTTACGATGACGGGTTCTGGGATTGGAGGAAGCATTTCTGTAACGACGGGTTGTTCGGCCGGCTGGAGGGAGGGAAGAGAGAAAGAGGGGGTGGGGAGTAACTCTCTCGGCGGTTCGCCGGTCTCCCTTACGAAGGGAGAGTCATTTGTGGGAGAAAATAATCCAACAATACTTGCAAGGGCGGAGGTCTCAGTGTGGTCAATGGTTTCTTGTTGGTCAGAGGGGAGCGTGACCAAGTATGAGCGTAGCCCTTGTTGTTTGCGAATGGCAGCTACGCGTGATAGTTCTTCAGAATCAATGGGAAGGTCGGCGTTGTTGGGGGTGAAGGAAAAATAAGCAGGCGGCTCGGTTTTTTTGCCCCAAATAAATCGAGTGGGTCGATAGACTGCCTTGATGTAGTTGACTAACCATTGATCAAGCGGCCGTTCTTCGAGGGGGAGAAAAGCCACTGCAAAACCAGTCATGGCACTCAGGAGCACAAAAAACCATTTAATTAATGAGAACAGATTGGTGTAATAAAAGAAAATGGCTGCCCCGATACCAACGGACAGGTAGACGAACTGTTGAATGGTCATGTCGCCGATTAAGCGAAATTGATAGCCGGTAACGTTTTGCGGGATAGGGTGTTGGTTCATGGTTGTTGTTCCATTTTAATAACAGTGTAACCAATTTGTTGGTAAGGAATCTTGAGTTCGGTTAACTTGGTAAGTGCTTCGTTGGTGGTGTCCTTCTCTGTTTTTAGTCTAATGCGAAGTTTGTTGAGTGTGTAGTCATAAACAATGCGGTACGAATCAGTCTCAATGGGGAGGGCGTTTATCCAGGGTTTTTCGGTTAGATACTTTGTGACATCTTTGGCAGTAGCGGCGTCATCGGCGGACTGTTGTTGTAGCTGCTCAGAAAGTTCGGTTTGGGTAAAATTTCTGGTAGTAAAGGAAATGGTCCCAATCACTTTATTGTTTGATAGAACGGATATATTTTGAACAACACCGCGTGTCCATGTTGGGGACGGGGTAATGGTAACGGTTGTTTTTTTATCATCCCAGATTGTTTTGGTTGGCACGTCCGGCGAGGTCGTAATAGTGGGGTTGATGGGAGCTTTGTCGAGCGTGATGATAAGCGACATTTCTGGTAAGACCTCGGTGGAATTGGTGGGAGGGGTTGAGCTACTGATTTCGGGCAAGCGACTCATTTTGACAACAATAATGCTGACGAGGATGATCACTCCAACAATAAGTAGTAATAGAGTTGTTTTTTGTTTTTTGATCATGGTTTTCCAAATCCAGTTACTTGTCCCCAGCCAACGTCTTGAACTCCGGTGCCGTTCGAATTAAAAGTGATGGACCCTTCTTTGGTGGCACCATTGGATTGGATATAAGAAATACTGTCTTGATTAACCGCCGCGACCATACCAACGTGGTTGGTGCCGGCACGGCCAGAATTGGAGTGAAAAAAGACGACGCTGCCAATAGGAACGTTGTTTGGGGTGGCCAAATTCGGCGAAAGAAATCGTCCTTGAGTTCTAAAGTATCCTTGCATAACATCAGCACGACCCAAATCTTTTCCAATGGGTATGCCGCTCTCATTGTAACTGTAGACGATTAGGTAGGTACACCAAAAGAGACCCGGACCCTTTTGGGGGTCAATATTGGGATCGGTTTGGAATAGTTTTTCATCAAACAATTCGGGGTAGCATTTGGGGAAGGAACAACTATCGCCAGCAGCGTCTCCTGGGGACCGATTCCAGTAACACCAGAATCCTTGATAGAGATCAGAAACGATTTGCCAGGCACGAGCGGCGACAGGAACGGCTGGTTTGGCAATGCGGAGCGGGAGTTTTTCTTTGCTACAGGAAATGTTTTCGAAGGCGGTGTAGTCATAAATGTTGCCAATAGGCATTAGGTTGGTACGGGCGACGGTCATGGGGTTGGCAAAGAGAATAGGAATGACGAAGAATAGTGCGACGATCACCCCAACAATAACGGCTGGAACCCAGACTTCAGCAGAGGCACCAATTGCCAAAATGGCGCCCTTGAGAATGGCAGGAAATGCCTTGGCTCCGGCAATTAGCCCTTGTCCCAATTTGGGTAGGGTAGATTTAAAAAAGGTGCCGGCTCCTGACCCAAGACTTTTTACGGAAGAGCTAAATGAACCGCTGCCGAGTTTCCCCAATCCTTTGCCGATAGGTTCAAAAAAATTTCTGGCACCTTCGGAAAATCCCTTAAACCAAACTTGGGTTTTTGACCCAACGTTGGTAAACCAAGAGCGAACGGATTGGCCAAAACCTGACGCATTTGCGGCTGAGGATTTGGGGTGGAAGAACGAACGCCATTTTTCTGTAAAGCCAGAAATATTGTTGGATCCGGTGACTATTTCCTCGAGAATTTTGGGATCATTGAGGAGTTCTGGGTTTTCAGCAATTCGGCCAATGAGTTTGATTTGGCTAATGGAGGGGGTGGGAAGTGATGGTTGGTTGGAGGGTTCTTGATAACTTTCGGCCCACATGGCTTCGGCGGCAGCATTGGTGATGATGGGGGGAGCGACCCCATCATTGGCGAGTGCAATTTGGAGATCGCGGATGTTTTGATTTTGACTAGCGGCTTCAAAGTTGGCTACGAGGGATTCGACAGCTCGGACTCGAGTAGTTTCGGGTAAATTGTTGTATGCTTGTTCGCCAATTTGACTCTTGATGGCGGCTTCGGCCTTTTGAGTGTCCAAACTGGTGTTGGCGACGATATGTCGCTCAATGCCGCTGAGTTTATCTTCGGGAACATCGGTTCCTTTGAAGATGGAGCGAAGTTGTCCCTTAATATCCAGTTGACCATTTTTTGCCTGATCTCGAACGACAGAGGATTCGATCAATTCGTGTAGTTTTTTGGTTTGTTCAACGGACTCTCTAACACTACTATCGTTACCGATTTGTTGTTGGAAGGCGGTTTCGTCGATTTGGTTGGTCAGGAGGCGTAATCCCAGCGAGCGAGAATTCTTTAATTTTCGAACGATGGATAGGGTGGCTTTATTGATGTCTCCACCGGCATTAGTGAGTTCATATTTAACTTCAACCTCAATTTCATGCCTGGATGCCTTTAGAATGTCTTTGGCTTGGGCGTATTTTGATTGGGAGAGAAGATATTGTTCAATTTGAGCTTCAACCGTGTCTTGAGACCGCTTGCGTTTGAGTAGTTCATTTTGTAGTTTTCGTTGATTTTTTTGGATTTGATCAAGATCGTGGTAGTCGATAGATGAAGTGGAACTTTGCTGATTTTGATTAAAGTCAGCCTTTATTTCTTCAAGGCTTTTGGTTCGAGGCTGAATGGGGATGAAGTCGTTGCGCAGGTAATAGGTTAGATTGTCAAAAAAATCCGGTTGATTGGGATTTTCAATAAACGAGGATATTCGTTGATCGGGTTGGATTTGGTTGAGCAATCGAAGTCGCTTAAGGACTTCGGGGGTGTTTTTTTCTTGAGATAAGGAAACAATCTCGTCTTTGAGTTCTAGGATATTGGTGGGCAAAGCGGTGGCCATGGGACTATTTTACCAGAGGGAATGGGGGTTGTTTGGATGGAGTTTTGGTTGGTATGATGGGTGGGTAATTAAATTATGGCGCTACCTCAAGATAAGTGATACAATATAGGACGTAAAGCGATTGATATGACTGACCAACCTGTAACAAATCAACCACCACGACTTTCACGAGAAGAAGAACTAGATGTCCTTGAGGCCGTGTATAAGATTGGCAAACAAAAAGGACTCGATCTTTTGCGTCCCGAACAGCTCCACAAGCTCGCTGAAGCAGGGAGAATACAAGAAGATATTGCCGTTGATTTAGTGCAACCATCACCATTGCCGAAGCAGAATCCAGAAGAAATGGCAAATTTAATCGTGAACTATTTATTGAATGACCTCGAAAATAACTGGGATAGTGAGTTTAACTTCATTGATATAAAACAACTTTCTGATAGCGATAAGGTGGGTGTTTTGTCTGATTATTTTGTCTATAAATACAACATGCGACCATATGAGTTGCGGGATATGTTGATGGGAGGAACAACCAACAATGGCTGAGACACTTTCTGGTGCAAAAGAATTTTTTCAGTCGGTTGGTCCCCGGTTGTCTGGAGATGTTGATTTTAACAAGGCAACTCCACTTGGTGCTGAACTATCAAAATTGAGAATTGAGGCGGGGTTTGAACCCGTCAATGAAGGTGAATTAAAGGAACTTGATGCGGCCATTAACCAGTTGCCTTTGGATGAAAATGGTGATCCGGTAATCAATCAGAATATTAAGAGTATTGCAAAGCAATTTACTGAAGGTGATGAGACCGCCGCCGCCGCCGTTCTCGATAGATATAAAGACAAACAATGGAAAGCGATGGGCGAGTTTGTAGTGGCATGGAAGCGTTTGTCTGAAGCATCTGTGACTGGAAAGACGACTCAGACAGTATCCGTTGACACGGAGGGACTTTCTGAGTCGATTGTTGGTGCAATGGCTTCACTAATGGATCGGAGTGGGGGAGCGGATGGGGACAAGGAGGGGGGAGCTTCGTTAGGAACACCCGAGTTTGAGGCCACCATGGCAGATCTAACGCTGTCTCAGGTTGATAAAATGCAAGAAAACCATTTTGAGGATACCGCAAAAAAACGAAACAAATCAGGAAGACGTCTTCCAGTTCCATTTGTGGTTCCTTCTGATCCCTGGCTTGATTTTCGAGAGGCAGGCA